>Ga0335397_10000770_pt1 | contig 42674 bp, 40 predicted proteins | sample MAT04_FD_205740 | JGI IMG/M metagenome (GOLD analysis project Ga0335397, IMG submission 205740) | Freshwater microbial communities from Lake Fryxell liftoff mats and glacier meltwater in Antarctica - MAT-04 (spades assembly) (version 2) ... | reverse complement strand
CATGCGGTATCTAGTCCTCGCATCCCTTTTTTTTTTCGTAGCGGTTCCCCCCTTATTTCTGAAAGGTGCAGCCCATGAGTCGAACAGAAGAAATGAATCGCCTCGTGGCAAAGTTGCAGAGTGATCGCACGGCCAGAATTGCGGCTGTGGCGACCATACAAGATCAAACGGCAGCTTTCCGCGACGATGCACGCACCGACCAGGCAGCAATGGCGGCGGCGGAACAAACGAAGGCGGCGGCGGAACAGGTGAAACGCTCCACCGAGCGTAATCGGAGTGCGACGGAAACGGCGACCTTCCGGGCGGATGTGCGCACGGAGCACCAGATGGTGTCCCAGCAGATGCACAGCTACCTGGCCGACGAGCGTGACCGCATCGCACAGCAGGCAGCGAAGATGGCGGATGACACGGCGGCGTTTCGCGGGCGAACGCAGGCGGCCAATGCGGCCATGGCGCAACAACTGCGTGAGCAGTTGGATGCCGACCGTATGCAACTGGCCACGGTCGCCGGTACATTCCTGACGAACGTGCGCAATGCCCAAGACGCCATGGCCGCGACCTTGCACACTGACTTGGATGTGACACGGCAGCGCATCGCGGCCAATACGGCGGCGTTCCTGACCAGCGCGCAACTGGCGAACCAGCAGATGGCCGTCCAGATGCGTGACAACCTCGAGCAGATGCGTGACAACCTCGACGCCCAACGCGCCAAGATGGCCGTCGACACGGCTGACTTCCGCAGTGAGGTGCGGGCTGACCATGCCGGCATGGTCGATGCCTTGCGTCACAATCTCGACACGCAACGCGCCAAGGTGGCCACCGACACGGCTGACCTGCGCAGTGAGGCACGCGCAGATCATGCCGCCATGTCGGATGAATTGCGTCACGACCTGGACTTGGCACGCGCCACCACGGCCGATCAAGTTGCGGCGATGGCCGAGCAAGTTGCTGAATTCCGGGTGAATGTTCAAATGGCCCATCAAACCATGTCACGCAAGTTGCGCACAAAGCTGACGGCTGACCGCGCTGCTCTCGCCGCTGACATGGACAAGATGATGTCCACGGTCGATGCGTTCCTGGCCGGCATCCGTACGGATGCGACCGGAGCGGCGGACGCGTGGCTTCAGGTGAAGGATCTGTTGGCGGGCAATGAGGGGGCCGTGGCGGAAGCCGCGCCCACTGCGCACAAGAAGGCGCCGGCTGCCAAAGCGGCCGCCAAAGCGACTGCCAAGGTTGTCGAACCTGCGGCAGCAGACGGTGACCCGCTGATCGATCTCGTCGGCATTGGCCCCAGTTCGCAGGAACGGCTCTACGCCGCCGGGATCACGACCTTTGCTCAGCTTGCCGATGTTTCACCGGAAGAGCTGCGCGAAATCGCGGGTCCGGCTGTCACGCGTCGCTACCATGTCGAAGATTGGATCGAGCAAGCCCGCCAACGTCTGGCGGGATAGCATCACCGACAAGCGTTCAGCAGAAGGGAGGCCACTGGGCCTCCCTTCTGGTGTATGCAGGCATTGGCGCCGGGAAAATGCCGGAGGGCTACAGTAGTGCGCGGACTGCGACCAAGGCGGCTTCGTAGTTCGGGTGCTGGCCGATACCGGGCACGTATTCCACGTACCGCACAATGTCGCCGCTGTCCACCACGAAAATGGCACGCTGGTCCACGCCCAGGTCGGGCACAGCTGTGCCATAGGCCTGGCCAAAGGGCAGATTCATGTAGTCCGAAAGCATCAGCACACGCTCGACCCCAGCCGCACCACACCAGCGCTTTTGGGCCATTGGCAGGTCGGCGCTGATCGTGACCACGACGACGCTCTCGCCCAGCGCCGACGCTTCTTCATTCATGCGACGGGTCTGCGCGTCGCACACGCTGGTGTCGATGCTGGGCACAACGCTAATCAGGCGCACTTTGCCGGTCGTGTTGGCCAACAGCGGGGCGCCGGCCAAAAAGCCGGTGTGCAGGGTGACCTCCGGCGCTTTGTCGCCCGGCTGGAGTGCCTGGCCCTCTACCAACAAGTGTTTGTCGCGGAAGGCTACTGTTCGCTCGCTCATATCGCTCATTTTCCTTCTGGGTGTGATGGGTTGTTTGCGGATTGGCATGTGATGACCCACCGGGTCGGCGGCTGTGCCTAAGGCCGCCCACTGTGGGGCAATGAACTGTCGCGCGGCGTCACCACCGGGATGGCCGGTTGTTCTGGGGGATGCGGCGGGCGCATCTCGGCCGCCGCATCCCCACGGATGTTGACGGCCGCACGTAGGATCGCGGTTTCATCCATATAAAAGCTGTTGACATTCAGCACGCCCTGCACCTGGCTGCCGTCGAGCATTTCGACACGGTCGGCTTGGATCACGCCTTTGAACTGGCCGCGAATACTCACCGTCTTGGCGACAATGTCGCATTGTGCATTGGCAGTTTCGGTCAGGATGACATTGGCCGGCGTGACGATGCGCCCTTGCTCGATGGCGCCGTCGATCCGGATACTGGCGTCGCATTGGAGATTGCCGCTAAAGGTGGCGCGTACCCCAATGATCACGTCGATGGCGTCGGCTTCTGGACGTTGGGTTCGACCAAACAAATGGTCCTCACTTTCACGACAACACGAGTTGCTCGGAAATACTCTGGCCCTTGTAGATACGATAGATGATGTCGGCCAGGAGGGGCGCCGTCGACAGGACCACCACTTTGCGATGGCGCTTTTCGGGCGGAACGGGAATGGTGTTGGTGACGACGAGCCGCTCGATGCGGTCATCTTCTTCCAGCCGCTTGAGCGCCGTCGGCAAGAGCACCGGATGGGTGATGGCAAAGGAAGCCGTGCCGGTGGCGCCGGCGTCATAGAGCGCGCCGACCTGTTTGAGCACGCTGCCGCCGGCCATGACATCGTCGATGATAATCGGGCGCCGGCCTTCGATGTCGCCCACCACATGGGTGGTTTCGGTGGTCGAGAAACTCGTGCGCCGTTTGTGCATGACGACCAGCGGCAGGTTGAGCAGTTCAGCATAACGGCCGGCCATACTGGCGCGCCCCACGTCGGGGCTGACGATGGCGGCATTGGCAAATTCCGGCGTGCGGAAATAATTGGCCAGCAACGGCAGCGCGCTAAGCGGGTCAACCGGGATGTTAAAGAAGCCTTGAACGGCGCGATTGTGGATGTCCACATAGACGACGCGTTTGGCGCCTTGCATCTCGATCATATTGGCCACCACGCGCGCACTGATTGCTTCGCGGCCCTGCGCCATGCGTTCCTGGCGCGCGTAGGGAAAGTAAGGCATCACCACACTGACCGTGTGTGCGCTGGCACGCCGGAAGGCATCCAGGTAGAGCAGCACCTCGAGCAGGTGATCGTTGACCGGTTCCGAACAGGGCTGGATAAAAAAGATGTCCTGGTCGCGGACAACCTCATCCACCATCACATGGATCTCGCTGTCCGGCATGCGCCTGGTCGTCGCCTTGCCCAGTTCGACGTGCAGAATACTGGCAATCTCTTGTGCCAACTCCGGATGGGCAGACCCGGCAAAAATTCTCAGGGGATGATAGGACTCAACCATGGCCAGCCAGACCCTTTCTATTGGGGACGGAAGCGTCCACGTGCAGCTACCAACCACACCCATTATATGATAGCATGATGGCTGTAAGAAATCAGGCACAGATTATGCGTAAGTTGTTGATCGCTACTCACAATCAGGGCAAGATTCGCGAGTACCGCGGACTGCTTGCCGGTCTGCCGCTGGCCGTCACCTGGCTGGACGACGAAGGCGTGACCTTCGAAGTCGACGAGACGGGTGCCACGTTCATGGAGAACGCGTCGCTCAAGGCCGAAACCTATGCGCGGTTGACGGGTTTATGGACCTGGGCAGACGACAGTGGGCTGGAAGTAGATGCACTGGGTGGCCGGCCCGGGGTCTTTTCGGCGCGCTATGGCGGCCCTGGCCTGAGCGACCATGCGCGCTATCGCCGGTTGCTTGAAGAGCTGGGTGCGCTGCCAACGGCAGCGCGTACGGCGCGTTTCCGCTGTGTGGTGGCGATTGCGATGCCCGGCGGGCCGATCTACACGGCTGAAGGCACGGTGGAGGGGCTGATCGTGGATGAACCGCGCGGGCAGGATGGGTTTGGGTATGACCCGGTCTTTTTTGTCCCAGACTATGGCGCCACGCTGGCGGAACTTTCGCCGCTTGTCAAGAACCGTATCAGCCACCGGGCTGTGGCGGCCGCCCATGCGGCCAAGGTATTGTCTGTACTCCTGGCGCAGGCGTTGCCGGGAGCCGAGGAAGACGCCGGCAGATCGAGATGATTACACAAGAGCAGATGACTGAGTGGATGCGGCGCTTTGCGGCGTCGATTGCCGATAACAAAGCCTACCTGACCGAACTAGATGCCGCGATTGGCGATGGCGACCATGGCATCAACATGGATCGCGGCTTTAGCGAGGTCATGGTCAAGCTGCCGGCGTTTGCCGGCCAGGACATTGGCGCGTTGCTCAATGGCGTGGGGATGACCTTGTTGTCGAAGGTGGGGGGTGCCAGCGGGCCCCTATATGGCACCTTGTATATGCGTTTCAGCCGGGTGGCAGCCGGCAAGACCGAGCTGACGGTGGCCGAGTTTGTCGATGGGCTGGTGGCCGGCGTGGTCGGCATTCAGCAACGCGGCAGTGCACGTCTCGGCGAGAAGACGATGGTTGACGTATTGTTGCCCAGCGTGATTGCCTTGCAGGCTGCCGTCGACGGCGGCGCCGAACTTTGTCCGGCGCTCCAGGCGGCGGTGCAGGTTGCTGCCGATGGCATGCGTGCCACAATTCCAATGCAAGCCACCAAAGGTCGTGCAAGCTACCTGGGACCGCGCAGCATCGGCCACCAGGACCCGGGCGCGACGTCGGCCTATTTGTTGATCAAAGCGGCCTGCGCGGCTGTGTGTGCGTCATGAACGTTCTCATTATCGGCGCCGGCGCGATTGGCTGTTTGATTGGCGGCAAACTGGCGATGGCCAACTGTCCAGTCACGCTGATCGGTCGCGCGGCCTTCGTGCAGGCGGTGAACACGCGTGGTCTGCTGGTGACTGATGAGACAGGCGTGCACACCGTGCGCACGGTGCGCGCCGTCGATAGCCCGCTTGCGGCATACACGCGCCCGGCGCCCGCCCAAGCCGTGACGGCCTTCGATCTGGCGATCATTACTGTCAAGAGCTATGACACGGCGACGGCCCTGGACGAATTGCGCCGCGCCCTGGCGGAGATGGGTGCGCGGGCTCCCTCCGTGCTGAGCGTGCAAAATGGCGTGGGCAACGAGGATGCGATTGGCGCTGCGCTGCCGGCGGTTGCGGTGCTGGCCGGTAGCATCACCACGCCGGTCAGTGTGGAAGCTCCCGGCGCCATTCGCGTGGATAAACCACGCTATGGGCTGGGGCTGGGGCTTTGGCGTGAGCCGGCGACGGGTGCGGCAGTTTTGGGCGAGACCTGTGCGCTGCTGGCGCAGGCTGGCTTTGCCGTGCATGACTATGCCGATGCCCAGGGCATGAAGTGGACAAAGCTGCTGATGAACATGATGGGCAACGCGACGTGCGCGATTCTGGACGAGCCGCCGCAGGTCGCGTTTGCCGATAGCAGGATTGTGGATCTCGAAATTGCCGCCTGGCGCGAAGCACTGGCCGTGATGCGGGCGGCCGCGATCCCGGCACTCAATATGGACAAGTATCCATTTGGCCTCCTGGCGCCGTTGATCCGTTTTGCGCCCAACGCCCTGATCCGCCCGCTGTTGCGCGCCCAGATCGGCGGCGCGCGCGGCGGCAAGTTGCCCAGCCTGCACATCGATCTACACGGCAGTAAACCGCGCAGCGAAGTCGGTTGGCTGAATGGTGCGGTCGTCCAAAAAGGCCGGGAATTGGGGATAGCGACGCCGGTCAACCATGCGCTGGTGGAGATTATGAGCGAGCTCGTTGCGCAACCGGCGCAAATCGGTGCCTGGCGCAGCGAACATGGCCGGTTATTGGCTAGAAGCCAGGGCCAAACACGACGATGAGGAGGAGGGCCAGGATGCCAAAGATGGCAAACTCCAGCACGACGCGGCGGTTGAGCCGGTCTTGCAGTCCCTGTTGGGCGATGCCGACGGCCAGATAGAAACTCAACAGCAGCAGCAGACCGCCCGTCAGCCCGGGTAGCAGTGGCCAATAGTTGAGCGCCCAGGTAATCTGACCGAGCAGCAAGCCCACGATAGCGCCATAGACCAGCACCAACCGCGTCTGACCGGTGGAGGTGCGCAAAATTTCGATCGCAAGCAAGGTGCCGGTAATCGCGACCAGGGTGCCGGAGAGCAAACTGCGCGTGCGGGTCTGATAGACAAACAGGAAGAGCAGCAGCGCCGCCCCGTAGGACAAGGCGTCCAGCACAAGGCGTGCGCGCCGGAAGCCTGGCTGTCCCGGCTCCACGGTCGCATAGAGGCTGTAAAAGGCTACGGCGAGCAACGCGCCTGCCACCAAGAGGACGATGACTTGGAGCAACTGCGTCGGCACCTGCGGCAGCAGCACGACGCTGATGATCGAAATGGCCATCGGCAACGCCCAATAGGCCCATGTGGCACTGCCAAGCCGGCGGGGAAAGCGCGGGTGCAGGCGCACGATGCTTTCCGTGCCGGCGGCGGCGGCCAAGGCGACAAACAACGCCATGATCGATGCCGCCGAAAGATCCAGCGTAATCGGCGAGCCGAGGGCACGGAAGGTGATCTGCGTCGTTGGGATTTCGAGCAGCAGGCTCAGGCCAAGACCGAACACGACCACCCACGAAGCCACGCTGATGCGGTCGCGATAGTCGCTGACGCCTTCGCGCCCATCGATGGTGGTGAGTGAACGGCGCCGGCGCCAGGGCCACCCATGCGCGCTTATCCAATTGGTCAACAGATTGTCTTTCATGCCTGGAGTTTGTGTAGAATGTCAAGCATCTGAATCATTCATCGTCGACGAGCTATTCTAAGGCGCAGGAGAGCGTCTGTCAAACTCATGGCTGATTGCCGTTTCACGAACTTCGACATCGCCGTCCACGGCCAAGCCAATCCTTATCTGGTGCGCGCGGTTTACGCCGAGCATGCGGCGGAAGGCGAACTGGACGCCGACCGGCGGCAGCCCTACTGGGCTGGGCGTCTGGCGGAACTTGGCAGCCGTCGCCGGCCACCCGGTCGCGCGGTGTTGGAAGAGACCGGTGCACGGCTTTTTCAAGCCCTGCTGCACAGCGATGTGCGCGACCTCTGGTTGCGGGCGCACGCCGATCTGGAGGGGGGCAAGGTGGCTGGCCTGCGTGTGCGCTTGAGCTTGTCGCCGGCCGGCGTCGTCGATTTGCCGTGGGAGGCGATGTACGATCGCGACCGGCGCGTCTTTTTGGCCGCTAGTTTGCAGACGCCGCTAGTGCGCGTCGTCAACCTCTTGCGCTATGTGGGCGCCGTCCGCCCATTGGCGACGCGTCTTCCCTTGCGTCTGCTCGTGGCCATTCCCGACGATCCCACCGGCCAGATCGATGCGGCTGTCGAATGGCAGCGGATTCAGGATGCCGTGGCGCCGATTCGCCCCGAAGGAGTGTCTGTGGAGCGATTCGCCGGCCGCTTTGGCGTTCTGGAACTACGGCGCCAGTTGGAGCTTGGGCGCCCCGACATTCTGCATCTGATTACGCATGGCGGGCCTGAGGGCGTTGTGCTGTGGCAGGCCGGCCAGCCCGTGATCGCGTCGGCAGCTGCGTTGCGGGTGGCGCTTGAGGCAGCGCCCTCGGTGCGGCTGGTCGTGCTCACGGCGTGTGCCACCGCCACGGCGCCACCGTCCTCGCCCTCCGTCGGAGCCGCGAGCGTGAGCGAGCCTCCCTCCGCCAGAGCCGCCAGCGTGAGCGAGCATGCATCGCCGGTGGCGAGCGTGGGCGCGCAATTGTTGCAAGCCGGGCTGCCTGCCGTGATCGCCATGCAATTCGATGTCCAGGAAGAAGTCGCCGCCGAGTTTGCCGGGTATTTCTACACGGAACTTGTGGCCGGTCGTTGCCCAGGCGCCATCGACGTGGCGATGAGCTATGCGCGCAGCAGTCTGTACGCGCTCAACCCAGATGCGTTTGATTATGGCATGCCCGTGTTGTGGCTCAATACGGCTGACGGTCGCATCTTCATGCTCGATCGCACAATTCAGGCGCGCCCACGTGTCGTGGCCACCCCGCTGCCGGCGCCAGCACCCGCCGCGATGGCCGCCATTCTTGAAGAAATTGCGGCGCTGCAGCAGTGGCTCGCTGCGTCAACGCCAAGGCATGACCGTAGAAGCATCGACCGCAGCATCGAAAGCTCCCGGCAAGAACACCTGCAGTCTGTACGCGATACGCTAGCCGCGGCCACGAACGTTACCGCCGATGCCAGTCCTGCCAAGCTTGCTGAGTGGGCCAGCGATCGACTGCCCGACCTGCGTCGCCATCAGTGGGAAGCCGATCGGCTTTCCGGTATCCTGCAAAACAGCCACAAGCAGGATCCACCTGAGGTATGAGAGTTGATTGTTGACGAACCACGCCCTGTTGCGTCGCTTGCTGGCGCTGATCCGACTGCTGCTGCTTTATTGCCTGATTTGTGCGTTTGTGTTGGCGGCCGGCCTGTTGCGTCGCGCTGGATGGGAGGCTGGGGCCGGGCTGAATCAGCCGCTGCCGTTGCCCACTGCGCCTGGCGCCAATGTGCCGTCGCTTGGCGTCACCGTCCACCTTGAGCAGCAGACCGCGGCGCAACGGCAAGCTGGATTGGCGGATTTGCGCGCGGCCGGTTTTGGCTGGGTGCGCCAGCGTTTTGATTGGGGCCTGCTTGAACCGCAAGCGGGCGTTTATGTCTGGGAGCGTGCCGATCAACTGATCGGAGACATTGTTGCCGCCGGCATGCTGCCGGTGGTTGTCCTGGACGGCAGCCCGGCCTGGGCGCGTGCGCCGGAAGACCAAGCCCCAACCGACAACCCCTTCGCACCGCCCGCGGATCCGATGGCGTTGGCCCGCTTTGCCGCGGTTTTTGCCGCGCGCTACGGCGAGCAGGTGCGCTTCTACCAGGTCTGGGATGAACCCAATATTGCGCCGCATTGGGGCAATCGCTTGATCGAGCCGGTGGCATATGCGCAGTTGCTCAAGGCGGCGGCCCAAGCCATCCGGTCCGCCGATCGCGATGCGGTTGTCCTGGCCGCGGCCTTGGCGCCGACCACCGATCGTGGGCACGCCGCGATCGACGAAGTCTATTTCCTGCAGCGCATGGTCGCCGCTGGCGCAGCATCTGCCTTTGATGTGGTTGCCCTTCAGCCCTTTGGCTTCGGTCATGCGCCAGGCTACAGGCGGCAGGCCGGGGATATCTTGGATTTCCAGCGCGCGGCCTTTGTGCGCCGGGCACTGGTGGAGATGGGGCTGGGTGAGAAACCAGTATGGGCCGTGCGGATTGGGTGGAATCGCCGCCCGAATGCTACCTGGGGCGCCGTCACGCCTGCTGATCAGGCACAGTACGTCACCACCGCACGCGCTCTGGCAAGGACACACTGGCCGTGGCTGGCAACGCTTGGCTGGGCGAGCGACCGTGCCGACGCACCGGCGGACGACCCGCGCTGGGGATTTGCGCTTTATGAGCCGGGTGGGAATGCCGCACCGGTTATGGACGCCATCCGGCAGAGCCGTGCGCGGGAGGCGGCGTGGGGCGCCACCCTTGCGATAGGAATGGCGGGCAGTACGCCGCCAGCCGGTGTGGGCTGGATCGCCCCGTTGTTGTTGGCCGGTGCCTTGCTGGTGGTCGTCTGGCGCGGCTGGGCGGCGGCGCGCTGCGTGCCGTGGCCGGATCTGCTCAGTGCTTTTCGGCGCGCGCCATGGCCGCTGCACCTGAGCATCTGGGTGCTGCTCCTGGGGGTGTATTATTTCGCGACCTGGCCGCCGCTGCTTGGGCTGTGCTGGCTGGCGTGGGCACTGCTCTGTCTGGCGCAGCCGGCAGTGGGTCTTGGGCTGGCCGCAGCGTTGGCGCCCTTCTATTTCCAGCACAAGGAAGTACACCTGGTCAACGTCACGGTAGCCGTGCCGCCTGCCAGCGCGGCGTTGCTGTGTTTGGCGCCGGCACTGGTGTGGCGCAGTCTTCGCCGCCGCTTCCGGTTCTGCAGTCTGGACTGGGCCATGCTTGCCATGCTGGGCATCAGCTTGTTGGCGATTGTCAACGTCTGGCATTGGCCGGCCTATGGGCAGGGGCTGGTAGAACTGGTGCTCGTGCCGGTGGGGCTGTGGTTTGCCGTGCGCGTGCTGGCGTGGGGCGATGCACGGCTGCGCCTGCGCCTGGCACTTGCGCTCTTTGCCGGGGGGGTACTGGTGGCGATTTGGGGTGGGGTGACGTGGCTAGGAGGCCAGGGCGTGGCCGTGGACGGGGTGCGGCGGTTGGTTGGCCCGCATTTCTCCCCCAATCAGACGGCGCTCTATCTAGTGCGCACGTTTTTCTTGGGATTGGGCTTGACGATGGCTATGGCAAGGCCCTGGCGCTGGGGCAGTGCATTGGCGACCGCGCTGGTCTTGATCGCGCTGGTATTCACCGGCAGTCGCGGTGCTTTGCTGATGGGTGTTCCGGCCGGATTGCTGCTGTTTGGTTGGCTGGCGCTGCGCCGGCAGCCTGGACTGTGGCCCTGGCTGCGCCGGCGCCGATCGCGGCTGCGCTGGGGCGGCGCCGCGTTGTTCATTCTGCTTGGCGTGGCAGTGGTTCTGTTGTGGGAACGGCTGCTCAACGGACAGACGCTTGCGCTGCGCCTCGATTTATGGGAGACGGCGCTGCGTTTGTGGCGGGACCATTGGCTGGTGGGCGTCGGACCCGGCGGATTTTTCTGGACCTATCCGGCCTATTTGGTGGCGGGCGTTGCGGTTGAGCCGAACCAACTGCATCCGCACAATTTCTGGCTGGAATTGGGGTCGACCTGGGGGGTGCTGGGCTTCGTTTGGGTAGGGGCGGTGGTGGTGTGGGGGATCAGGGCGCCGAAAAGCTCCGATGTGCCCACCGCGGGCGATGCTTGGTTGGCCGCAGGGCTGGCGGCCGCGTTCGTCGCCGCAATTGCGCATGCGCAGGTGGACGCGTTTTTCTTGTTGCCCGACCTAGCGGTCTGGAACGCGCTGGCGTGGGGGCTGTTGTGCGCCACGCGGGGGAGGTGTGAGGGTGAGGCGCCGAAGGGATGGGCTCCGGCGCCTGGGTCACTCCATGGGGTAGATGCCGTGGACGCTGCGCAGGTCGCGCAGGGACCAACGGCGAAACCAGGCGTCGTTTTGGGTAGCGATCGCTTGTTTCTCCATTGACCTGGCCAGGGTTTGCCCAAAGCTGACCGCTTCCTCAAACGTGCGTGAGTCGACTTTCGTGGTATCCAGATAGTGCCAGTCGTTGCTGTCCTTGGCGGTTTCCCAGCCCACGATCACGTGGGTGGGCAGAACGATGATGGCCGGGTTCAATGAAATACTTTCCAGGATGCTGGCAAAGAGCACGGCGCCATCCACACAGTTGGCCTGGCGTTCTTCCAGGCTCTGCCGGGGCAGGCGCAGGCGCTGGCTTTTGGCGCCGGCGTCCGGGTTGAAGTCGATCACCGAGTTGACGTAGGTCAGCTTGGCCACGCTCTTCAAGGCGTCGAAGGCCGCTTTCACCTGTGAGTCGACATCCCCCTGGTAGCCGACGAGGCGCATGTCCGAGTGTTGGTCGGCGACCGTGCGCACAAAAGTCATCACGCTCGGGTGATTGGGTGTGACAAAGGCGCCCAGGTATTGTGACATGTCCTTCCACTGGGCTTGCGCCGGATCGTAGACCGACAAAGGCGCCGAGGTGCGCGCCAGTAGCCATAGCGGGAAAGTCCGATGTACTTCGGTCTTCCCCGTTTCCAGGTCTTCCGCCAGAATGTTCAGGCTGGCGCGCGTGAGTTCATTGAGGGTACGCACCTTGTCCGGGAAGAGCGGTGGCTGCTGCTTGATTTGCGGCGCCACACTCATACCCTTTTTGACTTCGACCGTGTCGACGGCTGTGGCCGAATAGCCCTCGATGTACGAACTGATGCGCACGCGCTTGAACGTCGCCGAGGTTGTCACGGTGCAGGTCACGAGTGGATGCAGTTCTGGGTCGAGGAGGTGGTAGAAGGCGGTGGGCACGTGGGCCATCCCTGGCTGTACCAGTACCTCCAGGCCCGTCGTGGCCATACTGCGTGTTTTCACGCCCGCGGCGGCGTCCCCGACCGTCAGCCCCTGCTGCACAGCTTCCTTTTGCCTGGCAGCCAGTTGTTCTTCGACGCCGTGTAATTCAGTCTGTCGGGTCACCAACGCGGTGAGCAGATCGGCGGCGCCGGCGGCATCCGTCTGATCGGCGATCTGGCGCTCCAGTTGTTGGATGGCCTGGCGCAGATCATAGACCTGGCGCTGCAGCTCTTGGATTTCGGACGCGCGGTCGGCCACGGGCAACCTCCTGGCTATGCCTTCGGGTAGTGTTTGGCGATGAATGCCCTATCCTGCTCGGACAGTTTGCTGTTGCTCCATGGCACTTCGAAGCCATTCAGGGTCAACTGCTTCTGCACCGGATAGAGCATGATCGAATACTTGTCGAAGTCCGTATAGAGCAGGGTATCCTTGTCATACTTCTTGAGAAGATTCTCGCGCACCTGGGCTTCGGACCAATAGTTGGGCGCGCCCATGTAGAACTGCAGGACGGCCGGCACATTCCAGGGAATGCCGTTGGCTGGGTTCTGGTGTTCGTGCCCACAGCCAAGGGCGTGCCCAAATTCGTGCAGCACGACGCGCGAGTATTCTTCGTCGCTGGTCGATCGGGTAAACCAGCCATAATTCATCGTCGGCTGATCTGCGGGGATGAGTAGCGTGTCGGTGCCGATAAACGACCACGACCCGGGTTGCAGAAACGAAATGCGGATCTCGGCGTTGGGTGCGTTGTCAAACTCGAAGCTGATGCCGGCGTACGAGCTCCACTCTTTGGCGACTTTGGCGACTCTGGTTTGGATCGCTGGCGTGCCATCCAGGAAGCGCACATGGAGCACGCGGCCCGGCTTCCACATCTTGCCTTTGATGAGGAAAATCTCGCGTTGCGAGGCTGGTTGGTTCAAGTCCTCGGGCGTTGCCAGGTTCGCCGGGTTCTCTTCGATGGCTGCCTGCTGCATCGCATCCTGCTGTTCCTTGGGCAAGACGCGATCGATGCATGCTTTGATTTGCTTGGTCATGCGGTCTCCTCCCCAGTTCTTTTTGGATAGATTGTCCGTAAAGCAACACGTGGAACGCAAGGTGTCTGCATTCCACGTGTTGTACTCTGTTTAGCGCTTGGCCGCGCGGCCTATTCGACCGTGATCGCGATGTTTACATCCGCTCCAGGCAGCATCGGCAGAATCTGTTCTTCGATCAGCTTCTGCAATGCCGGGTCTTCCAATGGCGTGCCCTTGAGGGAAGGCTTGGCCAGGTTCCAGGCGGCGGCCAGGGATGTCTTGTCGTACTGGATGGTGGTCGCCGGAGTGCCATTCACGCTGATCTCCAACGCGTTGGGCTTGGTGACGATGCCCATAGTCTTGGCGTCCAGGCTCTTGATGATGTCGGCGACGGCAGGGGGCAGCGGCGGCAGCGTCACACCGAGCTTGCCCAACTGCTCGGCCGAAAGGCCACCGATCGACGCGATCTGGCCGTCTTTGACGACGACCGCAAGGCGCAGCGTGGGCGCCGGCGTGTCGCCAAGTTCGGGTGGGGCAAAGGTGGGTTCAGGTGGCCCGCCCGTGGCTGTGCTGGTGCTGCCGGGCAAGGCAATCGATGTGTTGATGCCATCTTTGCCTAGCAGGTCAAGGCCGGTCGTCACGAGATCGGGACTAATTCCCCCCACCGTGCTGGCAACGGTCGCGATCAACTTCAAGCCGTCCGGGGTGAAGTTGATTTTCGGCATGGATTGGCCGTTGATCGTCAGGATGATGCCGTCAGGCTTGGCGTTGATGGCGACATCCTGCACGCCTGCGGAGGCAAGTTGCGCCAACGTGGCGGCGGGCAGCGCTGCGCCTGGCAGGGCAAGACCGGCGATGCTGAGTGCGCCATCGTCACCCACCTTGACTGGAAGGTCGGGCAGCGCGAATTCGGCTGGCTGGCCATTGAAGTTGACGGTAAACGAGGCGTCCAGGTTGGGCAGCATGGGAATCAACTGCTCAAGCGCGGCCAGCGTCGCCTTGTCGTTGGCCAAGAAAGGCTTGGCAACGGCCAGCAGGGTCGCCAACGTTTTGGCGTCATAGGCGATGCTGGGGAGTGCCATTTCACCCGAGGAGAGCACAATGCCGTTGGCGCCGGTCTTGACATTGAGGGTCTCCAGGCCGAGCGACTTGACCAAGGCAAGCGTGGTCGGGTCCAAGGTTGGGATCGGGATGCCCAACTTGGCCAGTTGGCCGGCAGGAATGCCGGCAATGCTGGGTTTGCCATCCGCATCGTAGGAAATGCCCAGGTTGAGGGGGCCGACGACGGTCGCGGGCGTTTCCGTCGTGATGGCGGTTTCACCACGCCAACGCGGCACACTGAGGAGGGGCTTGCCCTCCGCCGCCGGCAGCTTGAGGTTTACGCCAAGACCGACGCGACGAAGCCAAGGCAGATAGTCCTTGACCATGGCGCCGCCTGGCAGCGCAGCGGCCATCGCCTCCAGATTGGTGGCAGATGCCGTATCCCAGGCGAGATATGGCAGTTCCTCACCATTGGCGTAGACGTGGATGCCATTGGCACCGGCGCGCGCCTCCAGTTGCTGCACGTCTGCGCCTTGCAACTGTTGGACGAGCGCGGCCGGCAGGACTGGGCCGAGGCCAAGTCCATACACGTCAACGTTGCCATCGGCCTTGACGTTGAGCGGCACGGCTGGGAAATTGAACCAGGTCTTTTCCTGGCTGGCGGTGGCGGCAGTGCCGCCGCAGGCTGCGATTACTACGGCAGCCACAATGACAACCAGGAGGATCGGCAAAAGCTTGCGTTTCGCCTGCATACGCGGTCTCCTCAGGAAATAGTCAGCGGATAAATAGTTCGTGGACTTGGAACCGGCAACACGTGCGCACGTGCGCACACATAACCGGGTTGACGATTACACCTTCCAGAATAATACAACAACTCTCGCCAACGCACAAGCAACAGAAATGGGCAACGGCAATGGCCAATTGTCGATCCGGCGGCGTGTGTTAGAATGGAAATCAATCAACCTATGTCTGTCTTTCAGAACTTTCACGAACCTGGTGTTTGGCTGGTCATCAGTGCGCTGTGCGGGGTGGCGTTGCTGGCGGGGTGGCCGTTTACCGCGCCGCGTTGGCGCGCGTGGGTGGTGTTGGCCTATTGGTTGTTGATACCGTATCTGGCGCTCATCACCGGGGCGGTTTCGCCGCGCTTGATGGGGTTGCGCTACCTGGACTGGTCAACCAGTTTTCAGGTAGGCGCGGCGCTGATTCTGGTGTTGGCCCTATTGGTCGCGGCGACTCGTTTGTTAACGATCGTCGCGCAGCCCGGTAGGTCACGCATTCCGGAGCCGATCGCCGGCACCGGGGCGGGCATTCTGGCTGTGATCGGCCTGTGCGGCGCCGAGGAATTTTTTTGGTCGTTTCTGCGGGCTGCACTTTGGGAGATCGCACTGTTTCTGCCGCAGGTGGTCGCGGCGCCTGCCTATTGGGCGGTGTGGTCGGCGGCGTTGTTGGCATTGCCCGTGGCCGTCGTGGTTCAACCGTCGGCGCCGCGCCGGCTCTCCAAGATCGCCATCCTGATCGTGACGAGCGTTGTGTTTTTCTACACGCGCAACTTCTGGCTTTGTTGGTTCTTGCACGCCACCATCTGGCTGATATTGGCGCCTATCGCCTACCGCCGGCCCCGCCATGATGGGGTGAAAACGACCGGACCATGAAAACAGCGCTGGCTTTTACCACCGCTGTGATTTCATCAACTGGGGAAGACGGCCTTTTTCTAGAGGAAGAAGCCGGCAACGATGATGATCGCAAAGAGCGAAAGCGAGACAATCGCCAATTTGCGCAGGTCGCTGAACACGTAATCGTAGCCGCTTTCCCATGCGGCGGCATCCGGCCCGCTCAGCGCGCCCTGCTCGGTGGAAACGACAGCCGGTGCACCGGACGCGACGTTCGTCTTTGGTTGGCTAGTGGTGCTGCTCTTGCGTTTGCTGGCAGCCTGACGATTGGTGGACATTCCTTCTTTTCTCCTACAGCAACGACGGCGCCGGTAGTAGCCAGCGCGCCAGAAAAGTTTTGGCTGGAACCTGATGCCTCTATTATATGCGCGCGGCGCCAATCCAAAAAACTGGCATGGGTGGCGCGGGGAGATCGCGCGCTAGCGCTTGAATAAGCGGCGGCGTGCCTGATCCAGCAGCAGTTGCATTTCCGGCAGATCGTTCCAGGCAAGCACGGCGATAAACACCGCCACCCCGGCGGCACTGGCGGCGCCAATGAGCACCAGATTGCCGGCAAAGCCCGACGCAGCCAGACGCGCCAGCAGGGCAGACATGCCCCAGGTGACGACACCCATGAGTGCGGCTGCCAGCGCGATTTGCCCAAAGCCGCGCAGCGTGTGCGCACCGAGCCGGCCGACGCGTCGCCAGAGCAGGAACGCCATGATCAGCAGATGCGCGGCCTGTTTGGCGGTGTCTGCCCACACCAGGCCTAAGTAACCAGCCGATTGCACGAGCGCCAGGGCGACGATCACGTAGACAACGACGCTGGCGACGCCGACCAGGGCTGGCAACAGCGTGTTGTTGCGTGCGTAGAAAGCGAAGTTGAGCGGGTAGTCCACGGCAGCGCAGATCATGCCGATCAGATAGATGTTGAGTGCTTTCACCACCTGCGCGGTGTCGGCTGGCGTGAAGGCGCCACGCTGAAAGAGAACGCGCGTGATCGGTTCACCCAGCAGCCAGAGGATCACGGCGGCGGGCATGATGAGCAGCCACAACATGCGCAACCCACGCGCCAATGTCTGCCGGTAGGCGTTTTCGTTGCCGGCCGCGTAGTACTTGCTCAAGCGGGGCAACGAAGCCAGCGAAATTGCCACACTGATCAGTCCCAATGGCATCTGCTGCAAGGTGGTGGCGTTGGCCATCCAGGCGATGCTCGATGCGCCGGTGCCGGAGGCCAGGCGGCGGTCGAGACCCACCTGGAAGAGGCTGACGACCAGTCCTGCGGCGATGGGGAGGTAGAGCCAGAGAATGCGGCGTAGGGCAGGATGCCGCCAGCCGGGTGTGAAGCGCCAGCGCACGCCGGCGCGCCAGGTATCGGCCACCATGAGCAGCATTTGGGCGGAAGCGCCGGCCAGGAGGCCGGCGGCCAGGCTGTAGATGCCGAATTGTGGCGCCAGGAGTGGAACGGCGATGACGATGCCCAGATTGAAGACGGCGGTGGCGATGGCGGGGAAGGTAAAGCGTTGCAAGGCGTAAAGCACGGCCGTGACCACACCAGCCATGCTGAGCAACCAAACGGCGGGGGCCAGCAGACGGATCAATTGGGTTGTGAGGGTGAGCAACGCCGGGTCGGTGGTGCGGAAACCGCCCGCTAGCAACCCGGCCAGCCCCGGCGCGGCCAATTCCAATAGCAACACGAGGAGCGCAAGCACGACGACACTCAGACTGATGAGCGCACTGACGACGCGTGTGAACTCCGCGCGTCCCCGGCGGGTGTAGTCGCTCAGCACCGGCACCAACGCGGCGCTGAGCATGCCGCCGATCAGGAAATCATAGATGAGGGTGGGAACTTGGGCGGCGATGCGGAACGCACTGACCTGCCCGGAAGCACCGAACATGGCAGCGATGATGACTTCGCGCACAAGCCCGAGCACCCGGCTGCCCAGGTTGCCAATCGCCAGCACGCCGGCTGAGCGCGCCAGCCCGCGATCGGGGGGAGGCGCCGGCTCGACTGGCTCAAGAGAAGAAGGCATGTCCCGAATCGTAATGCGGAACGCGGGCGATCAGAAATTGGGGGAGAGACTGGACAAGGATTCAACCACGACCTGGGAGCGCCGCCATCCCTGGCGGCGCTCCCAGGCTGGCCGGTTATTCAGGCCAGCACCCTGGCGCGTGGCGTTGCGAATTCACGCGGGTCGGCGGTCAGCGCGAGGGGATGACCGGCCTCCAGTTCTTCCAGGAAACGCGTGGTCGACATGGCGGCTGCGCACCCTTGACCCACGCTCGTGGCGACCTGCTTGAAGACCTTGTCTTGGATCTCGCCGGCAGCAAAGACGCCGGGGACGTTGGTGCGCAGGGTGCGGTCGGTGATCAAGTGACCGTCCTCGTCCATCTCCAACTTGCCTGGGAAAAGTTCGTTGTTGGGCAGGTGGCCGACGAAGACAAAGACGCCGTCGGTGGTCAGATGGTCGGCGGCGCCGGTGACCGTGTTCTCCGTTTTGACACCGGTGACATGACCGGCAGTCCCGTCAATTTCCGTGATCACCGTGTTCCACACCATCTCGATTTTCGCATGGGAGAGCACGCGGTCTTGCAGAATCTTGCTGGCGCGCAACTTGTCGCGGCGGTGGAGGATGCGTACGCGGCTGGCGTAGCGTGTCAGAAAGAGTGCTTCTTCGGCCGCGCTGTCGCCGCCGCCGACCACCAACACGTCCTTGCCCCGGAAGAAAAAGCCGTCGCAGGTGGCGCAGTAGGAGACGCCCTTGCCGGTAAATTCCTTTTCGCCGGGGACGCCCAGGTAGCGCGGGCGTGCACCGGTGGAGATGATCAACGACTTGGCGCGGTATTCATTGCCGTTGGCGGTGCGTACGACAAAGGGGTGGCGGTCGACCACGATCTCCTTAACAAAGTCGAATTCGACGCGCGTGCCAAACTTTTCGGCTTGCGCCTTGAATTTTTCCACCAGGTCCGGCCCGCTCAGACTCTCCGGGAAGCCGGGATAGTTCTCAATGTCGTACGTGATGCTGACTTGGCCGCCGTAGTCATTGCCGGTGAGCAGGAGAGGGCTCAGGTTAGCACGCGCGGCATAAAGGCCCGCCGTAAAGCCGGCCGGCCCGCTGCCGATAATGATGACGTTCTCAATGGGCTGGCTGGCGTTGCTGCCGTTCGGTTGTGTCGTAGTCATGTTTCTATTTCCTTCACACGGTTAATCGCTACATTTTTCATAGTGCATTGTAGCCGACTTCGCGGCCATCGTCAAGCAAAGGGATTGGGCGAAGCGCAGCGAGTGATCGTAGGCAACGTACAACTTGATAGGCGTGGTTTAGCCGTCTATGCTATGCATGGCGCGCGCCCAATTCGCCACTGTGGGCCATGGCGATGGTGACAGCGGCGAGGGCGGCCGTTTCGGCGCGCAGGGTGCGTGGTCCCAGGCTTACTATCTGCCAGCCGTGGGTGGACGCCAGTTGTGCTTCCTCGCTGGTGATGCCGCCTTCGGGGCCGATTAGAATTGACAGGGGCGAGGGGGTGAGGGTGGCGCCGAGGGGTACGGACGCGGCAGCGCTCTCCCAGGGCAAGAAGCCGGCACCCACGAGCGAGGAGACGGCGGCCGGCCACTCGAGCGGGTCGGCCAGGACGGGGAGGCGGCCGCGGCCGCACTGCTCAGTTGCTTCGCGGATGATGGCGTGCCAGCGGTCGTATTTCCGGCGCAGGGTTTCAGCGGGGCGCACGATGCTGCGAGTGCTGATCACTGGGACGAAGCGGGATACGCCCAACTCGGTGCCTTTTTGCAGAACCCACTCGAACTTCTCTTGCTTCAGGCTACATTGGTAGAGCGTGAGATGGATGGCCGGCTCGGCCTGGCAAGGCTGTGCGGAAAGCACAAGCGCTGCCGCGTGATGACGCGACAGTGCTTGGATTTGTGCCGTGTATTCGATGCCACTGCCATCCAACAAGACGATGTGGTCGCCCCGGTTGAGTCGGAGGACGGACGACAACTGGGACGCCAAGGTATCGACCGTGGCGACATGATTAACCGACAACGGCTCACCGGAGACGAAGAAGCGGTTGAGCGTGCGTCCTTCGCCGATCGCCATGCAGTTATGCGTCTTTCCTCACCAGCAGCGCCACCCAGTCGCCTTCTTGTCGGCGGTCGATCAGGGTCAGCCCGTGGCGTTGTATGGCGTCGACGACGAGGTCGGTGCGGAAGTCGATGATGCCGGAGAGGATCATGTGACCGCCGGGCGCCAAAGGATCGGTGAGCGGCGGATATCCGTACTCAGCATCCAAGAGCTTGGCAATGACCTCGGCCAGGATGTTGGCGACGATCACGGAGAAACGGCCGGCCATCTCTGTGGGCACGCTGCCGAGGCGCACGGCAAGGGCGGCGTCCTCGCCGGTGGGGACGCCATTGCGACCGGCGTTTTCGAGCGTGACTTCGACGGAAATTGGATCAATATCGGTGGCGAGCAGGTGCGTGGCACCGAGCTTGTAGGCGACGATGGCCAGAACGCCGCTGCCGGTTCCCAAATCAAGGACGGTATCACCGGGCCGCACGATTTCTTCCAGGGCGGCAATGCACAGGCGCGTGGTCGGGTGTAGTCCCGTGCCGAAGGCCATGCCTGGGTCCAGTTCGACGACTATGTCAGTGGGCTGGGCCGCGAACTCTTCCCAACTGGGTTTCAGCACGACGCGTTGGCCCACGCGCAGCGGTTTGTAGAATATTTTCCAGGCGTGCGCCCAGTCTTCCTCACGCAAAGTGCGGATTTGGGGATCTGGGATTGGGTAGAGCAGGCTCAGGTGGCCCAGGCCCTCCTCGATCTGGCGGCGGATGGCGTTGCCGCGCGCACCGGGCTTGATGTAGGTTTTCACCCAGAGGCGATATTCGCCATCGAGCGGTTTGCCCCAGTCATCGAAGCCGATCGACTCGATGACGGCGCCGCCGCCAGTGGCTTCGCCGGCCTCACTGTCGTCGTCGTAGTCGCCGCCGTTAAAGCGGTTGAAGAGTTCACTGACGGCTTCAGCGGCTTCGGTGTCGCATTCCACCGAAATTTCCAGAATTTCTTGATTAGAGATGCTCATGCGCCAAACAGCCGATCAAAAAATCCTTTGGATTGCTCGCCGGCGGGGCCGTCGCCAAAGCTCTTGGCGAGTTGGCGGAAAATCTCTTTTTGTTCGGCGCTCAGCTTGGTGGGCACGACCACATGCACGTTGATCAGCATGTCGCCGCGGCCGGCGCGCTGCAAATAGGGGACGCCCAGCCCGCGCTTGCGGAATTGGGCGCCCGTCTGCGTACCGGCGGGGATCTCCAGTTCTTCTTGGCCGCCGTCCAGGGTAGGAATCCTGATGGCGGCGCCGAGCGCGGCTTGCGCTACGTTGATAGGGAGATCCAGCAACAAGTCTGCTTGATTGCGCACAAAGATCTGATGGGGGTCGACGGATACGACGACATAGAGATTGCCAGGCGGCCCGCCCATTTGGCCGGCTTCGCCCTCACCGACCAGGCGAATACGCGTGCCCTCGTCGACACCGGGTGGAATCTTGACGTTGAGTTTGCGTGTGACACGGATATACTTGCGTCCGTTGCATTTGGCGCACGGCGAGGGGATGACTTCGCCGGTGCCGTTGCAGGTTGAACAGGTCGTGGCCGTGATCACGGTGCCAAAGAGAGGGCTTTGCTGGCGGCGCTTGACTTCGCCGGTGCCATTGCAGGTGTGGCAGGCGACGGCTTGCGTGGGTGGCTCTGCGCCGGCGCCTTTGCAGCGATCGCAGGCCTCCATGCGCGGGATTTCGAGTTCGCGTTCATAGCCAAAGGCGGCTTCTTCAAACGAAATGCGAATGTCGGCGCGCAAGTCCGCGCCGCGGCGTGGCTGGCGACGGTTACCGCCACCCCCGCCACCGGTTCGACCAAAGCCACCAAAGATCTCTTCAAAGATACTGCCCAGGTCGCCGAACCCACCCATATCATTGCCGGCGCCGGCTGCGCCTTGCAACCCAGCATGACCATAGCGGTCGTAAACGGCGCGTTTCTGGTCGTCATTCAGTACCTGGTAGGCCTCATTCATCTCTTTGAAGCGTGCCTCGGCCTCGGGCGACTTGTTGACGTCCGGGTGGTACTGTTGGGCCAGTTTGCGAAAGGCTTTCTTGATGGCGTCTTTGTCGGCGTTGCGGGCTACGCCCAGAATTTCGTAATAATCGCGTTTATCCATAAGTTTTTTGAGCTAGTTGCGCGGAGTGTGGGGCGACATGCCACCGACGACCTACCTCTGTCCTGACTCACTCCCAGTTGATAATCCAAGCGCATAGACCGGCCAGGGCCACAGTGGCGCCGACCAGGGCTGCCCATTGTGTGGGCTGAAAGGCAATATGCCTGGCACTGAAATAAAGGATAATGACCATACCAATGGCCAGGATCAGCCAGTTCGACAAGACAGGATGGTCGGCCCAAAAGCGTTTTAGTGTGTCCATAGTCAAGTTTCACGCATTACCATCAGTACGTTCCAAATCTCGTCCAGTTTCGTGTGCAATTGCGCGGGCGTGCCGTTATTTTCAATCACGCGGTCGGCGTGCGCCACTTTTTCCGATTGTGAAGACTGGGCAGCCATGCGTTGGCGTGACTCAGCTTCACTCATGTTGCGGTCGTGACGTAATCGGCGCAATTGGATCTCTGGGTCGGCCGTGACCACCCACACTTCTTTGCACAGTGTAAGCAGCCGGCTTGACTCAAGCAGTTTGATTGCTTCCACAATGATGACCGGCGCCGTCGTTTGGGCCAGTTCTGCCTTGGCCAACACAAAAACCGCTGGGTGGACAATCTGCTCCAGTTGCTGTAATTTCTGCGGGTCACCGAAGACGATATGGCCCAGTGCCGGTCGATCGATTGTGCCGTCGGCGCGCAAAAAACCACGGCCGAAAGCGTCGATAATCGGCTGATAGGCCAAGCCGCCAGGCGCCATTGCCACATGCGCCAACTGATCGGCGTCGATGATGTGTGCGCCTTTTTGGCGCATAAAAGCCAGAACGGTGCTTTTGCCCGCAGCAATATTGCCCGTCAAGCCGACAATCATGGGTCGATCCACAAGCGAAGATTATACCATAGCCCGCGCTGCGGCGGGAACCATGCATAGGTGTGGTGAGATGAATCGTAAGGGTTTCAACCGTACACGGCCGCGATGCGTACTTGAGGCTTTTCGGTATACCACAGCATAAAGGTGGAGACTGCCATCGAGACGAAGGTGAGAATCAAGTATGTCCAGTTGACGGTGGCATCTGCACCTGGCCCGGAGGTGGCGTTGACCCACACCATCATCAACCGGCTGATGATGTTAAAGCCTTGCGCAAAGCCGATGAGGTACCAGGGCCAAGGTGCGACGGTGCGGCGGACGATGATCTGAAAGTCGGCGACCACAATGAGGACAGCCAGCAATGCCGGTAGCCACCATTCCTGAGAAGTCGGTGAGAAGGATTTGATCGGGAACATCATCAGCGGGATGATTTGCAGAATCAAGATCGTTACGATGACGCTGCGGCTGTACAGTGGGCTGCGTTGCATATGAAAAGCACTCCTTCTGTGGCCGGACATGGAACAAACGGGCAAATTACCAAGGGACACCCTTGTTTGCTGCGACGATTATAGGTCTTTGGTACGCTCTCTGTCAAGATGTTTGACAATACGCTGGACGCTCTTATATAATCCGCCAAGTACTTTCTTGCGTAGCATGCACTTTCCTCATCGCAGTCCTTCTCTTATGGCCATTCGGCATCGATGATGATGCCGAGAATAATGGAAAACCTGACTATTTAGCCGGTCAAAGGAGGCACGTTACTTTGATATTGGTTTTTGTGGTAAGCTCACCGTCCAGACATCGACAACCTGTCATTGCCGCTGTCTGAACGATTTTTCAATAGAGCCCAGCTCAACATTTCCCTTAAAGAACTAAGGAGAGGTCTTCATGCGTAGTTTCAAGATTCTCAGTTTGGTAATTGCATTGACGATGCTGCTGTCTGCGTGCACCGCTGTTCCGGCTGCTGCGCCGGCTGCTGGTGAGCCGGCCGCCGCTGCGCCAGCCGCCGGTGGCGAACTCAAGATCGCGATTTTGGCGCCACTGTCTGGCCCGGTGCCGACGTTTGGTCTCATGACGCGTGATGGCGCCCTGCTGGCCATCGACGAATGGAACGCCAAGGGTGGTGTTTTGGGCCAGACGGTCTCGGCGGTTGTCGAAGACAGCCAGTGCACCCCTGACCCGGCCGTCAACGCGGCCAACAAAGTGATCGATCAAGACGGGGTCAAGTACATCATCGGCGAGGTCTGCTCCAAGGCTTCCATCCCCGTGAGCGAGATTGCCAACGCCAAGGGCGTGATCATGATCAGCCCGACCTCCACGAACCCGGATGTCACCGTGAACGCCGATGGCACGACGAAGGACTTTGTCTACCGCGCGTGTTTCATCGACCCGTTCCAGGGTAAGGTCGGCGCGAAGTTTGCCATGGACTCGTTGGGCGCCAAGACGGCCTTCATCATGCTAGACCAGGCCAACGATTACACCAAGGGTCTTGCCCAGTTCTTTGAGGAATCCTTCACCGCAGCGGGCGGCACCATCGTCGGTACGGAAAGCTACACGGCGCAGGATACCGACTTCTCCACGATTCTGGCCAAGATTGCCGAAGCCAACCCGGATGTGGTCTATCTGCCCGACTATTACAACATCGTCAACCTGGTCACCAAACAGGCCAAAGAGAAGGGCATCACGGCGCCGTTCGTCGGCGGCGATGGCTGGGATTCGGCTGACCTGGACAATGCAGCGGCAGCGGGTGGCTATTTTACCAACCACTACTCTCCTGAAGATCCTCGCCCGGAAGTGCAGAATTTCGTCAAGACCTTTGGCGAGAAGTACAAGGATGATAGCGGCAATCCGAAGGTTCCCGATGCGCTGGCCGTGTTGGCCTATGATGCGACCAACCTGATGCTGCAGGGCATCACGGAAGCCGGCACGGTCGACACGGCGACTGTGAAGGATGCGCTGAGCAAGATTCAGTATGACGGCGTCTCCGGCAAGATTAGCTTTGATGCCCAGCACAATCCGATCAAGTCTGCCACCATCCTGGAAGTGACGGCCGACGGCATCAAGTTCAAAGAAGTCGTTAACCCGTAAGCTGGGGATTGTGAGAGAGCGGTGCTGCGCCGGTCATGTGGGGTGCGGCGCAGCGCCGTTTTTGCAATCCCGCAATCTGTGCATGCCGGTGGAGGGTGATCGCGGTCGTCCTCCACCTCCCTGACTTTTTGGTGCCACGGTGATTGGTCCTTACCAACTATCCCATCTCGGTGTCCAATCAACAAACCATTTCTTGGAGGTGAATCACCGATGCAACAGGTGATGCCTACGAAACCGTCTACCCTGAGTTCGCGACGGCCCGGCGCCAAACTGGCCTGGATCGGGTATGGCTTTTTGGCCGTCCTGGCGTTTGGCGCCATTTATCTGATTGGCAGCCAGGCGATCCAGAATCCGGCATTGTTCGTCCAGATCGTGTTGAGTGGTCTGCAACTCGGCTTTGTCTATGCCCTGATTGCCCTGGGCTATACCATGGTGTATGGGATTGTCCGGCTGATCAACTTTGCCCACGGCGACGTCTTTATGGTGGGAGCGTTCGTCAGCTATTATGCCGTAGCCCGCTTTGGCATTCATTTGTGGCCGAAGAATGCCTTCCCCAACCTGCCGGACGGGTTAGCGATGCTCCTTGGCACAATCCTCGTGCTGGGACTGTCGATGGTCGTCTGTGTCGCGCTGGCGGTCGTCATCGAGCGTGTGGCCTACAAGCCGTTGCGCAATGCGCCGCGCATTGCGGCCTTGATCACGGCGATTGGCGTTTCATTTTTCCTGGAATTTTTTGGGGCGCTCAACTTTGTCTTCTCGCCCCGTTTCATTCCCTACCAGAGACCCTTTGAGGTCGTGACCTGGTATGTCGGTGGGGGCAGCTTTGGGCAAGTGCAGCCGGGCGTGCAGCCGCCACCGGGTTCGGTGACGATCTCCAACATTTTCCTGATTATTGTTGTGGTATCCATCGGTGTGCAGATCTTTCTGCAGTTCCTCGTACGCCGCACCAAGATGGGCAAAGCGATGCGGGCGACCTCGTTCGACAAGCCGACGGCGCGCCTGATGGGTATCAACGTCGACGGTGTGATCTCATTCACCTTTGCGATAGGCGCTGCTTTTGCCGGTTTGGGTGGGGTGCTCTATGCCGTGGCCTATCCCTCGATTAACACGCAGATGGGCATTTTGCCCGGCTTGAAGGCGTTTGTGGCGGCCGTGCTTGGCGGCATTGGCAGTATTCCTGGGGCCTTCGTAGGCGCCTTAATCATGGGGCAGGCAGAAGCGCTGACCATGGGGTACCTCTCCACGCCAATGCGTGACGCAATCGCATTTACCTTGTTGATCCTTGTGTTGCTGGTGCGTCCCACTGGGATCTTTGGCGAAGCTTCCGGCGAAAAGGCATAAGGGGTGAATCGATGAATATCGTCTTTCTATTTGCCTCGGTTCTCAAAATCGTCGGCGTGCTGGCTTACGTGTATTTTCTGTTATGGGTGCTGGGGAACAAAAGCGTTTGGGTCAAGATCGGTGGGGTGATCGTGGCTTTTGGCGTCATCCAGCTCGCCTTGATGAATATCGGCGGCTTCCAGCTCTTCAACGATTTTGACCGGGGCCTGCTTTTTCAGTCCTGCACCATGACGATGGTTGCGCTTGGGTTGAACCTGATCTACGGGTTTAATGGCCAGTTCAGCCTGGGGCAATGGGGCTTTTACGGGATTGGGGCCTATGCGGCAGCCGACATCACCTTCCGGTGGAGCAAAGGCGACGCTTCCGGCCTGCTGGTGGCTGGCATCGGCGTGTTTCTTGCCGCCATCGTGATCTGGGGTGTGGGCAAGATGGTGAATCGCTACAAAGGGATGCCGGTGCTCTCCCAGTTCACGCTCTATTTGATCGGAGTCATCGCGGCGGGCGCCGTCGCCGTATGGATTGGCAGTTCGCTCAGCCCGGCCCTGACTCCCATGTTGGGCACAACGGCCGCACCCGGCCCGTTGGGCAGCGGTTTGGGCATGGAGTTTATCTTCTTTCTGGCGGTACTGATTGCCGGCGTGTTTGCCGCCGAGGTTGCCTTTATGTTTGGGCTGCCCGTGCTCACGTTGGGTTCTGATTACTTTGGCATTGCCACGTTGGGGTTCACGATCGTGGTGAACACCCTGATGGTCAACTCCGACACCATTCTGCCGTTCCCCGAAATGAAGGGCGGCCGCGGCATGATCGGTATTCCAAAGCTGACTACCTGGTTCTGGGCATTCTTCTTTCTCTTGGTAGCGATCATTGTGATGCGCAACCTGATCTATTCCACCTCTGGGCGCGCAATCATGTCGGTGCGTGAAGATGAGACGGCCGCCAAGGCGATGGGCATCAACGTGGCCGACTACAAACTGCGCGCGTTTGTGATTGGCAGTTTGTTTGCCGGGTTGGGGGGCGCCGTCTATGCCCACTACATTGGCTTCCTCAGTCCGGGCACCTTCCACTTCTTGTTAGGGTTCAACCCGTTGATCATCATCGTCTTTGGCGGTCTTGGCAGTATGACGGGCACCATTGCGGCGGCCTTTGGCTGGATGTTCTTCTTGGAAGGGCTCTTGCGCGTGTTGCTGGGCCAGATGGGTACGGAAGCCCCGACCTGGCGCTATGTGCTTTACCCCATCACCTTGTTGCTTCTGATGTTGGTGCGGCCGCAAGGGTTGTTGGGGCAGATTGAGTGGGGCTTTATGAAGAAACCTATCTATCCGCTGCGCAAACGCCAGGATGAGACAGTGGTGGCGCCGGCGCCGGCTGCACAATAACGCGGAGGTCGAACATGACAGAAACTACGAGCGCAAACACTTCCGCGGCCGCATCAGCGTTACCGGTGCTGGATATCCGCAACCTGACCAAGCAATTTGGCGGTCTGCGTGCCGTCGGCGACTTCAACCTTGTGGTCCAGAAGGGCGCATTGGATGGGTTGATCGGCCCGAATGGCGCGGGCAAGACGACTGCCTTCAATATGATCAGCGGTCTCTACGTGCCGACAAGTGGCGACATCTTCCTGAATGGTGAGAACACCGTCGGGATGGAGCCCTATGAGATTACCAATCTCGGCGTCGGCCGCACCTTTCAAAACATCCGTTTGTTCCCGGAACTGACTGTATTGGACAACGTGATGATCGCCTATCATCCGCACGCCGGCTACAGTTTGGCCGATAGCTTGCTGCGTACGCGTCGCTTCGAAGTCAAGGAGCGCGAGATGGTGGATCGAGCCCAGGAATTCCTGGCGATCTTTGGATTGGAACGGTTGCAGAACGAAGTGGCCAAGAATTTGCCGTACGGCGAGCAGCGTCGTGTCGAAATTGCGCGTGCACTGGCGAGTGATCCAAAGCTGTTGTTGTTGGACGAACCGGCCGCCGGCATGAACCCCAATGAGATCGGTCGCCTGATGGAGTACATCAACTTTGTCCACGAGCGTTTCCATTTGACCATTCTGCTGATTGAGCACCAGATGCGCCTGGTGATGAATATTTGCCAGAACCTCACGGTGATGGACTTTGGTCAGGTGATCGCACGTGGCACGCCCAAAGAGATCCAGGACAACCCGCAGGTGATCGAGGCGTATCTGGGTCGTGGTGCGGCGGCCAAAGTCGGCGTGCTGCAGAAATAGGAGAAGAGCGACGCTTATGCTACTTGAAGTCAAGGATCTCAATGTCTATTACGGCGCCATTCACGCCCTGCAGGGTATCTCCTTCCATGTCGAAGAGGGTGAGATCGTCTCGCTGATTGGTTCAAACGGGGCCGGCAAGTCAACCACGTTGAAGGCGATTTCGGGCTTGCTACCCGCACGATCCGGCACGATTCAACTGCGTGGTGCCCATCTTGTCAATGTGCCGGCGCAGGATATCGTGCGCCGCGGCGTGATTCATGTGCCCGAAGGGCGCCGGATTTTTGCCCCGCTCACCGTCCAGGAAAATTTGGAAATGGGCGCGTTCACGCGTAGCAATCCGGCTGAAATCCGGCAAACCATGGAGCGGGTTTTTCGCAGCTTTCCCCGCCTGAAAGAGCGTCTGGCGCAACATGGTGGCACGCTCTCGGGTGGCGAGCAACAGATGCTGGCGATTGGCCGCGGTCTGATGGCACAGCCCAAGGTGCTGTTGTTGGACGAACCCTCGATGGGATTGGCGCCGATCCTGGTCGAAGAGATTTTTTCGATCATCAAGGAGATCAATGCGCAAGGCGTTGCCATTCTGTTGGTGGAGCAGAATGCGCTTATGGCCTTGGCCATTGCGAACCGTGGGTATGTGTTGGAGACTGGCACCATTACGCTCGAAGGCACGGGCCAGGAACTATTGGAGAATCCACAGGTGATGCAGGCGTATCTTGGCGGCCATTGATTGGGAGTGATCGGCAAAGCGCGCCCCAACTCTGATCGGTGTTGACAAAGGGGTGCGGGTCGCCTATATTTGTCGCTTGAACTGGACCCTACCACGTTTTTGTACTTGAAGTTCAACCAACCGTTTTCTGCTTTGCAAGAGCATCACAAAAGGAGAATCCCACATGCGAATTCGGACGCTGTTGCTGACAGTATGCGTGATTGCTGCGCTGGCGTTGACGGCCTGTGCGCCGGCGCCAGAGCCGGCGGCCATGGCCACTCAAGCCACAGAAGCCGCGGCGGCAGCCGCACCCACCGAAGCTGCCACGGAAGCTGCGGCAGTGGAAGCCGCGGCGCCGACAGAAGGCGGCAAGGTCATCAAGGTTGCCACGCAGTCCCCGCTGAGCGGTGCGCAGTCGCTAGCTGGCACAGGCATCAAGAATGGGGCCCAGTTGGCCTTGGAGCAGTACGCGGGCAAGCTGAAGGAGTTGGGCTACACGATTGAGTTGGCGCCGTTTGACGACCAGGCCACACCCGATATCGGCGTGGCCAACTCCAAACAGATCGTGAGCGATCCGGCGATCCTGTGCGTCGTCGGCCACTACAACTCGGGCGTGTTCATCCCAAGTTCTGAGGAATATCACAACGCTGGCCTGGCCGCAGTTTCGCCGGCCAACACGAACCCATTGGTCACGGAGCGCGGGTACGCCGAAGTCAACCGCATTTGCGGTCGCGACGATGTGCAGGGCGTGGTGGGCGCCGAGTTTGCGGGCACGGAAATGGGTGTCAAGAGCGTCTATATCATCCACGACAAGTCGGCTTACGGCCAAGGCATTGCCGAGTTCTTCAGGCAGAAGGCTGAGGAACTGGGTATCGATGTGTTGGGCTTTGAGGGTACGGAAGAACAGGCCAACTTCGACAGCATCATTACCCCGATCATTGCCGCCAACCCCGATCTCGTCTACTTCGGTGGGATCTATAGCCAGGCCGGCATCCTGTTCAAGCAGGCGCGCGAGAAGGGTGTGACCGCCAAGTTTATGGGGCCGGACGGTGTCGATAACCCCGGTCTCGTCGAACTCGGTGGCGACGCCGTCGTCGACATGTACTACACCACGGTGGCCGGTCCCGCCAGCGCCTATCCAGCCACCGCGCAGTTCATCACGGATTATGAGACGCGCTTTAGCGAGCCACCACAGCCCTTCTCGGCGCAGGCCTATGATTCGATGAACATCTGTCTGAAGAGCATCGAGGATGCGGCTGCGGCGAACGGTGACAGTGCGCCAAGCCGTGCCCAGGTTACCGCAGCGGTGCGCGCCCTCAAGGAGTTCCCAGGCATCACGGGCAGCGTCACCTTCAACGATATCGGCGACAAGACGTCGGCGACCTACTTTGTTTTGCAGGTTGGCTCGGCTGACCCGGCCCTGTACGGCGATAACCAGATTATCAAGTCCCTGGACATCCCGGCGCCGTCGAGACAATAACCTTCCCGCAGGATAGTCAGCGCGAACGGTGCAGGTCGGTTTTCTGGGAACGGCCTGCACCGTTCTTATCTGGACCCCAGCGCTGACACAAGTTTTTGAATGGAGTGCTCATGCACATACGCAGAGTCAACCCATTGCAGGAGATCCTGCGCCCGTTGGGCCAGTTGCTGGTCTTTGTCGTCGGCAGCAGTCTGGCGATTTCGATCGTGACGATTGTGCTTGCTTTCTTGTTGCAAAGCACGCGGTCTGATATGGACCTGGTGCAGATCACCCTGGTTCTGTTGCCCCAAGTCATTATCGACGGCATCACCCTGGGGTTCATGTACGCCACCATTGCGCTCGGGTACACCATGGTGTACGGCGTTTTGGAGTTCATCAATTTTGCGCACGGCGAGATCGTCATGTTTGGCGCGTTTGCTGGCGTGGAATTGGTGATTTTTCTGCAAGGGCGTGGCCTTTTGCAAGACGCCGGGGCAATGGCTTCCTATGGCTTCCTCTTTCTGGCCATCATTACGGGCATGTTTGTCTCCGGGTTGCTGGCGGTTACGGTCGAACGGGTAGCCTACCGGCCTCTGCGCCACGCACCGCGCCTGGTGCCGCTGATCTCCGCAATTGGCGTCAGCTTTTTGCTGCAAGACCTCATGCGTCTGCTGCAGAGCACGATCAACGGAGCTTTCTATCGATCCTTCCCCACCTTTGGCCCTTTTACGGACCGGATTGCGCTCTTCTCGATGGCCTACAACGGCCGCATGATCGAAATCGCGCTCCAGACGAAAGCAATCATTATCATCGCCATTGCCGTGGTGATGTTGGTGGCTCTCAACTATCTTGTCAACGCCACCAAGCTGGGCAAAGCCATTCGTTCGGTTGCCCAGGATCAGCGCTCGGCCAGCTTGATGGGCATCAATGTGAATCGTATTATTGCCATGACCTTTCTGATTGGTGGTGCGTTGGGCGGCGCCGCCGGTGCGATGTATGCGTTCAAGTTTACGCGTGTTGATCCATACGTCGGTTTTACACCTGGTCTCAAGGCATTTACGGCGGCGGTGCTGGGCGGCATCGGCAACATTACGGGAGCTATGCTCGGCGGCATCATCCTGGGGCTGCTCGAGTCATTTGCGGCGTCGTACCTATCGCTCTTCACCAATGGCGCGATGGGTGCTGAGTATAAGGACATCTTTGCTTTCGCCATCTTGATTCTGATCTTGGTCTTCAAGCCGACCGGATTGTTGGGTCAAAATGTGCGGCAGAAGGCGTAGGGGGCGGCTATGAGCGCAATGCGTAACGACAATTTGTCGCCTGTGCAGCGGTGGTTGAACACAGCCTGGGGTGTCGTGGGGGTGATTGCCCTGATGTCCTTCGCCTCTTACATGATGATCCAAAACCCGCGATCGCTGCCGTGGCGGCTGGCGTTTCTGGTCTCCTTGTTTTTAATTTTCTACATGCCACGCCATCTGGTGGTGAAGATCATCTTGGGCGTGACTGGTATGCTGGTGATTATTCCGTTTGTGGGAATCAGCAACCCCTTTTTGTTGGAGATCGGCTTCCAGATCTGCCTATTTGCGGCACTGGCGTTGGGGCTGAACATCGTCGTGGGCTTTGCGGGTCTGCTTGACTTGGGCTATATCGCCTTCTTTGCCGTCGGCGCCTATTTGTGGGCGTTTTTCGGTTCGCAACAGATCTGGCATCTGGATGAAGCGCCGGGGACCTTCCAGATCTATCCGACGTTTCCCTTCCCGGCACTGTGGTTCTGGATGTTTATTGGCGTCGGCATCATCGCAGCCGCGTTCATGGGCATTATGCTCGGTACCCCAGTGCTGCGCCTGCGTGGTGACTACCTGGCGATCGTGACGCTGGGGTTTGGCGAGGTCATTCGCGTCCTGCTGAACAACCTGGATAAGCCGGTCAACCTGACCAACGGCCCGCAGGGCATCACGCCGATCCAGCGCCCGCCGCTGCCCCCGCTCTTGACCAGCGCGGCGTTGTTGGATTGGTTGTCGAAGATCGCGGGGAGGCCGATCACCGGGAATGATATATACGGCTTCTTCTTTTACTTCACGGCACTGATCGTGCTGTGTATCACGATCGTGATTGCGTACCGGCTGGATAACTCGCGGATTGGTCGCGCCTGGACGGCAATTCGCGAGGACGACGTCGCCGCACAGGCGATGGGGGTGCCCTTGGTGCGCACGAAGCTGATGGCGTTTGCCCTCGGCGCGTCTTTTTCCGGCGCGATGGGCGTCATCTTTGCGGCAAACCGCACCTTCGTCAGCCCGGAGTCTTTTACGTTGACAGCTTCGATCAGCATCCTGGTGATGGTCATTTTGGGCGGGCTGGGCAGCATCCCGGGTGTGATTGTTGGCGCCACGATTGTGACATTGCTCAACATCGACATCTTGCAGACGATGTCATTGGCGCTGAGCAGTTTGCGACAGGGGAGCGGCACGATTCCGTTGCTCGGGATCGCCTGGGCGGAGATCCCGACGCAGCTTGATCCGGCGCGTTATCAGCGCCTCGTCTTTGGCCTCATCCTGATCATCATGATGATCTTTCGCCCCGAAGGCATCATTCCCTCCAAGCGTGCGCAACTGGAATTGCACGAGGAAGATCCGGAGATTGCAGAACGGGAGGAAATCTAATGACGGCGTCCCTCCTTCACCTAGATAAGGTCACCAAGCGCTTTGGCGGATTGGTGGCCGTCAACGCGATCGACTTGGAGATTGTCGAGGGGTCGATCGTGAGTGTGATTGGTCCGAACGGGGCCGGCAAGACCACCATTTTCAACTTGATTACTGGCATCTATCATCCGGACGGCGGCGCGATCTCCTTCGACGGCAAGCCGATCTTGGGCAAGCGCCCCGATCAAATTACGGCGCTTGGCATGTGTCGCACCTTTCAGAACATCCGCCTGTTTGCCAACATGTCGGTAATGGAAAATGTCATGGTGGGCATGAACTGCCGTCTTCACACGGGGCTGTTTGATACAATCGTGCGGACACCGAAGTTCAAGCGCCTGGAAGAAGTCGCGCGTGCCGAGGCGCAAGATTGGTTGCGTTTTGTCGATCTCCCCAAGGGATCCGGCAACCAGGTCGCCAAGAATCTGCCCTATGGCAAGCAGCGCCGCGTGGAGATTGCGCGCGCCTTGGCGTCGAAGCCAAAATTGATTCTACTCGACGAACCCACGGCTGGTATGAATCCACAGGAGACCGAGGATGCGATGCACCTGTTTCGCCGGCTGCGCGATGAGCTGGGCATTACAGTCGTGCTGATCGAGCACGACATGCGCGTCGTCATGGGGATTTCTGAGTGGGTTACCGTGATTGACTATGGCCAGAAAATTGCCGAGGGGACGCCCGATGAAGTACGCAAAGACCAACGTGTCATCACGGCGTATTTAGGGCTGGCGCATGGCGAAGCGGCGGCATAGGCAAGGCAAAGTCCAACTGCGAGGCAGACGATGGGCAAATCACTGTTGGAGCTATCCGACGTTCACACCTATTATGGCAAGATCCACGCGCTGAAAGGCGTCTCGCTGACGGTCGAGGAGGGCGAGGTCGTGACCTTGATCGGCAGCAACGGCGCCGGCAAGAGCACGACGCTGCGCACGATCTCCGGTCTATTGCACCCCAAGCAAGGCATCGTCAAGTTTAAGGGCCAATCGCTGAACGCGATGGCGCCGCACACGATTGTCGAACAAGGTATCGGCCATGTGCCAGAGGGCCGGGGTATCTTCCCAGCGCTGACTGTGCTCGAAAACCTGGAGATGGGTGGTTTTCTGCTCAAGAGCTCACGCGAACTGGAGCGACGGCTGGCGGACGCCTTCCAAATCTTTCCGCGCCTGCAAGAGCGCATGACCCAGAAAGCCGGCACGCTATCCGGCGGTGAGCAGCAGATGTTGGCGATTGGGCGTGCGCTCATGCAACAGCCACGTGTCTTGTTGTTGGATGAGCCATCCATGGGCTTGGCGCCGCTGTTGGTGGAAGAGATCTTTAACATCGTGCGCCGGCTCAACCGGGAGAGCGGCACGACAATCCTGTTGGTCGAACAGAATGCGCAGGCGGCGCTGAAGGTAGCCAATCGCGCGTACGTGCTTGAAACCGGCAAAATTACCATGGCGGGCGCCGCTCAAGAACTACTGCATGATCCGAAAGTCATTCAAGCGTATCTGGGGCTATAGCCCTTTGCATCCGTGAGCACACTGCCTCGATCGGCCGGCATTGTCGTGATTGGCGGCGGCGTCATGGGCGCCAGCACCGCCTATCATCTGGCCAACCGTGGCTTCACCACGGTCGTTCTGCTTGAGCGACAGCCGTTTTTCGGTATGGGCGCCACGGGGCGGTGCGCCGGCGGTGTCCGCTACCAGTTCTCCACCGAGATCAACATTCGCCTCTCCCTGGTCAGCATGCCCATGCTCGACCGTTTTGAGGAGGAGCCAGGCCAGCCGATCGGGTTGCGCCGCGATGGCTATCTGTTTCTCCTGACCAACGACCGCGATATGCGCACCTTTCAGCACAGCGTTGCGTTGCAGCGCAGCCTTGGGGTGGCGACAGAATGGCTGGACGGCCAGGCCGTGCGCCAGCGTGTGCCGCAATTGGCGGCTGACGACGTGATTGCCGGCGCATTCCATGCGCTGGATGGCTTGGCCGATCCGAACAGCGTGGTGATGGGCTATATCAATGCCGCCAAGCGCTTGGGCATGCGTGCGTTTACCGAGACGGCGGTCACCGGCATCGATGTGGTCGACGGGAAGATTGCCGGCGTACAGACCAGCCAGGGGCCAATCGCCTGCGCCATCGTGGTGAATGCGGCGGGGCCATGGGCGGCGCCGCTTAGCGCGTTGGCTGGGGTGCCCTTACCGGTGACGCCGTTGCGGCGCCAGATGTTGACGACGACGCCGCTGCCGGAACTGGCGCCGGACTTTCCCTTTGTCATCGATTTTGCCACCGGTCTTTATTTTCACCGCGAGGGTGAAGGGTTGCTCACGGGCCAGGCCAACCCCGACGAGCAGCCTGGTTTTGATGAAAGTGTCGATGCTGACTGGGAACTGGAACACATGGAGGCGGCCGTGCGCCGGCTGCCGTTACTGGCCACGGCCGGGCGCATGGCGCACTGGGCGGGCCTGTACGAGGTGACGCCGGACGCCCACCCAATGATCGGTGGTGTTCCGCAACTGACAGGCTACTATGTCGTGGCCGGCTTTTCAGGTCACGGCTTTATGCATGGGCCGGCGGCCGGGCTGCTGATGAGCGAGATCATCTTGGACGGTCGCGCCACGACGTTGGATGTCACGTCGCTTGACTATGCACGCTTTTCGGAAGGGCGGCTGATTCGGGAGTACAATGTAGTCTGAGTAAGGGCAAGACTGCAGTCAAGTGCGTTTGACAGATGGCGCGCACTTCGCTACTGTACTATCCACGTCTATGGTGAGTTTGCCTGTTCAGGAGAAATGCCAATGTCCGCTGTGGAAGCCCTTGCGACGGTACGCTATATCACGGATGCCGAGGGCAATAAGACAGATGTGCTGATGCCGCTTGCCACTTGGGAAGCACTGGTGGCGGACTGGCAAGAAATGGCGGAGCGCCTGGAAGATCAAGACGATGCGGCGATTGCGCGGGATTGGTTACAGCGCCGGATGCGCGGAGAGGCTGCCATGATCACACTTGACCAACTAGAGCAAGAACTAATCGCCGATGGCCTCTTACCTAGTTGATATCTCTGAAGAAGCGCGCAATGAACTGCGTCTCTTGCCCGGCCATATGCGGCAGCGCATCTTTCGTTTATTGCAGACCTTGCGTCAAAACCCCCGCCCGTCAAGCAGCCGGCGGTTGGATGTCACGAAGCTAGACGTCCAATTGCCGGCTGACGCATCTCTCTACCGTATCCGAGTCGATCAATGGCGCATTGTCTATATGATTGAAGAAAACGATAGACTCGTGTCGGTCTTTGCCATCCGTCGCCGCCCTCCCTATCAGTATGAGGACTTGCCTGCTTTAACTAGTCGACGACAGTGATGTCTGGAAATTTGGCTGTTCGGGACATTGAAGGTGGGCTTTGGGGGGTGTTGCGTGGGTTGTAGTACCATATGAATCGCTATCTGCTGATCTCTATCGGCGCCGTGTTAGGGGCGAATACGCGTTATCTGGTTGGGCTTTGGGCAATTGACCGGCTCGGCGCGGGGTTTCCCTACGGCACCTTTCTGGTGAATGTGACCGGCAGCTTTGTGCTGGGGTTTCTACTTGCGGCGTTAGAAGGGCGTCTCCCGCTGCCGTCTGACTTACGGTTCCTGGTTGGGGTCGGCTTCTTGGGCGCCTACACGACATTCTCCTCCTATGCCGTCGAAAGCCTGATCCTCTTGCGTGACGGCAGTACGGCGACCGCGCTGTTGAACATCTTTGGCAATAATCTGGCCGGGCTGGCAGCCGCCTTCCTCGGCTTCATGCTCGCCCGCTGGATCGGTTGATCCTGGAAGACCGGAGAAAAGATATGCAGATGCAAGGCAAAGCCTATCGGGTGATCGTGTATATTGGCGAGGATGATCATTACCGGGGCAAGCCGCTCTACATGGCATTGCTGGAAATGTTGCGGCGGGAAGGCGCTTCGGGCGCCACGGCGACGCGCTGCATGGCCGGTTTTGGTGCGCACAGCCGGATGCGGACTTCCTCGATCATTGACTTGTCCGCCCAGTTGCCGATCAAAGTCGAGTGGATCGACAATCTGGAAGAAATCGAACGGATGTTGCCGGTCGTGCGGGCGATGGTCGACGATGGGCTCATTACCAGTGAAATCGTCGAAGTGGTCCAGTATGCGCCGGGGCGCCATCGCGACCCGTTAGCGCAACCGGTGCGTGCCATCATGCGTAGTGGCGTGACGACGGTCGCACCCAGCACACCGGTGGCCGATTTGGTGTCTTTGCTCGTCCAGCGCGGCTACCGTAGTCTGCCGGTCGTCGATGCCGATCAGCGGCTGCTTGGCATCATCACCGATGGCGATTTGATGCGGCGTGCTGGTCTGTTGACAAGGCTTGGGTTGCAGGATCAGCTCACGCCTGAACAACTGCAGGATCAGGTTGCCGCGCTGCATACGATGCCGCATCGCGCGGAGGAGATCATGACGAAACCGGTGGTTACCGTGCAGCCGGAGGACACGGTGCGCCAGGTCGCTGCCCTGATGGCCAAGCACATGCTAAAGCGGCTGCCGGTCGTGGATGGCGCGGGGCGTCTCGTGGGCTTGGTGAGCCGGGTGGATGTGTTGCGGACGGTGGAATATCACCAGCAAACTGCGGAAGCGGAGGCAACTGCGCCGAAAGCGGGTGCGACGGTGGCCGAGTTGATGAACACCGAGGTGCCGACGGTACACCCAGAGGCAACGCTGGAGGACATTGTGCGCGCGCTGGAGTCTAACTACCAGCGCCGTGTCGTGGTGGTGGACAGCGAACACCATGTGTTGGGAATCCTCACCGATGGCGATCTGCTGCACCGCAGCCGTCACGCGCAGGACCCCGGTCTCTTGCGCCGCCTGCGTAACCTGGTGACCCGCCAGAAGGAGCTGTCTGTGACGCTGCCCTATGCCGGCGAAAACGCCGGCCAACTGATGACCGAGCCAGTGATCTCGATCCGGGTGGATACGCCGTTGGTCGACGCCTTGCGCCTGACGCTGCGTCACCAAATCAAGCGCATGCCGGTCGTGGACGAAGATGGCCGGCTGTTAGGGCTGCTCGGTCGCAATAGCCTGTTGAACGGTCTCGTCAACGCCAGCGCAGCCCGGGTGGAGGGCTAAAGAATCACCGGCTCTTCATAAATGCCCCAGACCTCGCGCAGGACATCCATCATTTCCTGCAACGTGGCATAGGCATTGACGGCGGCCAGGATAGGTTGCATCAGGTTGCCGTCGGCGCGACGCGCGGCTTGGGCCAGGTCCGTCAAGGACTGGCGAGCGGCCCGGTTGTCACGCGTGCGGCGCACAGCCTGCAGGCGATCGATCTGCCGCTTGTAGCCGGCGACGTCCATCTGCAAGATTGGAATCTTTTGTTGGTCGCCGCTCACGTAGTCATTGACGCCGACAATGATACGGCGGCGTGCTTCTACCTCGCGTTGGAAACGAACGGCGGCTTCGGTGATTTCACGCTGGAAAAAGCCCTCTTCCAGTGCCGGCAGCACACCGCCATGTTCCTCAATTTGGCGAAAATAGACATAGGCCTGGCGTTCCACCTCGTTGGTCAGCGCCTCGACAAAATAAGAGCCGCCCAGTGGGTCAACCGTGTTGGTGACCCCGCTTTCGTGGGCGATGATTTGTTGGGTGCGCAAAGCCACGGTGACCGACTCGGCACTGGGGAGCGCCATTGCTTCGTCCAGCGAGTTGGTGTGCAAGCTTTGCGTGCCGCCCAGCACGGCCGCCAATGCCTGGATTGCCACCCTGGCCACATTGTTGAGGGGTTGCTGCGCAGTGAGACTCACGCCGGCCGTCTGCGTGTGAAAGCGTAGAACCCACGAGCGCGGGTTTTTGGCGCCGAAGGTTTCTTTCAATTCGTGCGCCCAGATGCGGCGTGCGGCGCGGTACTTGGCGATTTCCTCAAAGAAGTCGTTGTGAGCGTTGAAAAAGAAGGAGATGCGCGGCGCAAACGCGTCGATATCCAGCCCGCGCGCGATGGCCCAGCGCACGTACTCAAAACCGTCCGCCAGCGTAAATGCCAGTTCCTGTACGGCTGTCGAACCCGCCTCGCGAATGTGGTAGCCGGAAACCGAGACCGGGTTCCAGAGCGGCATCTCTTGAGCGGCGAACTCAATGGTGTCGGTCACCAGGCGCATCGACGGTCGGGGGGGGAAGATGAACTCCTTCTGTGCGATGTATTCCTTGAGAATATCGTTCTGCAAGGTGCCGCCCAGTTGGGCTCGCCTGATGCCCCGTTTTTCGGCGGCGGCGATATACATGGCCCAGATGATGGCCGCCGGGCTGTTGATGGTCATCGACGTGGTAATAGCGGCCAAGGGCAGCCCGTCGAGCAGAACCTCCATATCGCGTAGCGAGGAGACCGCCACGCCACACAGGCCGAACTCTCCCTCAGCTTCGGGGGCATCGCTGTCGTAGCCGTAGAGCGTAGGCATATCAAAGGCGATGGAAAGACCGGTCTGCCCGTTGGCCAGCAGGTATTTGAAACGGGCGTTGGTCTCCTCGGCGGTGCCGAACCCAGCGAACATACGCATCGTCCACAGCCGGCCACGGTGGCCGGTGGCATGCACGCCGCGTGTAAACGGATATTCGCCTGGGAAGCTGAGGTCGCGTGCAAAGTCCGCGCCCGGCAGGTCAAGCGGTGTGTAAATGTCTTGGATCGGCATACCCGACAGTGTGCTGAACTCGGCGTATCGTTCGGGAAAGCGCTCCAGTCCCTTTTGGCGCGTGGCCTTCCAGGCAGTGTCCTGGGCTGCCAGGGCATCAATGGCTTGTGGATCAAACAATTGCATGGTTTCCCCCCCACTGAGTTTTGTATGCGACGGTTGGCAATGATACCCATCTTTACGCCATTCCGCTATAATCAAAAAGCGCAATGGATTGGATCTGCGAGTTGCTGCATTCCCGGTTGGTTAGTCTACGATTGATCACCAGAAACGAGCAGGCAAATGGAACAAATTGAATCGACCGTAGCGACGCAGAGCGAACAATACCAACAAAATCTAGTGTACAACCAGGCGCTTGTGGCTGAGTTGCGGGCAAGATTGAGTGAGGTGCGCCAGGGGGGCGGCGCCCAGGCGCAGCGGCGCCAGGCTGAGCAAGGTAAGCTCTTTGTCCGTGAACGCGTGGATGGGCTGCTGGATCCCAGTTCACCGTTTCTGGAACTTTCGGCATTGGCAGCGTGGGGGGTGTACGAAAACGAAGCGCCCAGCGCGGGGATCGTCACCGGGATTGGGCGTGTATCAGGCCGCGAATGCCTGATTGTGGCCAACGACGCCACGGTCAAGGGGGGAACCTATTATCCGCTGACCGTCAAGAAGCATCTGCGTGCCCAGCAGATCGCGTTGGAGAATCGGCTGCCCTGCATCTACCTCGTGGATTCCGGTGGCGCTTTCTTGCCGCTACAGGATGAAGTTTTCCCGGACGTGGATGATTTTGGGCGGATCTTCTACAACCAGGCGATCATGAGCGCCGCCGGCATTCCCCAAATCGCCGCTGTCATGGGCTCGTGCACGGCGGGTGGCGCCTACGTGCCTGCCATGAGCGATGAAGCCGTGATCGTTAAAGGCACCGGGACCATTTTCCTGGGGGGACCACCCCTGGTGAAGGCAGCCACCGGCGTTGACGTGACGGCGGAGGAACTTGGCGGCGCCGATGTGCACACGCGGCAGTCGGGTGTGGCCGACCACCTGGCCGTGGACGATCCGCACGCGTTGGAGATTGTACGTTCGATCGTGGCTACCCTCAACAGCCGCAAACAAGTGAGCTTGGACATGACCGTGCCTGAGGAGCCGCGCTACGACCCGGCCGAGTTGGCCGGCGTGATTCCATCCGCTTTTCGTATGGCCTATGACGTGCGCGAGGTGATTGCGCGCCTGGTGGACGGCAGCCGTTTGCGCGAATTCAAGGCGCTGTACGGCACGACGCTGGTCTGCGGTTTTGCGCGAATTTTTGGCTACCCGGTCGGGATCGTCGCCAACAATGGGATTCTCTTTGGCGAGTCGGCGCTCAAGGGGGCGCATTTTATTGAGCTTTGCACGGCGCGGCAGATTCCGCTCTTATTTTTGCAGAACATTACCGGCTTTATGGTGGGCAAGGAGTATGAGGTTGGCGGTATTGCCAAGGACGGGGCGAAGCTGGTGCATGCCGTGGCCAACGCCCGTGTACCCAAACTGACGGTGATCATCGGCGGGTCGTTTGGCGCCGGCAACTACGGCATGTGCGGCAGGGCGTATGCGCCGCGTTTTTTATGGATGTGGCCGAATGCCCGCATCAGTGTAATGGGCGGCGAGCAGGCAGCGAACGTATTGCTGACCGTGAAGCAGGATCAATTGGCCCGGCTGGGGAAACCACGTTTGTCGGGTGCAGAACAGGCGTCTTTCAAGCAGCCTATCCTGGACAAGTACGAGCGTGAAGGTAGCCCCTATTATGCTTCAGCGCGCCTGTGGGACGATGGCATCCTGGAGCCGGCGGAGACGCGCACCGTACTTGGCCTGGCCTTGTCGGCCTGTTTGAACGCGCCGATTGAGCCTACACAGTATGGGGTGTTCCGAATGTAGGATGTGGGGAGAGAGAGAGTCAAACGTGGATGTACCATTGTTAGAAGATATTCGCGCGACGCGCGAGAAACTTGGCGATCTGGTGACGACGACGCCGGTGTGGCGGTGGCAGAGTCGCGAGTTGACGGCGATCATTGGGCCGGAGACGCCGGTGTGGCTGAAACTTGAACTATTTCAGTATACCGGCTCGTTCAAGCCGCGCGGTGCGCTGTCCGTGATGCTTGATCTTGACCAAAATGCCTTAGCGCACGGGGTAACGGCGGTAAGTGCCGGCAACCATGCCATTGCGGTGGCTTTTGCGGCGGAGTTGTTGGGCACGACCGCCAAAGTGGTGATGCCCAAGACGGCGAATCCTTTCCGTGTTGCGCGTTGTCGCAGCTACGGCGCCGAGGTCGTATTGGTCGACGATGTGCAGCAGGCATTTGCGCGTGTGCAGCAGATCCAGCAAGAGGAGGGGCGCGTTTTTGTTCACCCCTACGAAGGACCGTTGACGGCATTGGGCACCGCCACTGTCGGGCTGGAGTTCATGACGCAGGCGTCTGATCTCGATGCGGTGATTATCCCCATCGGCGGCGGCGGTCTGTGCGGGGGGATGGCGGCAGCGATCAAGCAGATCAAGCCATCTTGTCAGGTTTTCGGGGTGGAGCCGGAGGGCGCTGATTCTATGGCGCGCAGTTTCCGGGCCGGCACCCCG
>Ga0335397_10000769_pt1 | contig 42709 bp, 42 predicted proteins | sample MAT04_FD_205740 | JGI IMG/M metagenome (GOLD analysis project Ga0335397, IMG submission 205740) | Freshwater microbial communities from Lake Fryxell liftoff mats and glacier meltwater in Antarctica - MAT-04 (spades assembly) (version 2) ... | reverse complement strand
ACGGTGCTGTGCGCCATTTCGGATTTCGATTCGCCCAGTTTGTAGGCTAAAAATTCGCTCGCAAATTGGCCTGATAGCTACGTTGCGGATACGGGTGGAAGTTCCGGTAAGGGTAGTTGTTCAGGTTATCGCTGCGCAATGCGGAGGTAACTGTCTTGATGGTGTCCTACCCGCGCAATGGTCGCCCGAGAAGGATTGCAGATTTCGGAAATAGGTAGACAGCTTTTGTAGGTAACTACCAGCGCACCGGGGCTAGGTGTTGAATAGCTTAATAGTCGATAAATGACGAAATGGCGCTCTTGGCCCCCGTGAATTATGGACTTCATGGAAAAGCTGTCGACCAGTCGAGGCACAGTCAAATGTCCTACGGAACTACTCGGACTTTCATTTGACTAAATTACTCGGGATTACTATAATCATGCCAATCCAGTCAAATCTGCGCGGCAATAGTTGCGCGGGTTGGGTCGGTTAAAACAAGCGAGTGCAAAAGCGTCATGAAACTCACCACCAAAGGCCGTTTCGCCGTCACCGCCATGATCGATGTGGCGCTCTTCAATCACGAAGGGCCCGTCACTCTGGCCGAAGTCTCCGGGCGGCAGAAAATTTCCCTCTCCTACCTCGAGCAGCTGTTCGGCAAGCTGCGTCGTGCTGGTCTCGTCGAGAGTGTGCGCGGGCCGGGGGGCGGCTACAACCTGGCCAAACCACCAGGCACCATGAGCGTGTCCGACATCATCATTGCAGTCGATGAGCCGATTGATACCACCAGCTGCGGTGGCGAAAAGAACTGCCACGACGACAGCATTTGTCTCACGCATCACCTCTGGGCCAGCCTCAACGCACACATCTTCACCTACCTGCAAGGCGTGAGCCTGCAATCGCTCGTGGATGATGCCAAAGCGCGCAAAAATCCCTCGATTCACATGGTGAAAGATCTGCGCAAACTCTCTGCGCCTGCTGCGCTTGCTGCCTAGTTTTTTGTTTTCCTGTTCTGAAGTTTCTATGAACCACCTCCCGATATACATGGACTACAGCTCAACAACGCCGGTTGATCCGCGTGTTGCAGCCAAGATGATTCCGTTCCTTACCGAGCATTTCGGCAACCCGGCGTCGCGCTCACACGCCTACGGCTGGGAGTCGGAAGCCGCAGTGGACGAGGCGCGCGAGCAGGTTGCAGCACTTGTCAATTGCGATGCTAAAGAAATCGTCTGGACGTCCGGCGCGACCGAATCGATCAACCTCGCGGTTAAAGGTGCGGCCCAGTTCTACAAAGAAAAAGGCAAGCACCTCATCACGGTGAAGACTGAGCACAAAGCCACACTCGACACCATGAGGGAGATCGAGCGGCAGGGCTTCGAAGTCACGTACATGGACGTGATGGAGAACGGCTTGATCGACATGAATGCGTTCAAGGCGGCACTGCGGCCCGACACCATTCTCGTTTCGATCATGTGGGTGAATAACGAAATAGGCGTGATTCAACCGATTAAAGAAATCGGCGAAATTACCCGCAGCAAAGGCATTATTTTTCATGTTGACGCGGCGCAGGCCACGGGCAAAGTGCTGATTGATTTGCAAGATGTCAAGGTGGATTTGCTCAGCATGAGCGCGCATAAAACCTATGGCCCAAAAGGCATGGGCGCGCTGTTTGTACGCAAAAAACCACGCATTCGGCTAGAGGCACAAATTCACGGTGGCGGGCATGAGCGGGGGTTCCGCTCGGGGACGCTGGCGACGCATCAAATCGTCGGCATGGGCGAAGCGTTCCGCCTCGCGCGACTCGAAATGAATACCGAGAACGAGCGCATCCGTATGCTGCGGGACCGCTTGTACAAAGGCCTGAAGGACATTCCCGAAGTGTTCATCAACGGCGATATGGACGAACGTGTTCCACACAATCTGAACATCAGTTTTAACTACGTCGAGGGCGAAAGCTTGATCATGGGCGTGAAGGAAATTGCAGTGTCGTCGGGCTCGGCGTGTACCAGCGCGTCGCTGGAGCCGAGTTACGTTTTGCGTGCTTTGGGCCGAAGCGATGAACTCGCGCATAGCTCGATTCGTATGACCGTCGGGCGCTTCACCACCGAAGCAGATGTGGACACCACCATTGCAACGATGAAGCGAACGGTAGAGAAGCTGCGCGCAATGAGCCCGCTGTGGGACATGCATCTGGATGGAGTAGACATCTCACAAGTCCAATGGGCAGCACATTAATTTTGTAGGGTGGGCACCCCCAGCCAAGTACGCACACGCAGTGAAGAGGTAACAAAATGGCATATAGCGAAAAAGTAGTTGACCACTACGAAAACCCCCGTAACGTCGGCGCATTCGGCAAAGAAGAAGCTGACATCGGCACTGGCATGGTCGGCGCGCCAGCTTGCGGCGACGTCATGAAGTTGCAGATCAAGGTGGGCGCGAACGGCATCATCGAAGACGCCAAGTTCAAGACGTATGGCTGCGGCTCTGCGATTGCTTCCAGCTCGCTGGTGACCGAATGGGTCAAGGGCAAAACGCTCGATGAAGCGATGAACCTGAAGAACACGCAAATCGCCGAAGAACTGGCGCTGCCGCCGGTGAAAATTCACTGTTCGATCCTCGCTGAGGACGCGATCAAAGCGGCTGTGCTGGACTACAAGGCGAAGCATCCCGTCGCAGAAAAAGTCGCCGCGTAATTCGTTCGCTTCGTGGGAGCGGGTCTACCGCGATTGCTCCCTCAGACACCCATCGCGGTGGAACCTCCCCTACATTGTTTTGTGAATGCACCATGTCAGTCACCCTTACCCAAGCCGCCGCCAATCACGTTCAGAAATACATTGCCAAACGCGGCAAAGGTATTGGCATTCGTCTGGGCGTCAAAACCACGGGCTGTTCCGGCCTCGCGTACAAACTTGAGTACGCCGACGACTCGTTGCCCGAAGATATGGTGTTCGAAAGCTGCGGCACCAAGGTCATGATTGATCCGAAAAGCTTCGCGGTACTCGACGGCACTGAGCTGGATTTTCAGCGAGAAGGCCTGAACGAAGGTTTCAAATTCAACAACCCGCGCGAGAAAGCTCGTTGTGGTTGTGGTGAGTCTTTTACCGTTTGACGTGATTAAGTCACTGCGAGGGTTCTTGTAGGAGCGGCTCGCCGCGACCGCTGCGTAGCGAAGCTTGGGTCGCGGCAAGCCGCTCCCGCAGACGATAAAAACGAAGGCACCTTTGTGTCGCGCAACACCTTCCTGTGAAACCCGTGTGAATCACTTCTCGACCTTCGACCTTCCCACTGCTTTCGCCGTGGATCCGTCGCTATTAGCGTCTCGCTATCGCGACCTGCAAGCCGCTGTCCATCCTGATCGCTTCGTCAACGCGACCGATGCAGAGAAGCGCATTGCGATGGAGCGCGCGGTGGCAGTCAACGAGGCTTTCACGACCCTGAAAGACCCGGTGCGTCGCGCGATGCATCTGCTCGTGCTAGTCAACATTGATGGCATGGAGGAGAAAAATTCCTTGATGCCGTTCGATTTTTTGGCTGAGCAGATCGAGTGGCACGAAGCGCTCGCCGATGCAAAACTCAAAGAAGACGAAGAGCGGCTGGAAGAAATGTCGAGCGAACTAACAGACATGTTGCGTTCGCTAGGCGGCACATTCGCTGCCGCCTACGCGGGCGAACACTTCACCGTGGCAACAACGCTCGCGCGCAAAATGCGATTCGTGCAAAAACTCATCGAAGAAGCTGAATCGGCGCTCGCTGATTTGGATCAATAGCTCATGGCATTTCTACAGATATCTGAACCCGGCGAGAGCCCTGAACCGCACACGCGCCGCCTTGCCGTGGGCATTGATCTCGGCACCACCAACTCACTCGTTGCAACGATTCGTAACGCGGTGCCCGAGTGTCTGCCCGACGGCGACGGTCGCACCCTGCTGCCGTCCGCTGTGCAATATGCAGAAGGCGGCGACATCGTCGTAGGACATGAGGCGCTCAAGCATCGTGGCGACGATGCGCTGAACACCATCACGTCAGTCAAGCGCTTCATGGGGCGCAGCGTGGCTGATTTGCGCAGCGACACCGAAGCGCGCTACAACTTCACAACGCCAAGCGGAGATGGCAAGGGCGCTCTAAAAATCGTGACACGGCAAGGCGCGTTGTCGCCGATTGAAGTGTCGGCAGATATTCTGAAAGCGCTCAGGGCGCGCGCGGAAGAAAGCCTCGGTGGCGAGCTGTACGGCGCGGTGATCACAGTGCCTGCCTACTTTGATGATGCGCAACGCCAGGCGACGAAGGATGCTGCCAAGCTCGCTGGTTTGAACGTATTGCGATTACTGAACGAGCCCACCGCAGCCGCCGTCGCCTACGGACTAGATCAACACGCGCAGGGCACGTTCCTCATTTACGACCTGGGTGGCGGCACATTTGACGTGTCGATCCTGCGATTGTCGCGCGGCGTGTTCGAAGTGCTTGCTACGGCGGGCGATACTCATTTGGGTGGCGACGATTTTGATGCAGCGCTTGCGAAATACGCGTTCGACACCTGGGCACTAACGCGCGCGCTTTCACCCGCCGGTCAAGCCAATTTGCTGGCCGCTTCTCGCGCAGCAAAAGAAACCCTGACCAACGCTGACGTCGCCACCATTCGCGTCGACTGGGGTTGCGGTTTCGACAGCAAAGTTGATGTCAAACGCGAAAAATTTGTTGAACTGACGCAACCTTTGGTTGACCGCACGATGAGCGCCGTGAAGCGCACGTTGCGCGACGCCAAACTCAAAGCTGACGACATTGATGGCGTCGTTCTGGTCGGTGGCGCAACGCGTACGCCGTCAGTGCGTGCCGCGCTCGAAGCGCACTTCGGAAAGCCGCCGCTCGCCGCGATGAACCCCGATGAAGTCGTAGCACTCGGTGCCGCGATTCAGGCAGATCAATTGGCAGGCAACAAGTCGGGCGAGGGCGAATCGCATTTGCTGCTCGACGTAATTCCTTTGTCGCTTGGACTCGAAACGATGGGTGGCCTCGTCGAAAAAATCATCCCGCGCAATTCAACGATTCCGGTTGCCAAAGCGCAGGAATTCACGACGTTCAAGGACGGCCAAACGGCGATGGCGCTGCACGTGGTGCAAGGCGAGCGCGAGCTGGTTGCCGATTGTCGGTCGCTCGCCCGGTTTGAGTTGCGCGGCATTCCACCGATGGTCGCTGGCAGCGCGCGCATTCGCGTGACGTTTCAGGTCGATGCAGATGGACTCCTCTCAGTGAGTGCTACCGAAACCACCAGCAACGTGCGTGCCGAAGTCATCGTGAAACCCAGCTATGGCCTCGGTGACGGCGAAATCGCGAGTATGTTGCAAAGCGCGTTTGCCAGCGCGAACACCGACATGCAGAAGCGTGCGCTGGCCGAAGCGCGCGTTGATGCGTTGGCGCTGGGGACGGCATTGTCGAACGCGCTGGTTGCGGATCGTGCGCTCCTGAACGATACCGAACACGCCGCACTCAGCTCACAAATCACACATCTCAAATCGCTAGCCGCGGGCAGCGATCATCGCGCCATCGTGCGAGCGTCCGAGGCGTTGAATCTTGCCAGCACCGAGTTCGCGGGACGCCGCATGGATCGCGCTGTGCGCGAGGCGCTGACCGGGCGCGACATTTCGGAGCTGTCATCTTGAGCGGAGCGAAAGATTATGTGAATCTGCTGCGACGTACCGATTCGATTTGCCGCGTGATTCTTCGCTGCGCTCAGAATGACAAAAAATTATGACCACTATCAAAGTCCTCCCCCATCCCGACATGTGCCCGAACGGAGCGGAAATCAACGCCGAAAAGGGCATTTCCGTCTGCACCGCGCTGCTCAACAATCACATCGAAATCGAACACGCGTGCGACCAGTCGCTCGCCTGTACCACTTGCCATGTGATCGTGCGTGAAGGCTTCGCATCCACCGGCGAAATGTCTGAGGACGAAGAGGATCTGCTCGACCGTGCCTGGGGCTTAACCTCTGTCTCGCGGCTGTCTTGTCAGATGAAAGTGGGAGATACCCCGCTAACCATTGAGCTGCCGAGATACACAATCAACCATGCGCGGGAGAACCATTGATGGCTACTCTCAAGTGGACCGACACGCTGGAAATTGCGATTCAATTGGCGGAGGCGCATCCCGAGGTTGATCCCTTGCAGTTGCGCTTCACCGATCTGATGGCGAAGGTGACTGCACTGCCCGAATTTGACGATATGCCCGAGCGTTGTGGTGAGCGGATTCTTGAGGCGATTCAGCAGGCGTGGATTGATGAAATCGAGTAACAGCTTTTCGCTGAAAGCACGTATGCTCAGGGGCTAACGGTCATTTGGTTGGATTGTTGACTTTGGCTGATATGACAGCTTAGCCCCTACGCAGCCAGTCTTTCAGCTAAGAGCTGTATTGATAAAGATCGAAAAAGCCCCGTTTCCGGGGCTTTTTTATTGCGCGATTAACACGCACTTCGTTCGCAAATTGCTTTGCTTACTGTGGGTTTGAAGGCGCTGACTCGTTTCCGGTCTTGCCGCCAGTTTCCACCATTTGCATGGGCTCTGCGGCCACAGTTGCGCGCGGAGGACGTGCACGACCACGCTTGACGGGCTCATCCGTGACGAGCTGCGCCGGTGCGCCGTTCGCTTTGGTTTCCATCATCTGCAAACCGGCATCGGTTGGCAAGGTGTAGCTGAACGCGTTCGCTGGTTCACGCTTGACCTCGGGTGCCGGTGCAGGGGCTGCAACGACGGGGGCCGGAGCAGGTGCGACGTAGACGGGGGCAGACTGCTGAGGAGCGGCGGCAGACGTTTCAGGAGCGCTGGCGGCCATTGCAGCAGCGGACGATTCACCTTCACCGCGATCACGACGGCCTTCGCCATTTTGATCAGGCGCAGCGACGCGATCAGGGCGACCCTCACGGTCACCACGATCACGTCGGCGTGAACCCCGCTCGTTACGCGGTGGACGATCCGTACGCTCTTGCGGTGCGGCTGCGGCGTTGACGTCACCGCTTTCGACGACAAGTACTTGGGCCGCTGCGTCGTTGAGCGGCAGTTCACCGTTGACTGGCGCGTTGTTGTCACGCGGAGCGCGGTCGCTGCGTTCGCCGCGTTCCCGACGGGGGCCGCGCTCGCTACGATCAGCACGCGGCTCTCTCGGCTCCCTCGGCTCGCGTGGTTCACGTTGCGGTTTGCTCGCTTCGATGCTGGCGACATTGCTGACGTTGGCATTGAGCATGTCAACCGTCGTTGAACTCGCAGCTTTCGAACCCTGTTGTTGACGATCAGATTGGCCCTGGCCCGGCGCTTTACGCTCGCCACGATCATTGCGGTCAGTGCGTCCGCCTTTGGCCTCAGAGCCACGATCATTGCGATCCTTATTGCGATCTCCGCGACCGCTACGGTCGCTACCACGATCACTGCTGCCTTCGCTACGACTGCGGCGACCGTTGCGGTCACCACGGTCATTGCGATCACGGCTACCTTCGCGCTTCGGTTCCTGCTTCGGTTCGGCAGCCTTAGTGGGCTGCGTCACCAGTTCGGTCGCTGTCGAGCTACCGCCAAACAACGATTTGAAACTCGCCCAGAAGCCCGTTTTTTGTACGGGTTGTGGAGGCGTGATGGCGACCGGTGCGGCAGAAGCAGCAACAGCCTTAGGCTCGACCATTGGTGCCGACTGCGCTGGCGTAACCCCTTTAACGACGGCTTCAACGCGAACTTCATTCGCCTCCTGCTTGATCGCTTCAATCACGTCAATTTCAACTGGACGCTCAACCATTTTGAAGCTGAGCGGCAGTGGTTCTGCGTGATTCAGTTCGTCGTGTTTGAGGCGCTGAACGGTGTAGTTTGGCGTCTCCATGTACAGATTCGGAATCAGTACAACGTTAACTTTAAGGCGCGATTCGAGTGATTGCAGATCGACGCGCTTTTCGTTCAACAAATAAGTTGCGACATCAACCGGAACCTGAGCGACGACTTGCGCGCTGTTGTCCTTCATCGCTTCTTCCTGAATGATGCGCAGGATGTGCAGCGCGATCGATTCGGTCGAGCGGATGTGGCCAGTGCCGTGGCAACGCGGGCAAGGCAGATGCGCGCTTTCGCCGAGCGATGGCTTCAGGCGCTGCCGTGACAGCTCCATCAGACCAAAGCGGGAAATCTTGCCGAGCTGAACGCGGGCGCGGTCGAGCTTCATCGAATCGCGCAGCTTGTCTTCGACTTCGCGTTGATGCTTGCTGGACTCCATGTCGATGAAGTCAACGACGATCAGGCCACCCAGATCTCGCAAGCGCAGCTGGCGGGCGACTTCGTCGGCCGCTTCCATGTTGGTGTTGAACGCAGTCGTCTCGATGTCGCCGCCTTTGGTAGCGCGAGCCGAGTTAACGTCCACCGAAACCAGGGCTTCGGTATGGTCAATCACAATAGCGCCGCCAGATGGCAGGTTGACCGTGCGACCAAACGCGGACTCAATCTGATGTTCGATCTGGAAGCGCGAGAACAAAGGGACGTCGTCGTTGTAGAGCTTGACGCGGTTCACGGTGCCCGGCATCACGTGGCCCATGAACCCTTTGGCCTGCTCGTAGATGTCTTCGGTATCGATAAGGATTTCGCCAATGTCCGCCGTGTAGTAATCGCGAATCGCGCGGATCACAAGGCTCGATTCCTGATAAATCAGGAGCGGCGCTTTGTTCGCTTTCGCGGCACCGTCAATCGCGGTCCACAGTTGCAGCAGGTAGTTCAAATCCCATTGCAGCTCTTCAGCCGTGCGCCCGATACCGGCGGTACGAGCGATGGTGCTCATGCCGTTTGGCACTTCGAGTTGCGCCATGGTGTCGCGCAGTTCGTTGCGATCTTCGCCTTCGATACGACGCGAAACGCCGCCACCGCGTGGATTGTTCGGCATCAACACGAGGTAGCGACCCGCGAGCGAGATGAAGCTCGTGAGCGCCGCACCTTTGTTGCCGCGCTCGTCTTTTTCGACCTGAACGATGATTTCCTGACCGACGCGCAAGTTATCCGCAATTTTGTTGCGGTTCATTTCACCGTCGACGTTTAACACCGAGCGCGAAATTTCCTTGAACGGCAGGAAGCCGTTGCGCTCCATGCCATAGTCGACGAAACAGGCCTCAAGCGAGGGCTCGACACGGGTGACCGTGGCTTTGTAAATATTACTTTTGCGCTGCTCTTTCGAAGCAGACTCAATGTCGAGGTCAACTAACTTTTGACCGTCAACGATGGCAACGCGCAGTTCTTCAGACTGGGTTGCGTTAAACAGCATGCGTTTCATGCGTACCTTCCTTGTCCAGATTTTCGGGCAGGGCAAACGTTACGCGGTGGCCTGTGACGCAATGACGCTGCGCCGCTTTAGTCGACTATGACTAGAGCGGCGTCGGATGCGGGAATTTGAGGCGAAAAACGTCAGCGAGGGAATCGGCAGATGACCAGGCGACGACTCTGCTAACCAGGCGTGTTTTGCCTGAGGAAGAGTGTGTTTGCTGGTTAGTCCGCTGCATATTGTATGGAGCGGATGAACCAAAAGCGCTGGTGCGCGGATTCATTGACAATTATTTTTCGTGTGGGCCCGCCGCGATTTGCGACGCACCCCTATCAAACTTTTCACAGGCCAGCGAGCAACAAATTGCGATGCGCGGTGGCTGAACTCTTACAATCGCCGCTTTTCTCGGTGGCAGCTTGACCGTGGAACCGATGGGTGGTGCAGGGCCGCACGCGCAGTTCAGAAATCGGTGGACGCGATATTTTCATCGTGTCGACTCGGGGGATTTTTTTGATAGTCGGTTGCGATAATCAAAAAAGTGCCAAACTGTTCATACGATCTACAAGTTGACCGCTTGATTCAAAATGCCGAACTTCCTTCGAAGCCAGACAACGTGTGAATTATAAGGCAAATGAAGGACTTAGCTCACATTTCTACACCGCTTTCTTTGCCTCGCGCCGCAACCGGCGCGACGCCTCGCGCAGGCGCGGGTGCGACCCCGGCCGTCGCGCCGAACGCCGGTGCTCAGGTGCGGCATTTGCGGGTCTCCGAGGCTTATGCCGGGCAGCGTTTGGACAACTTCCTCATTCGGGAGCTAAAGGGCGTACCTAAAACACATGTCTACCGCATTGTCCGATCTGGGGAAGTCAGGGTGAACGGTGGGCGCGCCAAGGCTGAGACCAAATTGGCGGCGGGTGACGAATTGCGCATTCCGCCAGTTCGAGTCGCTGCGGAGCCCGAATACAAGCAACTCACCGGCGACTTTCCTCACGAAATTGTTTGGGAAGATGATCATCTGATCGCGGTCAATAAGCTTGCCGGCGTTGCCGTTCACGGGGGATCAGGCGTGAGTTTTGGCGTGATTGAGCAGATTCGCATGTCGCGGCCCAACGCGCCGCTTCTGGAGTTGGTGCACCGTCTGGACCGCGACACTTCCGGCGTTCTGTTGATCGCCAAGACGCGCGTTGCCCTGATTGGTATGCACGACACTTTGCGTGAAAAGACCGGTGATAAGCGCTATATCGCCGCGGTTAAGGGTGAATGGGTGAATGATCGCCAGCACGTCAAAGCGCCGCTCGCCAAGTACACGCAGCCTAACGGTGAGCGTCGTGTTGAGGTAAATTCGGAGGAAGGACAGTTCGCCCACACCGTTTTCAACCTCGTTGAACGGCGGGCCGACATGAGCTTGCTTGAAGCGGAGCTTAAAACCGGGCGTACCCACCAGATACGCGTTCACCTGCAACACTGCGGGTTTCCGATTGCGGGCGACGACAAGTATGGCAACAGCGCCTGGAACAAAGCGCTGCGTGCCTCTGGCTTCAAACGCATGTTCCTGCACGCCAAATCATTCACTTTTGAACACCCTGTTACTGGCCAATCGGTCGCCGTCGAGGCTCCCCTTCCTCGCGAGCTCGCAGCGTTTTGGCATGGTGAGTCGGCATGAGTAAGAGAAAATACCCTTTCATCGTCTTCGACTGGGACGGCACCTTGGCCGACTCCACGGGCGTTATCAAACGTGCTTTGCAGCGATCCGCTGAGGATCTCGGTTACCCGATTCCGACCGACGCACAGGCTGCTTTCATCATAGGCATGGGCTTGCGGCCAGCGCTGGAGCACGCGATTCCTACGTTGCGTGAAGCGGACTTGCTGCCACTGACGGATCGCTATCGCCATCACTTCATGGCCGGCGAGAACGAGATTTTTCTGTTTGGTGGTGTGACAGAGATGCTCTCGACGCTCAAGGCGCGGGGCCATTGGCTGGCCGTCGCGACGGGAAAGTCCCGCCGAGGGCTGGATCGGGCGTTTGATACGCTGGGTTTGCGCGAGTTTTTCGTCGCCTCCCGGTGCGGCGACGAGGGCTTCGCCAAACCGCATCCCGGAATGCTGAAAGCGCTGTTCGACGAAACCGGCATGACTGCTGCCGAAACCGTCATGATTGGCGACACCACTCACGACCTGCAACTGGCCGAAAACGCGGGCGCAGCCGCCATTGGTGTGACCTACGGTGCGCACCACCCGGAGCTTTTGCACGAGCACCGTAGGCTTACACTGGTAGATTCGGTATCTGCGCTGAGCGCCTACCTTGAAGCCAACGCATAAATATTCGAACGATGGACCCTATGGATCAACTCCCCTCACAACCCGGCTGGGAACGTGAACTCGTCACCAAGCTAGCTCTTGCGAATTTGCGCGAACAGGCCGCCAAGCGCCGCTGGTCAATCTTTTTCAAGCTGTTCTGGATAACGGTTGCAGTGCTAGTCTTCGCCTGGTTCAACGGCTGGATCGGTCACGGCATGTCGTCAAACGAAAGCTTTGGACGCCACACGGCGTTGGTCAAGATGGAAGGCGAAATTGCAGACGGTAGCAAGGCGAGCGCTGAGAACATCAATTCGGCGCTGGCGGCCGCGTTCAAAGACACCGAAAGCGTCGCGGTGATTTTGAACATCAATAGTCCCGGCGGTTCGCCTGTTCAGTCAGCGCGCATTTACAACGAGATCAAGCGCCTGCGCAAAGACAACCCCGAGAAGCCTTTGTACGTCGTGGTGGATGAGTTGTGCGCATCGGGCGGCTATTTCGTGGCTGCTGCGGCTGACAGGATTTTTGTTGATCCATCAAGCCTCGTGGGCTCGATTGGCGTGATTTATCAGGGTTTCGGCGCGGACAAAGCGATGGAGAAACTGGGTATTGAGAATCGCACCGTCACGTCGGGCGAAAACAAGGCGTTCATGGATCCGTTTGCGCCGATGAAACCTGAGCACAAGGCGCATCTTGAAGCGATGCTTGTCGACGTGCACCAGCAGTTCATCAAGGCGGTTAAAGACGGTCGCGGCACGCGTCTGAAAGAAACTACGCCGGGATTATTCAGCGGCTTGATCTGGAGCGGTAACAGAGCCATTGACATCGGGCTGGTTGACGGAATCGGCTCTGTCGGCAGCGTAGCGCGCGACGTGGTTAAAGCTGAAGACTTGGTGGACTACACCGTCGAAGAAAATGCGTTCGACATAATATCGCGGCGTATGGGTGCCAGCTTCGGCGCGGGTGTCATGCAGGCTGTGAATAAATCCAGCTGGAAGTAGGTTTATAGTCTCCCGGTAGCAGCGGCGCGAACCGCGAAAGCACAATCGCATAGTTCGCGGCTCGCGCTTCTCCTACAGCGCCCCCAGCGCGAGCCCTTCGGCGAATAGTTGTCCCAGCTCGCGACACGTCGCCATATCCTCAGTGCGCAACACACCGCGCGATGAGCCCGCCTCTCCGCCCACGCGACGTGCGATCAACCCTGGATGTGCCTTTCGCATACGCCAACCGGTGACGATACGATCAACGCTTTGCATCGCGCCGTTGCCGTCGTTTCCAGCGCACACCAGCACGGTATAGGCACGCCCCGCGAGCAGGCTGGCGTTGCCGCCCCCTTCGTGCGTCGTGTCTGCCATGCACGCGTAAAAAGTGCGATCAAAAAACGCTTTGAGCGACCCGGCCATATAGCCGAAATTCTCAGGCGTCGCGAAGGTCAACGCGTCGGCGTGTTGTAGCTCCTGCGCGGTGGCGACATGCGCTGAACGTGTGATGACTTCAACCCCATCCGTGTCATTCGCGCCCTCACAAAAAGCACTCACCAGTGCACGCGTTCCGCCGCTGGATGAATGGTGAACGACGAGTATTTTTTTCATTGATTACACGAAAAGGAGGAAAAAAATGGGCCACCGAAGTGACCCATTGTCTACTGCTCAGTGGGGCGAATCAATCAGGGATCAATCAGCAATACGGTTGCCGTTGCTCTGCCGCCTTTACCGTCGCTGATGGTGTAGGTAAAGGTGTCGTTCAAGAAGCACACACCCGTCGGGATGTAGGTGAGCGATTTGCCGTTTGCGCCAATGGCGACACCTGCTTTTGTTGGCTGCGTAACCGAGGTAATGGTCAGCGCGTCACCGTCTTTGTCAGTGTCGTTACTCAGCACATCAAGCGCCACGCTGGTGTTGCACGGCACGACGAAGACGTCGTTGACGGCGACTGGCGCGTTGTTGGTGGGCGGCACCACGATCACAATGGGTTCCTTATTCACTGTGACCGCGACAGTTGCCGTGGACGTCCCGCCTTTGCCATCGTTGATGGTGTAGGTGAAGCTGTCTACCGCCCCGGTGCAGGTGCTCGCCGCAGGCGTATACACGACGCGTCCTGCCGAGATAGATGCGGCACCCTTGCCTGGCGTCGAAACGCCCGTGATGGTCAGAGCGTCGCCGTCGGGATCCGAGTCATTCGCGAGCACATTGAAAGTAACGGGCGCGTTGCATTCAATGGTGTACGCGTCGTTAACTGCGGCCGGACCACGATTCAGGAAGCGGCGCGCGCCGGTAGCTTTCGTCGTGTTTGTTTCGATCCAGCGATAGGTATCAACGGCGGTTTTGTGCTGTGCAGGATTGTGCAAAGCGCGCGCCATCCAGTTGTTTGGAACGTCTTCAACGACTTCGCGTTGAACCTGACGGTCAATCATCGGCGCGACGGCCGGCGTTGCTGTCGCTGGCGCGGCTAACGAGACCGCAGCTGGTGGGGTGGTCACTGCAACGGCAGCAGGCACCGTAACGCGAACTTCTTCCATCTTTTCATTGACAATCAAAACGTCAGTGTCAGCGCGACGATTGCGGAAGCTTTGACCCTTGACTTCAGGGTATTTTGGCGAGCGCCCGGCCTGACCGCTGGTGGTTACGAGTTCAGTCGGGACACCCTTGCTGACCAGATAAGCCTTGACTACTTCAGCGCGCTTGGTGGACAGCAGCACATTGTTGCGGTCACCGCCGGTCGGGCAGGTATGACCAACGATGTTGACCTTCAACTCGACATACGGACGCTGGGCCGCAATGCGGCCGACCAGTGCGTCAAGTTCCTTGAAGGCAGCAGGTTTGAGCTTCGAAGAGTTGAGATCGAAATAGGTTTCCTGAGCGTCATTCGCGTTTGCGCGGGTGACACGCTTTTCCGTTCGTGTCGTTGGCTCGGCAGGAGTCACCGCCGGTGCGGCTGGCGCGGCTACCGCAGTTGTCGTCGCGGCTACTGCCGGTGCACGCCATGATGGATCCGGCACGCGTTCGGTGGCGGTGACCATGCGCGTGACTTTGTTGGAGCGGAAGCTGCTTTGCGGTGCACCCAACTCGTAGCGCAGCATGAGCATGCCGCGTTGATCGTTGCGTCGGCCTTCAAAGTCGCCGCTGCGACGGAACAACTCACCGGAGATCGCAACAGACAGGGGCGAGTTCGCGAAGAACTTTTCAGCCGTTAACGTCCCGGTCCACTGGCGGCTGGAGAATTTCCCCCATTCGTAATCGAGACCGGCTGTGAGCCGAACCAGCGATGCCTCGTAGAAACGGCCCGCACGCGCACCGACGCCCCAGTCGTAAGGACGGGTGAAGGCTCGGGAGGTCACGGTCGTGGTGACGTCTTCTTCATACGGGCGACCGGCGTCAACGCCAGTTAGCGTTGCTGTGGTGGCGAAGCTGGTCACCGCCCCCAAACGCGCGCCGGACAGGCCCTTGCTCAGGTAGGTGTTCCAGAACCACTTTTCGTACTCCTGACCGCCGCCGAGTGTGGCTTTACGCAGGTCTTTGTCGCCCTGATCGACGGCAGCGAATACCTTGTTAACTGCCGCTGTACCGCTCGCCCAATGGTGCGATAGCTTGGCGCCGCCGGAATTGCGGCTACCCCAGATTTCTGCCAGCGTCGCGGATTTTTCATCGCTGCGCAGGACCTGAAACAGTTCGCCACGCGCATTGTTGTCGCTGTCGACGCCAATGCCGAGACGGGTGTCGGCGCCGACGTATTGCAGCGCTGCACCGGGCGTTGGTTTGCCAGCGTCTTGCGCGAACGCGGAAGTTATCAAGGATGCGCCGCCGAGCAGGATCGCCAGCGCGGCGTTAGAAGGTGTTCGTTTCATGTTTTCCCCCGAGGAACAGGAATGTTGCTCGCTATGTGAAAAGTCTAGCAAACCGCGGGCAGAAAAACGAGTAAAACCCTTGTGAAATCAGGGCAGTAGCGCAAGTAGCGTATCTAATCCGCCAACGTTGATCGCGACCTGCACCTGTTCGCGGACACGTGGTTTTGCGTGATAAGCGACACCCATCGTCGCCGCCTTCAACATGGGCAGGTCATTTGCACCGTCGCCGAGCGCAATCGTCGCGTTGCGCGATGCGGGCAGTGTGGACGCGATAAATCGCAACATTCGCTCCTTCTCCGCTGCATCGACAATCGCGCCACAAACCGCACCCGTAAGCCGCCCGTCATGTTCGCCAAGCGTATTGGCGCGGGTGTAGGTGTAGCCAAAACGCTGCCGCATGCGTTCGGTGAAATAAGTGAAACCACCGGAAACGAGCAGGGTCTTTACGTCGTTTTTGTGCGCCTCAGACATCAATTCTTTCAAGCCTGGCGAAGGGCGGAGACGTGATTCGTAGACTTCCTCAAGCACTTTGGTCGAAAGACCTTCAAGGTAGGCGACGCGCTGTTTCAGACTTTCCTGAAAGTCGAGTTCGCCGCGCATCGCGGCTTCGGTGACCGCTGAAACCTCGGCCTTGACCCCCGCGAAATCGGCGATTTCGTCGATGCATTCGATGGTAATCGCGGTGGAATCCATGTCCATCGCGATCAAGCCCACCAACGAGAACGGGATCGCAGATTGGGCTGGCAGGTTATTTTTTTCGTCATTCAAACTTGAGTTCATGGGGCGAGATTGTAGGTGCCGACACGATCTACGGTGGCGCTGACCAGTTCGCGCGTATCGTTGAAGCGATCACGGGTGGCAAGTTCAAGATTAGCGTCGCCGGTCCCGGTGAGATTGTGCCTGGCCCCGGCGCGTTTGAGGCGGTGCAGAAGGGCACAGTGCAATGCGCTCACACGGCGGGCTACTACTTTCTCAACGTCAACAAAGCGCTCGCTTTTGACACGACGCTTCCGTTCGGCATGAACCAGCGCCAGCACAATGCTTGGGTCTATCAAGGCGGCGGGCTGGAGCTGCTGCGCGAGCTATTCGCGCAGTACAACATGGTGAACTTTCCGATGGGCAATACTGGCGCGCAAATGGGTGGCTGGTACAACAAGGAAATTCGCACCCTGGAGGACGTGAAGGGTCTGAAAATCCGCATCCCGGGCTTCGGCGCAGAAATATGGAAACGACTGGGTGCCGATCCTGTGAGTTTGCCGGGTGGCGAGATTGCGGCGGCCCTTCGAGAGAAGAAAATCGACGCGGGCGAATGGGTCGGCCCCTATGACGACGAGAAGCTCGGACTGCCTGCGGTAGCGCGTTTTTATTACTACCCGGCATGGTGGGAGCCTTCCGCCGCATTGAGTCTTTACGTGAACAAGGCTGCGTACGACGCCTTGCCAGCGCAGTACAAAGAGGTGATCACGGTCGCTACCGGCTGGGTGAATCAATGGATGATGGCGGCGTACGATTCGAGGAATCCTGCGGGCGTTCAAAAAAATGATCGGTAGCGGCACGCGGCTGCAACTGTTTCCCAACGATTTCATGATTGCCGCGTATCGGGCCGGATTTTCGATCTACGACGCCGAGGCAAAAATCAATCCCGCGTTCAAGAAAATCTACGAACCGTGGAAGCGCTACCGCGCCGAGATCAACGAGTGGCACAAGACGGCTGAGGCGGCGATGACCAACTTTCTTGGCAACTGGCGGGCAGAGGGCTAACTACGTCATTCAGCTTTGGTTTGAAACCGCCACAGCATTGGGGCTAAGCGAAGTAAATGCCATAAGTCGACTTGTTAAACAATTGACTTGTGGCCCCTATTAAATAGTCGTTTTACGAAAAAGCTGACTGATCACGCCAGCCGTGCCCAGCGCTAACCAGCAAAGCCACCTGCCTCAAGAAACTGCTGTTCCTCCGCCGTCGTCACGCGTCCCAGTAACGGATTGCGATGCGGGAAGCGTCCGAAGCGCGCGATGATGTCGCGATGAATGTGCGCGTGGCGAGCCGAGTCCCCGCCAAGCTGGGCGTACAGCACCAGCGCACGATCCTGATCTTCGATGCGCTCGGAGTGAATGAACGGCGTGTAGAAAAACAGGCGGAGCGTTGGCTCCGCCGTCACGTCGAAACCGCTGGCAATGGCCTGCTTCGCTACATCGAGCGCCCTGTGGTCGGTTGCGAACATGCGTGCCGTGCCGCGAAAACTGTTGCGAGGATATTGGTCGAGCAGGATCAGCAGCGCCAGCGCGCCTTCGCCGTCCGTCAACCAGTCATCAACGTCGCCACGAGCGGCGGCCTCATGCGCGGCCGCGAATTTTTCACGGAAGCGATCATCAAAAGCAGCGTCTTTGCGGAACCAGTTAGCCGATCCGGCATCGATCCAGAATTGCACGATTTCATTGCGATCAAATGACTGTTTCACGAACCGTTCCTATTCTCGAATTTGTGCCATGCTAAGCACGTTTGTCAGGTAAGGCTACACGGCTTTACAACGCTTTTTTCGCCAGCACTCTATCGAACCACACCGGAAGCGCTTTTGCCGCTTCGCTGATGGCCGCAGCGCGGCCAAAGCCCGGTGGATCCTGATTGACCTCGGCACCGTTGACCACTCCGGGGTTCAAAGTTAATTTTGACGCGAACATGAAGTGCCCGCCTGCCTCGTCGGTGATGACCTCCGCATTGAGAACGCTGCGTCCGACGAACGCGGCGTGAAAGCGTGGCACCAGCAGCTCATCCTGTCCGGCCACCACAACGCGCACGGGTATCGAGATTTTCTTAAGTTCGGCTTCGGTGAAGAACGCGCCTACCGGCGCTAGCAACGCGGCGACGCGAATACGTGGATCGCGTGCGTTGGGCACCACCGGCATATAGTCCGCCTGCTTTGCGTTTTCGATGGCTTTTTCCTTGCTGCCTGAGACGCGGCAAAACCACAAATCGCTGTCGTAATTCGCCGCGCAATGGGCAATCGCTGCCGCGATCGAAGGGGTGGCACCGGTCAGCGCCAAGCCCGTCAATCCACCGGCAGAATGACCGAGAAATCCGATTCGCGCGGCATCAATGCGCGGCTTCCATGTGCTGTCCGCCAACAGCGCGTCGATTACGCGAGACACCTGACGCGGGCGCTCGCTGAAATACTTCGGCGACCCAACCAGAGAGCGATCCCGAAAGTTGTCACCGGGATGGGTCAATGCCGCTACGATGTATCCGGATCGCGCCAGCGCGGCAGCGAGTTCATGGTGAGTTAAATTGTTGCCACCGGTGCCGTGCGAGACGAGGATCAACGGGCGGGCAGTCGCCTCGGAGGATGAAAGGGGCGCGTCGTGAGCAACGGTCATCGTGAACGGCCCAAAGCTTTGTTCGCGGGCAATAGTTGCCGTCGGATACCAGATGACGACGTCGATTTTCTCGTTGGGCGCAGTGTCGAGCGACAGACGTTGCATGCCTGCAGATATCGGGGCAGACATCGGTTCTGCCGTCGCGATGGCAGTCAGTCCCAACGCCGCCGTCACGGCGATCAGGGCGCGAAAGTGATTCATCAATTTCAAAATGTTTTTCCTTAGGTGGGTTTGCGGAAGTGCGATGGAGCGAACAATAGGTGAGCCGTCTGGCAGGTATTACGGCCATGCGACAAGCGGCAGACAGTGATCGTCGTTGGTAATTTCACGGCGCGAATGGAGCGCTAAGAGAATCCCCGGCCCAGTTGACATTGCACGAAATTCAATTCACCTCATAATCCTCGCAATCCACAGTAGAGAAATAGGACGCCACATGGCCATTTACGAACTCGACGGCGTTGCGCCCGTCGTCACCGAGTCCACCTGGGTCGCCGACTCCGCCGAGGTCATCGGTAACGTGCATTTCGGCGAGAACACCAGCGTGTGGTTTGGCGTCATCATTCGCGCCGACAACGAGCCGATGAACATCGGTGCAGGAACCAATATTCAGGAAGCCGCTGTGCTGCACTCCGACCCCGGCAAGCCGCTCACATTGGGCGAGAACGTCACCATCGGGCACCAAGCGATGCTGCACGGCTGCACCGTCGGCGACGGCTCGCTGATTGGTATTGGTGCGGTGATACTCAACGGTGCGAAGATCGGAAAGAACTGTCTCGTTGGTGCCGGTGCGCTGGTCACCGAAGGTAAAGAATTTCCCGACGGCATGTTGATCGTCGGCAGCCCCGCAGTGGCCAAGCGCGAGATGTCACCGGAGGCGATCGCGTCGGTACACGGCGCGGCACTTCACTACATCGAGAATGCGAAACGATTTCGTACCGGGCTCAAGAAAATCGCCTGAGCAAACTAGCCCTGCGTCTTGGCGTTCGCCCGTTCCACATACTGAAAATCGACCTTCGCCGTATCTGCATTCACCGCCGCGATTTTCACGCGTACGCGCTCGCCTAAGGAGAGTTTGAAGCCGCTGCGTTGCCCGACCAGAGTCACTTTGTCATTGCCCAGCTGGTAGTAGTCGCGCGGTAGCGTCGTCGCGTGAATGAGGCCGTCGGCAAAGGTCTCGTCCAGCGTGACGAACACGCCGAACGGCACTACGCCGGAGATGGTTCCGACGAACTCTTCACCGATGTGCGACTCAAGGTATTTCGACTTGAGGAATTGCGTGACTTCGCGTGAAGCGATGTCGGCGCGGCGCTCGTTGGCGCTGCACATTTCGCCGAGTCGTTTCCAGTCTTCCGTCGTGTACTTTTTGCCCGCGAGTACAGCCTTGATGCCGCGATGAACGAGCAAATCGGGATAGCGCCGGATCGGGGAGGTGAAGTGGGCGTAATGGTCGTACGCGAGGCCGAAATGCCCTGCGTTATCGGGCGTGTAAATCGCTTGCGGCAACGAGCGTAGAAGCACCGTATGCAGCGCGGGCGCGTCGATACGATCCTTCGTTTGTTTGATGAGAACGGCGTAGTCCTGCGGCGTGGGTTCTTCGCCACCTCCGAGCGTGAGACCACGTAGTGACAGCGTTTCACGTAGCGCGGCGAGTTTTACTGGCAGCGGAATATCGTGTACGCGGTACAGCAACGGCTGCTTCGCGGCGTCGAGAAATTGCGCGGTGCAAACGTTCGCCGCGAGCATCATCTCTTCGATTAGCTTGTGCGCGTCGTTACGCACGGCGGGCTTGATGCTGGCCACACTGCCGTCGTCGTTGAACGTGAAAACTGCTTCCTGGCCCTCGAAGTCCAGCGCACCGCGATACTCGCGCGCTTTACGGAAAACCTGAAACAGCGCGTACAGCGTTTTCAGCGACGCATCGATGCTGCCCGCTTTCGGTTTCGCAGTTTCGAGCGACGGCAAAAGTGCCGCGACTTCGGTGTACGTGAGCCGTGCTTTCGAGTTCATCACGGCCGCGTAAAACTCGTGCCCCGTGATCACGCCCGCTGCGCTGACCTGCATGTCGCACACCATGCACAAGCGATCCACATTCGGCCGCAAGCTGCACAATTCGTTCGACAGCGCTTCCGGCAACATCGGGATCACGCGGCGCGGGAAATACACACTCGTCGTGCGTTCGCGGGCGTCGGTGTCGAGCGCGGTTTTGAGCTTCACATAATGCGAAACGTCGGCAATCGCGACGATGAGCCTGAAACCTTTGCCTGATTTTTCAGCATACACCGCATCGTCAAAATCTTTCGCCGTTTCGCCGTCAATTGTGACCAGCGCCATGTCGCGCAGATCGACTCGGCCTTTGCGATCCGTAGCGGTGACTTTGTCGCCAAAAGCCGCAGCTTCAGCCAAAGTCGCGGGCGAAAAAATGTAGGGCAAATTGTGTTTGCGAATCGCTATTTCGAGTTCGATATCGCTCGAGTCTTCGTCACCGACGACTTCGACGATGGCACCCGTCGCTTCATCATACGGTGTCGGCTGCGACGTAATTTCGGCGACCACGATCTGGTTAAGCGTTGCCGTGCCCAGTTTGTCGCGCGGAATCAAAATATCCTGGTTGATGCGCCGCTCGGAAGCGACCACAAACCATTGACCTTCCTTGCTGCGCAGCTTGCCCACGACGCGATGATTCGCGCGTTGCAGGATCGAAACGATCTCGCCATTGGCCTTGCCTTCGCGGTTGAACCCGGTCGCCTGCACCGCCACGCGGTCACCATGGAGTACCGCGCGCATCGCGTCTTCCGACAAATACAGATCGTCGCCGCCCTGATCGAGCTTGACGAAGCCGAAACCATCGGCGTGACCGATGACGGTGCCGACAATGGTGTTTGCGGGTACGACTGGCGCTGTCGCTGGAATGGCCGCGGATTTGGCTATCTTGCCAGTATTACGTTTAGCTGCGGCTGGCTGAGAAGTGGCGCGTGGGGCCAGAACGGCGGGTTCGGCGTGCTTTTTGCTCCCAACCTTGGTGGTTTTGTCAGCTCTCGGCGGACTCGTGCGCTTCGCCGCTGCAACGACTACGCGCGCTTTCGGCTGCGGTGGCGGGCTGTCCACGACCTTCGTTTTAGGCGGCGCAGATGGCGCCGCGCTGGCGGATTTAGCAACAGCAAGATCCGGCTTTTTTACCCCCTTCGCAGCAGCAATCGCCGGTTTTTTTTCCGCTTCTGGCTCGGCCGCTTTCGCCGCGGGCCGTTTGACCGACGTCGGTGGTACGGCGGGTGATTTTATGGGAGCAGGGCTGCGAGCCTTGCTGGCCGGCGGTTTCGCCGTGGCGACTGCTGTACTTTTAGTTTTTGTGGCGGTGGTCTTGTTAGACTTTTTCGTGGTCAATCTATAATCTCGGATAACTTGAAATGCCCGGGTGGCGGAATTGGTAGACGCACTAGTTTCAGGTACTAGCGAGTAACATCGTGGGGGTTCGAGTCCCTTCCCGGGCACCAAATGCGCATCAGCGAATTTGGATGCAAAAAGCCAGTCAAGGTGGTTCGCGAACCCCAACCCGAGCGCTTTGGCTGGGTTGTTTCAGGTCTGGACTGTAACCGAAAAGCCGACGCGAGTCGGCTTTTTGTTTATTACCGCTGTGATCGAGAAAATTCTGTGCGTCAAATTTGATTGATACGGGTCGTCAGAACGTCGCCGCGCACGCTTTCAAAGCTCGTGATAGGCCAGCTGAACGGCCTCTACCCCATGCAGCCGCTCCAGCCGCCGCACGATGAAATGTCCGCGCGCCATGTCCTGAAAATGGTCGATGAACAGCGTGTTGATTACCGCGCCGCCGATGGCACCGACGACGGGCACGGCCTGCGCGGCCGCTTTTTCTGAAACGACGATTGAGAAGCGCGATGCGATGATGGTGATGAGGCGAACAATCGCCGGAGCTCCATGCTGCGTAACGCCCTGTGCGGCGAAGTGCGCTGCGGCCTCGGACACCGCCTTCGCCATTGCCGTGCGCGCCGCGAAGTAGCCAATCTCGCTGCCGTCGTCATCCTTTGACGAGCCGCCCAGCGCCAGCACCTGTACGCATTCGAGCTGCGTGTCCGCGAGCGTCAGGTTTTCACCCTCGCTTCGCGCGATGTCCGCGATGGAGCGCAGCATGATGGTGGTGGACACCGGCAGCTCAACGGAGAGCGCCGCGAGCCCCAGCGCGCCGCCTGCAGCCCCGGACGCCCCCGCTGCGAGCTTGTGCCACCAGTTCGATGATGACCCTGACCTTGCCTCGCCTTTGTCCAGCGTCCACAACGCCACCTTCAGCGCGGTCTCAATCGCTTTTCGCGTGGCATCGTTGACGACCGTATTCCATTGCTTCGGGAGCAGAGCGAAACCCTTCTCGATTGGCGTGCCGACGAAGCTGGATATCTTCGCCGCGAGGCCGGGGTTTTCCAGCAACTGCTTCGCTGCGCGAAGATCGTCCAACTCGGCGTCGGTCATTGCGGCGAGCAATTTCTTTCGGGTCACTGCGGTACTACCTTTCGATGTTTTCATTGCGAGGCGAAGCATCCCACAAATCGCGTTCCGGCAATAAAATATGGCTTCAGCTTTTTAGTCAAACCAAGGCTGCATAGGGGCTAACCACGGAAAACGGCATAGGTCGACTCCTGAGTAGCAAGCTGCCTCAGCTTGGGAATCGTCATCCTGAGCACGGCGAAGGATCAGTGTGCATACTAGAACGCGCTCCACGGCGCTCAAGCCGTGCCGCCTGATGTTTCGCTTCACTCAACATGACAAACTTCCTGAAAAGCCACTTTGCTGAGGCAGCGTGCTAGTCGGGGGTCGACTAACAATGAACCACGAGCGATTAAGCAGACAGCGCGGACGCGCTCTTCAGCTAGACGCCGGGTCTTGCCTCGAGAATCCAGCTCCAAAATCTGCGTTTCGACTACCATCGCCCGCGATGCCCACGTCCGTAATAACCGCCGCGATAGCCACCTTGATACCCACCAAAAAAGCCTAGCGAGATCGACGGTGCCCAGCCGCCGTAGTACGGTGAGCCGTAATACCCGACATAGCCGGGATGGGCGTCGTAGTAAACGTAGCTAGGGTACGGCGCTGGATAAATCGTGTTCTGCAGCATCATGACTGCGTTTGAGTCGGCGTACAGCGTCGGGTCACTGGCCGCTAATGGATAAGTTTGTGGAGTCGCGATTGCGTCTGGGTTAGCGGTTGCCGGGTCAACCGAGACGCGCAGTTGCAGAGTGGGGCCTGGATCTTGCGGCAGTTGCACGGTGTATTGCTTGCCTGCGTACTCATAAACAACTTTGTAACCGACGGTGCGGCTTTCATAAATCGTCTGCGTGCTGCACTGCGGCGGCGCTCCCGTAGCAGTCGTTGCGCACGCTTGTCGCGGGACGCCGACTTGCTGGGTCACAGCCATGCTGGACACCACGCGGACGGACTCTTGCGCAGACGCTGCGGTTGCGATGCTGCCCCCACTTCCGGTGGCAAGAAGAATGACGGTAATTGATGCTGTTTTCATCCGTGGCTCCAATTTTTTCGCTGCTTCCGCAGCTTACCCTCATTCGACGCCATTTAGGCCAATTGGTTCTTGGCTCGAGGTGCGTCAGCGACGAGAAGCCGTCCATGATGGGCTCGGCGACGCGCCCGCACCAAGCGCACATTTGACCGAGACCAGCGGCCTTGAGCCGACTATTTTTCGCCCTCGGATGCTGGCGAACCGGACATCTCACGCATTTGTTTGACGATGTCCGCATCGGAGGTCACGGGTTGGCTCGAAGCCGTGGCCTTCGGTGCGTCAAACATGTGAACAACGGGTGGCAGCGAGAAGACGCACACGGTCACCGCAACCTGAACGAGGATGAACGGCAGCAGTGACTTGACGATTGCTGACGTAGACGCCGCACCCAATCCACCGCGCGATCTGACCATCAACACGGCATATCCCATCGGCGGAACCAGAAAGCTTGTTTGCAGCACCAGCAGCAGCAAAACCGCCGCCTGCTGCGCGTCGCCCAGCTTCGCAATCAGCGCGGGTGCAATGATCGGGATCACCACGAAAATCATCTCGAACGCATCCAGCACCCATGCGCAGAGCGCAACGAAAAGCAGCACGCAAAGCGCGGTGAGTTGCGGTGAAAACGTCGAGCCAAACACCAGCTCTGACAGCCAGCGATCAGTGCCAAACGCCCGGAATACGAGACTAAATGTCGTAGCGCCCACCAAAAGCGCGAACAATGCGCCACTCAGCGTGAGCGTTTCATGCAGCACTTCGTGCCACGCAAGCCATGACAGCGTACGACTCACAACCGTAGCCAGAATCAGCAGGCATCCACCCGTGGCGGCCGCTTCGACGGCGAACAACTTGCCGGTAAAGACGCCCGCTAGTAGCAAGACAATGCTAGCAATCGCTGCGAACGCTACTGCCATCTGTGATCCGGTTGCCCCACTTTCGCCTGCTGCAAACTGCTCGTTGTTACGATTGATCTCGGTGAATCTGCCGTGTCGCCAGGCGATAATGACCCAGAGCAGAAGCGCTGCAATTGCCGGCAACAGCGCGGCGTTAAACACATCCTGAGTAGAAATGATTCGCGCAGTGCCGAGCGAAAACCCCGGCAAATTACTGGCTTCGAGATGAGCGCGCAGCATCGCATCGGCCAAAAAAATCAGTACGAGCGACGGCGGCACCACGACGCCGATGGTGGCCGCAGTACGCCAAACCACGCAAAGGCTGTTTTCAATTGGATCCCCGGTGTTTTTTGATTCGACGCGGGCCGTCTCTGCGTCGAAGCATAATCGTCACTCAACTCAGGCAGACGCAGTATGAAGCCATTACGTAGCTTCCGCTTTTTCATCAATACCAAGCTTTTCCGAACCGCTTTGAACTTCAATCAGCTATGGGGGCAACGATGAGAGCTGGTGTCATGATCGCCGTTACGTTGCTGGTCATCGCGTGATCGCCGCTGCCTGGCTGTGGACACCAGACCGTGATCGTGCAACGCTTGAAACCAAATACCTTGCTTCACCGGGTGACATGATCGACGTCGGCGCTGCGCCCGTTGCGACCGCGAAATTGCATGCGCGTGACAGCCGCCGCAAGGATGCGCCGCCGCTGATTTTGTTGCAGGGCTTCGGCGCGAGCTTGCACACGTGGGAGCCTTGGGCGATTGCGCTGGCGGATGAATATCGCGTTATCCGGTTCGATTTTCCGGGTTCTGGCCTGAGCCTGCCGGACCCGACGGGCGATTACACGGACGCACGCAGCATGCAGTTGCTCAACGCATTAATGGACAAGCTTGAGGTGAAACGAGCGACGCTGATCGGCAATTCAATGGGCGGTCGCATTGCGTGGTCATTTGCGGCGCGTTTCCCGGAGCGGGTTGACAAACTGGTGCTTCTCTCGCCCGATGGATTCGCGAGTCCGGGGTTTGAATATGGCAAAAAGCCTGAGGTGCCCGCGACTGTGAAGCTCATGCGTTATGCGCTGCCGAAACCGCTGCTAACCATGAGCCTGAAGCCCGCGCACGCTGATCCCGGGGTGATGACCGATGCGCTGGCGACACGTTATTACGATCTGGTGCTGGCACCCGGTGCCCGCGACGCAATGATTGCGCGGATGGAGCAACTGGTGCTTGTTGAGCCGACACCGTTGTTGCGCAAAGTCCAAGCCCACACATTGCTGCTTTGAGGCGAACAGGACGGCATGATTCCGTTCGCGAATTCAGCGGAATATTTGGAGGCGATTCCCAACGTGAGGTTGGTTTCGCTGCCGGGAATCGGTCACTTGCCACATGAGGAAGACCCCGCGCGATCACTGGTTCCTGTGCGTGTGTTCCTGAAGTGAGCCCGTTATCTCACTGCGACTGACCGACCGCCTGAACCACGGGATTGGGTGATCCAATAGCAGGAACTAGAGGCTGAACGACTAGCGGTGGCGTTATCGCGTCGAGCTTGGCGGGGGCGATACGCGGGCTGAGCTCAGTGAGCGTCATCAAGATGTCGGCGTACCAGGCGCAGTTGAGCCCCAGTGCTTCGTCGAGCTTCAAATCGCGGGAGCCGACATCCAGTCGCGCTGAATGCACACCTAGCAATTTCCACGGCAGGTTATCGCCATTGCTCATCGTATTGGCATCGCGCATGACTACGGGGGCACCACTCGTGCCGCGATGCGTGCGTGCATCGGTGAGGAAGTAGCCCTGACCCTGAAAGCGCAGGCCGAATGATGAAGCGATTACCGCATGACGGGCGACTGGCATGTGATGCAGCGTATCGTGAAAACCAAGTGGAAAACCAATGACCAGCAAGGACGCACCGATTTCGACGGCTTCATTGGCACCGAGCAAGTGATCCGGCGTGAACGCACGAAAAACTGCCGTGGGCGGCAACGCCGTACGTTCGATTTCGATCACGGCGACGTCGATTTCTCCCGAGGTGTCCTGGCCCTGACGCCAGAGGCTCTTGCCGTCGCGATACAGCGGCATCGAGAACCCAATGGACTTGGCCATATTGTCGGGGTCAATGTGCATCTCGATTTCGATGCGAGCTGGAAAGTGCTTGCTGGGTTCGTCGATCATCACATGGCGACTGGTTACCAGAAACAAACGCTCGTCACGCTGGAAGAAAAAACCGCTCGCATTGGTGAGCGACTTTTGCAGATCAAACGTGCCAACGCGTGCGGTGGCGAGGAGTACAGTGTCAATCATCGGTTGAATTCTGCTCGTGCGGGTGACGGTTTTTGAAAGTGCAAAATGCGAATCGTACGAGTCGCGGAGCTGAGGAGAGCACCGTTACTCATGCGATTCGCATTTTGAACTAACTGCGCTTCGCTGCGACCGGAGTCGCTGCGAAGTGGTCAGTCATTTGTCGCTAGACGTTCGACTGCTACTGGCGTGGCTCACCATTCATGTTCACAGCAATCGTGCGGCCCGGGGGGGAGCTCATCTGAACACTGTGCTCGACGCCGCGATAGTTGTAGGTCACGTCCCAATAGGCGGGATCCGAATTGGATATGGTTTCGCAGCGACGAATGTTGCGGTCGTACGTTGAACCACTGCCTTGATTGTTACCAATCGCGGCGCCAGCAATGGCCCCACCGACCGTCGCGATGTCTTGACCGCGTCCGCCGCCGACCTGATGTCCGAGCACGCCGCCGAGAATGCCACCGATGATGGCACCACCAATGTTCCTGTCGCTACTAACCTGTTGTCGATCAACCCAGCAACGCTGCTCCGCAGGGCCGAAAACCGCGCGAACGGAAGTGACCGTTGCATTGGTAATCCGCTCATTCGGACGACGATAGTAGTCGTAATTAGGCTCTGCCATTGGCTCTGGTGCTTCGTTAGCGTAATTGTCCTGGCGATTGACGCGGCGCACCGACGAGATACGATTGCTCATGCCCAGGCCGCTGAGCGAGTCATAGCTGCCTTTACGCAACACTACGCAGCTTCCGCCGAAATTAATGTTGTCGCAGACTTCCCAGCGACCATTGGTGACTACAACTGACGTCGCCATGTCGTTGAAGCCGACGCGCTTGAAGTTGTTGACCTGACTGTTCGCGGTGAAATTACGACCACGGAAGCCGTCGCCTTCGTAGAACGTAATTTGAGCGGCGGCTTGAGCAGCGACAACTAAAGCCGAGGCGGCCAACGCAGTTTTAAGTTTCCAGTTCATGATGTTTCCTGTCTAAATTTGTTACGGACTCGGTGCGAGTCGAGCGAGCGGAGCGCCGCTCACAACGGTTGGTGGCGACTACAAATTTCTGCACTGATGTACTAATTTGCATAGGCTACCGATGGGCGAAGATTAGAGAAAACAATGGCTGCGGTCTGTCGTGATTCATGCTGAATTGCTGTAAGACTTTGCCTACATGCGCATATCAATCCTGGCGGTCAGGCAGTTGCGCCGTTGAAAGTGCGGCCCTGGCGGCGAGAAAGCGGGGCTGGTCGAGTTCGTCCCGAACCTTTGGGCTCAGGTTGATGTGACTCTAGTGCACACTTACACCTGTTGACGCGGCAGCGTTATTGAATCGGGTTTAAGCAGCCAGAATGAGTGACACACTAGTCGACGCCCCAACCGCCGTCGCCGCGACGAATAGCGTCTGGCGATGGATCCCAACGCTTTACTTCGGGCAGGGCATTCCATATGTCGCGGTGATGACGCTATCGGTGATTTTGTACAAGAACCTGGGCTTGTCGAACACCGACATCGCGCTCTACACAAGTTGGCTGTACTTGCCGTTTGTGATCAAGCCACTGTGGTCACCGTTTGTTGATATGTTCCGCACCAAGCGCTGGTGGATCGTGTGGCTGGAACTATTGATTGGTGCGGCGTTCGCGCTGGTGGCGTTGACCATTCCTGGCGACAATTTCTTCCGGATTACGCTTGCGATTTTCTGGTTGCTGGCGTTTAGCGCGGCGACGCATGACATCGCGTCTGACGGTTTCTACATGCTGGGTTTGCGGCAGCACGAGCAGGCGGCGTACGTCGGGATTCGCAGCACGTTTTTCCGACTATCGATGATCACGGGGCAGGGCGGACTGGTTTATCTCGCCGGAAAACTCACTACGGTCACTGGAAACGTGACTATGGCGTGGTCCATTGTCTTTTACCTGCTGGGCGCGATGTTCGTCTCGCTCTTCGTTTATCACAACGTGATGTTGCCGCGTCCGGCGAATGATGTCGCGAAGATCGATGGTGGTCAGATTGGCAAGACGTTCTTTGCGATCTTCGCCAAGTTCCTGAAGAAAAAAGAGATCGTTATCGTTCTGGCATTTCTCCTCTCGTATCGATTCGCCGAGGCGCAACTGGTGAAGATTGCCCCTGTATTTCTGCTCGACAAAATGGACAAGGGCGGGCTTGGCTTGTCGACTGAAAACGTGGGGCTGCTTTACGGAACGATTGGTGTCGCCGCGTTGACGGTGGGCGGGCTGCTGAGTGCGTACCTGATTTCGCGGCATGGCATGAAGCGCTGGCTCTGGATCATGGCGCTCGCGATTAACGTACCGAACGGCGTCTACATCTACCTTGCCGTGTTTCAGCCAACCGATATTTATCTGATCGGAACGCTGGTAGCGACCGAGCAGTTCGGCTATGGATTCGGTTTTACTGCGTACGTGCTATTCATGATCATGACGGCGACGGGCGAGCACCAAACCGCGCATTACGCGATCTGCACCGGCTTCATGGCGCTTGGCATGATGCTTCCCGGCATGGCGAGTGGCTGGTTACAGTCGGAGCTCGGTTATGCGAATTTTTTTATCTGGGTTTGCGTGGCGACGATTCCGAGTTTCTTCGTGACCGCGTTGATCAAAGTGGATCCGGCATTTGGCACGAAGCGTGACTGAGACACGACGTGTGACCCCTCCGCCCCTGCGGGGCACCTCCCCTACTGCGCAGGGGAGGCAGGTGCGGAATTCACTAGCTAAGCAGCGGAAGTCAGTTCCGAGAAGTCTCCCCTGCGAAGTAGGGGAGATGTCGTCGCAGACGACAGAGGGGTGGTTGGCTGTCATTTGCCCCAAGCGTCGCGAGCGATAATGACTGATGACCTTTATGTTTCGAGAGAACCCATCATGACCTACGCCATTCCTCCCGCACCCGTTACCTCGCTTCCCATCACCGGCTCTGATCAGCGCTTTCCGGTTCGCCGCGTCTACTGCGTGGGCCGCAACTACGTGGAGCATGCCAAGGAAATGGGTTTCACTGGACGTGAAGCGCCGTTCTTTTTCCTGAAGCCGTCGGACGCAGTCGTCGTTTGTGCCAAGGGCGCAGGTGTCGACATCGCATACCCAAGTCTCACCCAAAATTATCATCACGAGGTCGAATTGGTCGTCGCAATTGGTACGGGTGGCAAAAACATCGCTGCCGCCGACGCAGCGAAGCACATTTTTGGCTACGCCATCGGGCTGGACATGACGCGTCGCGACTTGCAGGGCGAATCGAAAAAGACCGGTCGTCCGTGGGAGATCGGCAAGGCCGTAGATCAATCAGCGCCCGTCGGCCCGGTGACGCCGATTGCGCAAACCGGCGAGATCAAGAGCGGTGCGATCAGCCTGACGGTGAACGGAAAAACGACTCAGTCGAGCGACGTCGACAGGCTGATCTGGAGCATTGACGAGATCATTGAGCATCTGTCGGCCGCCTGGGAATTGCAACCGGGCGATCTGATCATGACTGGTACGCCTGAAGGCGTAGCGGCAGTTGTGAAAGGCGACGTGATGGTTGCAAGCGCCGCAGGCGTTGAGACGATTATTGTGAACGTCATCTAGCGCGCAGTTGCCAGAAAGACAACAGCTTCATCCTGAAAACACGGTTGCGATGGGGTCAAAGCTTCAACAGATAAAAAGTCGATACCCGGTCAGCAGGCTGCCACAGTGAAATTGCGTTTTGTGCGGCATGTCATGTTGAGTGAAGCGAAACATCGGGTGGCACCATTTGAGAGTCGTGTAACGCGCTCTACCACGCACACTGATCCTTCGCCATGCTCAGGATGACGACTCACAAGATGAGGCACCTTGATAGTCGGGAGTCGACAAATTAACTTTCTTTGCCTTTTTTCGTGTGCAGCCGTCGCTCGACGTAAAAGCTGATTAGGCTCACACTTCCAATATTCCTGCCCTGAACTGGCAAAAGTCTAGGCTCCGCGGCGCTCTACGATAACTTCGTCGTCCGCCCGAACCACGCGGTTGCGGCCGCTCTGCTTTGCCACATAGAGTGCCTTGTCTGCGCGATTGATCAATGCGCGACCTTCTTCATTCTGATTCCACTCGGCGACACCAAAACTTGCGCTGACCGTGCCAACCAGATCGAACGGAACATTGGCAATCTTTCCACGTACCGCCTCGGCAATCGCCATCGCTGCATCAATGCGCGTTTCGCGCAGCATCAGCACAAACTCTTCACCGCCGAATCGCGCCGCACAATCGGAACTACGCAGCAATTCACGTACCCTGAGCGCCGTATTTTTAAGCACCACGTCGCCGCTGTCGTGCCCGAAAGTATCGTTGATTCGTTTGAAAAAATCGATGTCGAGCATCACGATCGAGAGGCCGATTTTCTTCACGCGCGCCTCAGCCATCGCCGATTCAAGCTGCTCGAAAAAGCGGCGGCGATTGACCAGATCGGTCAGGAAATCTTTGGTCGCCAACTCTTCGAGTTTCTTGTTCATCCGCGCCATCGGCTCGATGACCAGGCCCGAAAGCACGACGTTCAAAGCGACAAACATTAAAGCGAATGTGATCAGAAGTGAAATCAAAAAACTGTTGAAGGTTTCGCGCGCTTTCTCCAGTGGATAGAGCATCGGTAGCTTCACAATCTGCATGCCGAGCGGTTCGTTCAGCTTCCAGTCAAAACCGTTCTTGTCGCCATACACGCTAATCATTGTGGCGGGGGCGGCAGCAGGCACGCTGTGACAGACGAGGCATTGCGCCTGCTTGATGATGATTGGGCGCGCCACGTACATGGCGCGTTGAATGCCTTCGCCATGAATGCCGGTCAGCTCGGTTTGTGTCGGATCAGCGCGAAACTTTTCGATCAACACTCGTTCCCAATCGGTCGCGCGATCACGCGGATTGGTCGGGTTGAGCATCGCTTCCTTGTACTCATACGCCGGAAATTTGTCGCGCAGACGGCGCAGGGTTTCGGTCGCAGCGAACGCGGGCACCGTTTGCGGGTAGAACCGCTTTTCGTTCATTGGGCTCAAGTGCGGCTGGATCTCGTCAGTGGTGTAACTGCGAATCGCGAGCGCGGTTTCCATGAGCACGGTTGAGTTATTGCGCACTTCGTTGATGGCGTTTTTCTCAAGGTAGCCGTTGTAGTAAAACGCCGCACCGGCAAGACTCAGCACGAAGATGACGATCAGGATGAGATTGAATTTCAGTCGTAAGGACATAGTCTGGCTGGCCCCAGCGAACCGGGTCAGCACCTTTCGATAGGTGAAATTACTGACGGCCGATGATAGCCGGAAAACTTCGGAATATTGATAGTCGGCTCATGAATTGGGTCGCCGGAACGCTGCGATCATTTGTGCTGTGAGCCACTACATCACGCGCCCAAACCACGCCAGCGACAACCCTGCTGCAATCATCGCAAACGCCGCAGCGATGAGCGCGAAGATGCCCGAGATTTCGGTTTCTTTCTTCTCCAACGCGAGGCGCGTGCTGAGCGTGCTGTATACCTTCTTCAGGTCAGCCGCCGTACCTGCATAAAAATACTCTGCAGAAGTGCGATTAGCAATCTGTTTCAGCGTGTCCTCATCGAGCCGAACGCGCATCGACCAGCCTTCGAACCCAATCGTCTCACCGGTGGTCGTGCCCACACCAACCGTGTACACGCGCACGCCGCGATCTGCCGCCATTTTCGCGGCTTCCATCGGGTCGACACCGGTAGTGCGTTGCCCGTCGGTCAGCATGATGATGGCCGCCGAGGTGTACGAGCCTGGCGCGACTGGAGCGACGTTCTTTTTCTCTTTCGCCGCGTCGTCCAATGACTTGGCTCTGGTTTGCGGTTTGCCCCATGTCATTTGCCCGATGTCGATGCCGTCATCAGGGAAAAGTGTAGCCAGCGAGAGCACGATGCCGTTACCGGTTGCGGTACCGCGCTGCAATTGAAAACGATCAATCGCGGTGACGAGGTCTTCGCGACTGAGTGTGGGCAGTTGCGCGACTTGTGCAGTGCCAGCGAAAGCGACGATGCCGACACGAACATGACGTGGCAAATCGTTGAGGAATGCTTTCGCCGCGTTCTGTGCAGCGACCATACGCGTCGGCTCCACGTCCGTCGCACGCATGCTGCCGGACACATCCATCGCGAGCATGATGATCTGCTTGTTCGATGGCAACTGGACAACGGCGACCGGGCGCGCTGCGGCGATCAGCATGAGCGCGAGCGCGAGCAGCATGAGCGCAGGCGGCACATGGCGCCGCCAGCTCGGGCTTTTCTTGATTGCTTGCTTGACAAGCGCCAGATTGGCGTAGCTCACCGCCAGTTTTTTGCGACGGCGCAGCAGCCATATGTACGCGCCGACCAGCAGCGGAATCAGTATCAACGTCAACAAAAGCATCGGCCAGATGAATGTCATGCTTTACTCCTACGCTGCCTTGAATGCGGGTTGATTGACATTCGATTGTCCGTGCTTTCGTTTGCGCCGCTGCGCAAAACCAACCATGCTATCGAGCAACGACTGATCGGTTCGCAGGGTCAACGCATCTACGCCGAGGCGGGTAAACGTCGCCTGCAATGCTCGCCCGCTTTCAATCGCGAGCGCTTCAAATCGTTGCCGGAATCCTTTGTCCGATGTGTCAACAAACAACTGCTCGCCGGTCTCCGGGTCTTCCATCGTGATGAGGCCAAGATCGGGCAGCGTTTGCTCCAGCGGATCGGTCACATGAACGGCGACCACATCATGCCGCTGCGCCAACTGGGCGAGTGGCTTTTCCCATCCCGGTTCGCTGATGAAATCGGAAACCAGAAACACAGCGCTCCGCCGCTTGAGCGTTTCTGCCGCACGACGCAACAAAACATCGAGGCGCGTTGGTCCAACCGCACCGAGAACGGGACGATGACGCATACGATGCAGCAAGTGCAACACATGACGACGATCACAGCGCGGCGGAATCACCGTGTCGACGATCGACCCGTAAAGCATTGCCCCCGTACGGTTGCCATGTTGCGACAAGAGGCGCGCCAGCAACGCTACAAACTGGCTCGAAATATCGCGCTTGGTTACGGCAGTAGCCGCAAGCGTGCGGCGGCGCGAAGAACCAAAGTCGGACGACGGACTCAAGTCCACGAGAAACCACGCATTCATGTCGCGATCTTCGCTAAATTGCCGCACGTAAGGCGTGTCCATGCGCGCCGTGACGTTCCAGTCGATGTAGCGAACGTCGTCCTCATGCTGGTACTCACGCAGACCTGCAAAATCAAGCCCAAAGCCGCGCAAAAGCGTGCGATAGTCACCCTGCAATAGGCCATCGAGTCGCTTGAGCACAGTCCATTCAAGACGACGCAGAATGGCTTCAGCGGTTTCGTTTTGATCGGTATCGTTGACTTCGTTGTTCACGACCAGCGCCTAAGCCGCTTTCTGCTCTTCAATGGTCGACTGCAACGGCTTCAGCGGCGCCGCAACCTTGCCAATAATCTTGCCGAGAATCGCGTCAGCGGTCACGCCGTCCGACAGCGCCTCATATGTCAAAGACAATCGATGCCGCAGAACGTCGTGGATCAAATCAGTCATGTCTTCGGTCAAAACATAACGACGCCCCCGCATCAGCGCCAAAGCGCGCGCCCCTTCCACCATATTGATGGTTCCGCGCGGACTAGCGCCATAGGTGATGAATTTCTTGAGATCAGAAAGCCCGGCCTTGCCCGGATCGCGGGTCGCCGAGACTACCTTCACGGCGTATTGAATCAACGCCGGATCAACGTAAACATCGCGGCACGCACGTTGCAAAACCTGCAATTGCTCGATCGTCGCGACCGGCATCAAATCAAGCTTTTCGCCCGTGACGCGTTGCACGATCACGAACTCTTCCTCGTCAGTCGGATAGTCCACAAGCACCTTCATCATGAAGCGATCTACCTGCGCCTCCGGCAGCGGATAAGTGCCCTCGGTTTCAATCGGATTTTGTGTCGCCATCACCACGAAAGGATTTGGCACTTTATGCGTTTCACCAGCAATGGTGACCTGCCGCTCCTGCATTACTTCGAGCAGTGCGCTTTGCACTTTGGCCGGGGCGCGATTGATCTCATCGGCCAGCAACAGGTTGGCAAAGACCGGTCCCTTCACCGTGCTGAATTCGCCTGACTTCTGGTTGTAGATTCGGGTGCCAATCAAATCGGCCGGCACCAGATCGGGCGTGAACTGAATGCGCTTGAAGCTGCCTTGAACGGCGTCCGCGAGCGTCTTCACCGTGAGCGTTTTGGCCAGCCCCGGGACCCCTTCAACCAGCAGGTGTCCTTGTGCCAGCAGCGCCACCATCACCCGCTCCAGAAAGCGATCCTGGCCGACCACGACGCGCTTCACCTCGTACAGGATGCGCTCCATAAGTGCGGCACTGTCCGCGTGCGAGGATTGAGTTTCAATTGAATTCATAAAGCACTAATACCTATCGTTCTTGTAGGAGCGACTCTGTCGCGACCAGCGGTTGTTAAGTCAACGAAGGTCGCGACAGAGTCGCTCCTACAAATGCAAAAATTGTCGTTCAAAACGGTGGCATACCCACCGCGCTCGCCGCATTCTCAATCGGCACAGCAAACCCAATGCCGATAAACGTGCGCTGCTCATTCGGATTCAAAATCGCAGTGACGATACCGACCACTTCACCCTCCGCGGTCACCAGTGGCCCGCCTGAATTTCCGGGGTTTGCAGCGGCATCAAACTGAATCAGATTGGTCAGCATCCGCTTGCCTTCAGGCGACATGAAATCGCGCTTGAGCCCAGAGACGACGCCCGCCGAAATGGAGGGGCCAATGCCAAACGGAAATCCCACCGCGAACACATGATCGCCCGGCGCAAGCTTTTCGGTGCTTGACATCGTCGCCGCCATCATGTCATCAGGAATCGTGTGTGCGCGAAGCACGGCAAGATCATGTTCGGGGCGGGTGCCCTGAATATGCGCCACGCTCTCGGAGCCATCCATGAACGTCACTTTGATTTTCTCGGCGCCGGAGACGACATGCAGATTGGTCAGGATCGTGCCGTTGTCAACAATCACCACACCGGTGCCGACGCCGTATGCCACTTCCTTGTTCGTTTCCGGATCGGTCACGTAACCATTGACCCGCACCACCGATGGCAGAATCGTTTCGTACGCCTTCGCGGCGGGAGACGGGAGCACGACCTCCTGCAGGCTGTGCTCCACCGCAGCGTCAATGGTTTCCTGGGTCAGCTTGAACTGTTTCGGCGCGAGCCAAAAGTAGAGGCCGACAACGATGGTCAGCGTAACCAGTGCGCCCAGCGCTCCCGCCGTTGCCGCCTTGACCGTCGCGCTGTCGGGACGACGAAAAAGCAGGGAAAACGGCTTGATTGACCGATCACGAATACCTGCAAAAAATGCGCGCAGTTTCATCGACATTCACCGTGTTGTGCCATTGCCGACGGCAAGGCCTCGCTGCCATAGTAAACGTTGTGCGTGGCGAGTCAAGGCGAGATTTCGCGAATCTCTACTGCAACCACGGGTGCACCTTTTTCGTTCCGTGACAGAAAGCTACCTTACGCAAATCGGGTATTGGCTTTCTTGTGAAACGACCAGTGCTTTGGGGCTAGAGACGGAAAACGTCACAAGTCAAGAATCAATAAAAATCGTATGTAGCCCCATTGCAAACGTCGTTACAGCTCGAAGCTGTCAATCATTCAAGCGAATATTTTGCGTGGAGCAAGCCGCACGTCAATCGCGAGACGGTCGGCTGACGTATCGGCCAATGTAGCGTGGCCCACCGCTATTGACGCATCCGCGACATTACGAAAGCCGACGGGCCGCCGCGCTCAGCAGCGCCCGCGAATAAAGCTTGTGAAATCCAAGCAGCGCCTTGAACACAAAGCCCATCTCCGACTTGCCAGTTGACGCATTCCTCGACGGCACCACAGCCGAACCAAAGTAAAGGCGAGTCCCGCCGGGCACCTCCGCCGCCGACACCATTAGCCACGACCGCGTGCGACCGTCAATGGCGCACATGAGCAATTGATCCTCCGCCCGCGCCTCAACCCGCCACGCTGCGAACTCGTTCAGCTCGCCCGCCGCAAGCCGCCGCGCCTGAAGATCGGTGGACGGTTTCGACAGAAGCGCGCGGAGCAGCAAGCGCTCAAGCTTGAACAGCCTGCCCGTGTAGAACGCCTCCACGAACTCCGCGTGCGACACCGTGCGGGGGATGTCGGTTGTGAAGCAGTCGGTGTAGGCACCAGCATCGGCGTACGTCGTCAGTAATGCGTTGGCTGGGAGAGGGCAGGGTTGAACGTCAGGCATGGGTTGCAGTGCTTAAGCGCGCTTTTCAAGCCGATCTGCAAGCCAGACCTTAATCACCGATTGCCTCGTCACGCCGAGCCTGCTCGCCTCACGATCCAGCGAATCAATCATCCAGGTCGGGAAATCAACATTCACCCGCCGCTGCTCCTGCAGCACACGCTTTGCTTTGGACACGTCCAGCGACGCCACCAGATCAACGCCATCGTCAAACCGCTGCTCGAACTGTTTAGCTTTCATAAAGTGCATCCTCTTCTGTGCGCGCACGACGAACGGACATCAAGCGAATATGGGCCGCACGATAAGTGACAACCGCCGACCAATGCTTGTCTCCAATTAGCCCAATCGCCAGGTACCGCGGCTCATCATCAGTTTTTGCCGGGATTTCAAGCAACCGGTGAATGTCAACATCGGATCGCTCCAGTGCGCCTGCGCTTCCAAAAAATCGATACCGTGTTTGGTGCGATTGGATTCACTTTTCGCTGAGTCGACTTCTAAAGTAACCATGGTATAAAAAATATACCTTAATTGATGCTAATTTGCCGTTTTATTTGGTGTCGGATCAGTTTGTGACTCATCGAAAGCGCGTTCATCGGCGCTGGCGCTCGCTTTCCGATTAGTCTCGCGGGCCTTTTGGCGGGCACTGAACTACGTCAATTACGCTCAGAGTCTCGGATCAGCATTTTGCTGTAACAACAAAGCCACTAGATCGTCTGAAAATACGGCAAAAACTTGTCTTGGAAATGGCGCGGGCCGAATTACAGACCAGTAGTCAGAAGGCGGCGCGCATTCTTGCTCGACTCAAGGCATCCGAAGTTGACACAACGCTCGCCGCTGAGTATCGAGAGCTATTGAGCGAATCAAAACTTACAAGTAAGGTAAATTGATTTTTTGCGCGGTGTTTCGGCGGCAGGAGCGGTCAAAAGGAGCCTGCTTAATTTAACTCAGCTGGCAACCTTCGCGCCGTACTGCACGCCCGGCGCATCTTTCAAGCCACCGTCCTGCGTAAAAAGTTGTGCTTGATGCAACTGCGCGGTTTGCCAGATGATGGCGTCGGCCATTGCCAGCTTGTAGCGGACGGAGGCGATGGCGGCGAGGCGCAAGTTGTCGGCATCGAGATGCACGACTTGCCCGCGATTCATTGCGTTGATGGCGCGATCTGCGAAAGTCTGCCCGCTTTGGATGAGCACCCGCTTGTACACCTCATAGAGGGTGATCGAAGGCACGATCAGGTTCGGTAAATCGCTGAGCGCCGGTTCGAAAAACGCCGCGTTGCGGCCGTCTGCGATGTATTCCAGCCAGCCACACGAATCGACGACATTCATGCGGAGCGAGCATGTGCGCGTCCAGCATCCCCGGCGTCAGCAGCGTCCTCAACGTCATTGGGCACATCGGTGTTGATGCCGCGACACATGCCGCGAATGGAAGAAATCGGCAGCTCGGGCACTAACTCCACATGATCACCTACGACGCGTGCCTCAAGGCGCTGACCTGCAACAAGGTTGAGCGCTTTGCGAACGTCCTTTGGTATGACGATTTGAAATTTAGGCGATAAAGCTACGGATGTCATTTTAGTAATTTCGTAAGCAGTTTACAGATCGTAGCACGATATGTGGGTGCTTTACCGATTGGACGGTCTTAACATGCGAGGCGACAGAGCCGTGCTGTTTAGGTATTCAGCGGCCAAACGACGTCCAACCACTCGGTGATTACCGCGTCCGGGCATTTGTCAGACGCAACGCGAATATCGAAGATTTCCTTTTCGCGTAATTGAATGCGACACACCGTGAAAGCATCTTTCAACTCGCGGCTGTTGTCCATAAAAATAGTGGCGTCCGCGATAGTTGAGGCTAGGCGTATCGCTTTTCGCGTACGCGGAAAGCGAGAGGTAAGTCGGTCGTGGCCAACGTCGTGACCGCCCTTGGCGACGCGGGTTATGACGCGTGCAATTGACAAGTCAACGTTACTCAGGCCAACGAAAAACAGCAGCACAAAGTAGCCGGTGCGCTGCATCTGACGGATGAGATCCACTTTAGACTCAATCTTGCCGTTTTCGAGTTCACGCCAATGAGAAAAGACGGTCTCCATCGCAAAGGGCACGCCCTGGCCCATCGCTTGAGCCACAAACGCCTCTACACCCTTCTGCGCGACAGCCATCCAGCCCTCATCGGTATCGCGCAACGTCTGCGCCCATGGTGGTAGCTTTTCGTCCCGTCTAACCTCGGGGAGAATCGACATCATGATGCGATCCGCATTAACTAGAGGGATTTGCAGATCGGCAGACAAGTGATCCACCCACATGGTCGACTTTCCGGCGCCGTTATGCCCTGCGAGTATCACGGCGAGCGGCTTCTGCGAACTGCTTTGCTCAGTCAATGCTTTTTGAACCGCGTCCGCTATCGATGTCATTTTTTTCGAGGCTTCGGTGAAACCTCGAATTTACCGTTGACGATTCTGCCACATTCTATTTCATTGTTCAATTCGCGAATAAGGCCACCGCGAGCATTCGGATCGGCTCGGAACATCGGGACGCCCATAGCGTCGCGTACAGTGATGCCGGGTGTCGCAATTGCATTGGCAGCTCTCGCCAGCGCTAGCCGACCAGTCTCAACATTTCGCTGCCATTGGCTTGCCGATGGCGGCGCCGCCTTTGTCGTCGCTGATCCAAACCGGATGGTGATAGTGCGAAGCGGCACCTCAACGGGACTACTTGTAGCAATCCGCTTCGAGGACGTCTTGGCAGTTGTTAACGCTTTTTTATCAACGACGGTGTCGCTAATGTTGGCCCGCAATGGGGTTTTACTTCCGCTTGCCGAGGCAGAACGTTTGGCACCTGTCGACTTAGCGACAAGTTTGAGGTTGAGCGCTTTCATAGGCGAATTATCGCTCACGCGAACGAATTGCGCATCGCCGAATTTGCTGCGTTGCATGGTCGCTAGGAGATACGTCGTTCTGCGTAATTTAGAGTCAAGAACATAGGTGCCCTGCAACGAAGGTGAGCGCGTTACGAATGTCCTTGCGAATGACGACTTGCCATTTGGGTAATATCGCTACGAATTGGTTGGTATCGAATTGCGAGGCAACTGATCACTATTTTTTCAGATCAGTCAATAAATTTTGGCATAATCATGCTAATTTTTGGCACATGTCGCTCGCCAACGCATTATTCGCTCCCGCACAGTCAAAAATCATCGAATGGATTTTTGGCATGCCTGCACGCGCGTTTCACCTGAACGAGTTGATGCGATTGACGGGGTTGGGTAGCGCGTCGGTGCAGCGCGAAATTGGTCGTTTGTTTGACGCGGGTTTGGTGACCGATGAGCGCATCGGCAACGTGCGCCGGGTGCAGGCGAATGCATCGAGCCCGGTGTTTGCTGAATTGACGTCGCTGGTGCAAAAGACGCTGGGCGTGGTGCCTGCCATTGCGGAGGCGCTGCTTCCGCTCGCTGACCGGATTGAGTTTGCTGCGGTGTACGGCTCCATCGCTAAACGAAGCGAGCATGCCGACAGTGATGTGGATGTAATGATCGTGTCCGATTCGCTGTCGTTTGCTGAGGTGATGTCGTCGCTGGTTGCCGTGCAGGATCGTTTGTCCCGCGTTATCAATCCGATGATTTACACGGCCGCTGAATTTGCTGCGCGTCGTGCTCAGCCCGATTCGTTTGTGAATCGGGTGCTGGCGCAGCACTATGACGCGGTGGCCGGGAAGCTATCGTGAGAGCGAGTAAACGGCATAGATCGACTTTGCAAAATGCATAGTTTCACCGAACTCGTAGATCGATGCGCAGTGTTTACTCTCGACGCGGTTGCAGGGGTAACAATCTCCACTCTGGAGCGCTCATTGCAGTGCAGGAAGCGCCCACCGCGGTCTAGCGATACGAATTTACCTCTGTATGCCCCGCACGAGCGCGACAGGCTCGCCGCCATGCAGGCTCCCAACCTGCACGTATCCCACAGTGACGTAGGCCGAAGCCTCCGCTCCACCGCCCAAACCCGGCACACCGAAAGCTAGCAATGATGGCGCGGACGATGCCGCCGCCGAGCCACCCTGAGCGGCGCTGAGCGCCATTTGTACGTAGTCGAATATGCGGCCCACGTTGTCGCGGGTTAGACGCGCCGCCATTGCAGCCTGCGACATGCCTGCCACGCCAGCAAGAATGCGGCGCACATCCATCAACAGTTCAGCAGTGTGTGGGCCAGCCGGAAATCGAGCTGCTGGAACCGCGACCGTCATCCCCCACCCGCTTTGCCTTTGCCGCCTCAGGTAGTCAAGCGTAGGGCTGTTTATGGATGCAAGAATCACTGCGCCAGCGCTGCCCCCTACGCCGAGCCCAATCCGAGCCGATGTGGAGCTGATATCGGTTTGCGCAGCGCCGTCCGCCCGCATCATCATCCCCAGCATGCTTTCAACGCCTGCCGCCACGAGCATGCCGCCGACGTTGGCCCCAAATCCGACCCACGTGTTGCTTCTAGTCATTGTCATGTTCTCGTCTACTCCGTCTCGATGAATGAAATGGGTGGGTATCAGGGGCTCAACCGGTAACCGGAGATCCTTCACGGCGCTTTGCACCGCTAGTATCCGGAACTACAGACGCAACGGATAGCCCGCTAGCGACATTGTTCCCGACGAACTTATTGGCGAGATGGGCGGCATTCGATCAACTAACGTCGACGAATGTCTTGGTCAATTAACCGCTTCGGTGGCGCTAATTTGGCGAATTGGAGCGAAACAAGTGGTGCTTGATCGATTTTCTAGCGCCGCTCATGTCAAATCTTTTTGCCAGTTTCAGTCCGCAAACTTATTCGCGGGAAAGCTGATGCGGCCGCGTACTGTCGTAATTCTCAAACGGCTGGTGAATCCACGGGCTGTTGGGCAGAAATTCGACGAAGTAATCCGGGTTGAACATCGACACGCCTTTTTTCCAGATGACGGCGGTTTTGACGTCAGTGAGGTGCGGGTAGCGCGTCGGCAGCTCCTGCTTGATGACGTTTAACGTGT
>Ga0335397_10000765_pt1 | contig 42798 bp, 33 predicted proteins | sample MAT04_FD_205740 | JGI IMG/M metagenome (GOLD analysis project Ga0335397, IMG submission 205740) | Freshwater microbial communities from Lake Fryxell liftoff mats and glacier meltwater in Antarctica - MAT-04 (spades assembly) (version 2) ... | reverse complement strand
TCCCTGCGGCTCAGGCAAGAAGTTCAAACGCTGCTGCCTGGACGCCGATCCCACCGACACCACCGCACGCAACGACAGCGTCTCCGCGCGCCGCTCCTTGTCGTAGCCGACGGCACGGCTTGGCCCGCCCGGCAAGTACGTCCTCACCCGCATCGCTTCGAGGTAGCGGACCATCCACGCGTACATGCCCTCGGCGTCGTTCGGATCGCCGACGGCGGCGCGCTTCTTCTTCCGCGCTCCCTTCGGCGGCATCAGCGCGCCTCGGCGGCGGCGCGGCCTTCGCGTACGTACGACGCGCTCGCGTTTGCCGTCCCAGGGCGCGAGGTTTGTCCGCTCTCGTCCTCCCGATCGCGGATAGCCCCATTCTCTCGGGCTCTGGTGCCCTTTGTGGCAGGCCGACCACCCTCCGACTGCCCCCCGACCGGGGGCCGACCGCCCCCCGCGAAGTCACCTTCGGACCCCCGCGAAGTCGACGTCGTAGTCACGCTCGCCGCCGCGCGGCCGAGCCTTGTCACGTCGAGCAGGCCCGACAGAAACGGGGCGCCGTCCTTGCCCCGTCCGTCGTACGCCAGCTCGTACACGTACCCCTGGCCCTGCCGCCCGCGATGCGCAAGCACGTACTCCATCTCGATGAGACGCCCGAGGTGCACCTTGATCTGTGTGTTGCCCCACCGCGCCCAATCCCGCACGTCGCGCCGCGTGAAGCGGTAGTCCTCGCGGTCGATGCCCGCCTTGCCGCTCCGCTCCCTCACCATCGCTTCGATGAGACCGAGCAGGCGCCGCGTCTGCGGCGGCAGCTCGTCGAGGCTCCGTCCCAGCACCTCGTGGCAGAGGCGGTTCGCCGTCGTGATGTCCTCCTTCGTCGCCTCGATGTACCGCAGCGTCTGCCCGCGATGCTCCAGCGTCTTCACCGGCCGCTGGTACTGGAGGAGGAGGTTCAGGTAGACCCGCCCCGGGTTGGTTTGTATGAAGTCGGCGAGGCCATCGCGGTTCACGTCCACCATCGCGATGGCTCGCGTATAGGACGAGTCGACCTCGGGCCTGTACATCCTCCAGTTAGTCGCCCAGTGCGGCATGGGGATCGCGTTCGAGCCGGCCCCTGGAAAACACGACGTCCCGGCGACGACACAGACAGGCACCAATCGCGCGCCCGACAGGAGGAAGACGTCGGTGGCTGTGAAGAGCGGGGGGCCGCCGGCGGCTGCGCGCCGTTCGATGACGGGCAGACCGAGGGACCAGGAGCTACCAACCTCGGTGATCGCTCGCGACGTGTGAGCGTAGCCCAAGCTCAGGATGGGCTGCGGCGTTCCTCGAGCAGGAGGGAGGGTGATGGGATAGCTCGCACGTGCGGTCCCCGTCGCCGCGTCGACTCCGGTGCCGACGGCACCGTCGCCGAAGACTCCGGCGAACGGAGTGACGCCCGGCGCCTGGGCGCGGGCCGCGCCGGCCATAGCGAGGACCGCCACCACAGCGAGCAGTCTTCCGATCCAGTTGCTCACGAGGTGCGACCTGCTCATGGCGTCTCCGTTCCTGCAGCGTGCGACGGCGATCGCGTATCGCGTGTCGCGTGTCCACTCGAGTGGACACGGGCATCGCGCGCTGCCGATGGGATGACGAGCGACACGACGCTCGCGAGCCACGCGGAGGCGCGGCGGGACATCAGAATGGCCCACCGCAGTCGGCCCGTCCAGCCTGCCGCGGCAGTCTGCGAGAGTCTCGTGGGAGCTTGTGGCGAGCCGAGCGTGTAGCTCGGCTCTTGTCTCATCGTCCAACGGGAGGAGACGGAAAACCACGAGAGCCCGAGGCCGCCGCGGTCAGCGCCGGCGCCGGAGCTCGCGGCAGAGGAGTCGGATCACGAACGACTCGGGGCTGCTCGCTTCGGTCTTCTTCCGCACGCCGTCGCGATGGGTCTTGTACGTCGAGCGCGAGATACCCGCACGCTCGCAGAAGGACGAGGCGGCGTAGCCCTCCGCGACATGCGCGACGAGATCGTCCTCACGCTGCGTGACCCCGTACTGCTCCTTCGCGCGAGCCAGGACCGTGGCGACAGGGTCCTCCGATGCCCTCCCATCACACCGCTCGAGAACGCGCGCGAGCTGCTGCGCGTCGAATGGCTTCGGGATCAACGTCGCGTCGAGGCGCGATTCCGCGTCCGCGATCTCCGCCGGACGCGCGGTGATGATGATGCGCTCAGCGCCACCGTCGTAGTCGGTGAGCCACTCCAGCAAGTCGAGGCCTGCCGTCGGGCCTTCGGGCAGGCCTACGTCGACGACATAGCCACGCCAGAGGCGGCGGCTCGTCGCCATCTCCCGCGCTTCGCTCGCCGAGGTTGCGAACATCGCCGGGCGGTCGCCGAGCTGCCGACCGAGAGACGCAAGACGAGCGGGTCGTCGTCGACAAAGAGCAGCATTGGACTCCCGAGCCCAAACGTAGCTGGAGCCGTCGCCACGATCACGCTTTCCGCGCGCGGCGGCCGAGGCGTCAGCCTCTCAGCACCCGCAGATCGAGGCGCACGCGCTGCCGCCGCCACACTCCGCCATGCACGTCTTGTCGCAAGTCGAGCCGCTCGAGCCCGAGCTGCTGCTCGTCGACGGCGCCGGGACGCCCGCGCTGCAGCGGCCCTCGGCGAGCTGCACGCAGACCTGCTGCTCGGTCTGTGACGTGAGGAGCGCCGCGGCCTGAGCGCACGTCGTGAACGCGCCCATCGAGCAGATCGAGTCGCCGCAACCGCACACCAGCTCCGACGAGCCGCCCTTGATGCGGAAGCCGCAGTGCGGGAGCGCCGTCGTGTCCACCACCACCGTCGGGCACAGGCTCGTCGCCACGCAGAGCTGCGTGCTCGAGCCCGTCTCGACCCCGCAGCCGGCGCCCACCACCCCGGAGTCGCCCGCGGCGTCCGTGCCGCCGTCGCCCGCCGTGCTCGCGGAGCTGCTGCTCGAGCCCCCGCTGCCCTGCGTGAGCTGCTCGATGCCGCAGCCCACGACGAGGCAGGCGGCGAACGCAAAGAGGGAGAGCGGCGCGATTCGCATGCTCGCTCGACCCTGAACGACCCCGCGGCTCCGGGCCAACTTCCCTGCGCATCCAGCACCGAGTAGGGTGCTTTTCCATGACGATGGACGCGTACGCCCCGACCCCCGACACGAAGACGTTCGCGCTCGGTCGGCTCGTCGGCACGCTCGCCGAGGACGCCATGTTCGGCATCTCCACCGGCGCGGGCACCGACGTGCTCGAGGGCCTCGGCCGCCGCCGCGGCGAGGCCTACTCGGCCGTCCTCGCCGGCCATCGCCTCAACACCATGTCGGGCGAGCTCGACAACTGGATCGTCGAGCTCACCCGCGCGGCCGCCCCCATCTGCCCGCCCGCGTGGATGCCGATGGCCGAGGTCATCCGCGAGAAGGTGACCCTCGAGGTCGGCGCTCGCGGCCTCCGCTCTCTCTTCTCCTCGAAGCCGAGCGACAAGGACATCCAGCGCGTGAAGCGCCTCGGCACCCTCGCCGTCCGCGTGCTCCGCGCCGTCTTCGCCGCCGCCGGCCCCCTCGACAACGAGGAGACGCGCACCCTCGCCGGCCTCATCGCCTCGCTCGGTCTCCCCGACCCCGACGCGCAGGCCCTCTACGGCGAGGCCCCGGTGCCCGTCGAGCAGCTCGACGTATACGGCGACATCGAGCCCGCCGTCGCCAAGGCCGTCCTGCGCGGCGCCTGGCTCGGTGCCGCCTGGGATCAGATCGACCCGCGCGAGGAGCACATCGTGCGCGTCCTCGCGAACAAGCTCGCGTTCGCCGCGATGGACCTCGAGGTCCTCCGCAACGAGGCCGTCCAGCGCGTCGACACGCGAAGGACCGTCGGGCTCGCGACCGTCGAAGCCATTCGCTTCGTGCTCTCCGATCGCATGCCGGGGCACGGCGTGACGCTCGCGGCGAAGGCCTGCCACCTCACCGTGCCCCGCCGCTACCGCGAGGAGGCGCTCGCGCAGATCGGCGCCGGCGCCAAGGTGGTCCTCGCGAAGCGCTACCCGCAGCTCGCCTCCGACGACCGCCACTCCGTGCTCGGCATGAGCTGGGCCGCCGCCCTCTACGAGGACCCGACGATCGCGCGTCGCGCGCTCCTTCGCGCACGGCACGATCGCGTCGCCGCCGACATCGGCGAGGACGGCAACAAGGCTCGCCACGCCATCGAAGACTGGTTCACCGAGGTGCTCGCCCCCGCGGCGTACCCGATGAGCGCCGACTGAGAGAACATCATGAAGACCAAGACGCTCGGGTTCATCGGCGGCGGCAACATGGCCGCGGCTCTCGTCAAAGGCCTCATCCACGCGCAGGTGGTGCCGCCCACCGGCATCCTCGTGAGCGACGTGAAGGCCGAGCGCCTCGCCCACCTCGCGCAGGAGCACGGCGTCCGCACGACGCACGACAACCACGAGCTCGTGCGCACGTCGGACGTCATCGTCCTCTCGGTGAAGCCCCAGGTCATCGACAAGGTCCTCGAGCTCATCGGCGGCGACGTGAAGCCCGGCCAGCTCGTCATCTCCGTCGCGGCGGGCGTGCCCGTCTCCGCGATCGAGGGGCGGCTCCCCGAGGGCACGCACGTCGTCCGCACCATGCCGAACACGCCCGCGACGGTGCAGGCCGGCGCGACCGCGATCGCCGCGGGCACGTATGCGACCGAGGAGGACCTCGAGATCGCGCGCGCGCTCTTCTCCGCCGTCGGCCGCGTCGTCACGCTCGACGAGAACCTCCTCGACGCCGTGACCGGCCTCTCGGGCAGCGGCCCGGCCTACGTGATGCTCATGATCGAGGCGCTCGCCGACGGCGGCGTGAAGGTCGGCCTCCATCGCGACACCGCGCTCCTCCTCGCGGCGCAGACCGTCTACGGCTCGGCGAAGCTGCTCCTCGACACCGGCGAGCACCCCGGTCGCCTCAAGGACATGGTCACGAGCCCCGGCGGCACCGCGATCGCCGGGCTCCACACGCTCGAGTCGGGCGGCCTCCGCCGCACGCTCATCGACGCGGTCGAGGTGGCGACCAACCGCTCGGCGCAGCTCGGCGAGATCATGGCCGCGAAGATGACCAAGAAGTAGTCACTCCCTGCGGAGGCTCTAGCTCCTCAGAAGCTGAGCTTGCTGATCGTGTAGACCTCCGGGATGCCGGTGGTCGAGAGGCCACGCGTGACGAGCACGAGCGACTTCGTGCTCTTGTCGAAGCGGATGGCGCGCGGCAGGAGGCGATCGTACTCGGGGGTTCCAGGGGCGGCGGTCGTCAGCGGGAGGCGCCGAACCTGCACTCCGCCTTCGAGCCCCAGGTGGATCTGGACGAGCTCCGCACGCGCGGAGTCGACGATGTACGCGCTCAGCTCCTCGTCGGAGGCCATGGAGCTCACGACGGTCGTCCCCAGCGCATAGTCGCGGCCGCCGTCGTCGAAGACGTGACCGTTGGCGCAGGCCACGTGGCGGATACCCGCCGGATTGAGGTCGACGTTGACGGTGAGCGACGCGCCGCAAGGGTCGGCCTTGCGCGTGAGCGCACCGCCGGACACGAAGTCGCCGACGCCGTGGTCCGTGCCCATGAACACGAACGGCAACGCAGGCGGCGACGAGCCGTCCGCCTTGCTGGGCGTCGGGCGGGCGAACACGAGCTCGTTCGCCGAGAGACCGGCGATGTCCCAGCGGAGGGCGCCCTTCTGACCGGTGAGCGAGATGCCCGTGAGGCTGCCCGGAGTACACCCGCCAGCCTCGAGGTTGCAGAGCGGGACGACCCTGCGCGTGAGGCGCACGACGGCCGAGCGATCCGCATCGTCGATGACGACGCCCGCGGGCTGCAGCGTGCTCGCGCTGTCGAAGCGGACCGGCGCGGCGGCGGGGCTGAACCGAACGTTGCCGTAGCCGACCATCCCCGCCCACGCCTCGCCGTTCGTACCGATCGCGATGCGGCCCTTCGTGACCATGGGCGAGCTCGGCGTCGCGGCGAGGCTCGCCAGCAGCGTGGTCTCGCCCGTGGGGCTGGCCAGGTTGTACTTCGCGACGGTGAACGTGTTCACCGCGGGGCTATGGAGGAAGTACGCGAACCCGTTGTCGACGGTGAGGTTGTTGGTGGTGAAGGCCGAGGCCTTCGGCGGCGGGAGGCGCCTCAAGCAGAAGTTGCTGCCGACCAGACAGTCCTTGTCCCTGAGGAGCGTGCACGTGCCCATCGTGACGCACGAGAGCTGCAACGGTTTGACGATGACGCCCGCGGCGGCGACGGTCAGGCTGCGCAGATCGACGGTCACTCCTTCGGGTGACGACGCCGTCTGTTCGGCCGACGTCCAGCCCGCCCCGTCACGCAGCCACACCTTGCAGTCGCTGTCCTGCTGCGCCCACTGCGCGCGTAGCTCCGGATCGAACGGGACGGTGAGCTGCGCGGGCACGGCGAGGGCGAGCCCCGCAGGCTCGACGGAGAATTGAGGGCCCACGCGCTCGGCGGTCAACGCGAGGGGCACGGGGTCGACCGACGCACGGATGACGATCTCGGTCTCCGACGCGAGCGCCCCCGCGGGCACCACGAGGCGCACGCCCGCGAACGCGCTGTTCGGCGCGCCCACGAGCTCACCGCCGGCCGCACCGATCTTCGCTCGCAGCTCGCCGATCTCGGGCGCGAGCCCCTCGGTCTCGGGGTCGGGCGTGGACGCGGTGGCGTCCGACGAGCAGCCCGCGAGGAGCGGCAGCCCGAGGCAGAAGCTGGTCAGGGCGAAGAAGGTAAGTCGCGATGCATTCATGGGGGTCTGTTCTCCGTGAGGGGCGGCTTTCCCGCCGTCTTTCACGGGAGAACCTTGCGGCTCGACGCCTGGCGAGGGAACTCACCGGACCGCTATAGGAGCCATAGCGAGCGACGATGGACCGCACGGAGACCCTACCACCAACCGTGAGGGTCGGCACATGATGCACGGGGCATGATGCAATCACGCGCGGGCGAGAGCACCGAGACGAGCCCGCGAGCGCGCGCTACTTCGGGGGAGCGGGCTTCGCGGTCTCTTCGGTCGCGGCCTTCTGCTTCGGGATGACCTCGGTGTACGTCACCACCGCGATCAACGTCAGGAACATGAGGAGGCCGATGGCGTGGACCTTCGCCTCGATCTTCGCATCGGCCTTGCGGCGAGAGGCCGCCTCGAAGCCGAGGAAGAGGAGGCGCCCGCCGTCGAGCGCGGGGAACGGCAGCAGGTTGAAGCCGCCGAGGTACGCGCTGAGCAGGCCGAGCAGCATCAGGTAGGTGTGCGGGCCCTCCTTCGCGGCGTTGCCGACCTCGCGCACGATGCCGACCGGGCCGCTGAGCTCGGGCTTCTCCTTGCCCGCGATCATGCGCGCGAGGCCCTTCACCAGCTCGTAGACGACGCGCGGGGGCTTCTTCACGCTGAGCAGCGCGGCCTGACCGACGCCGACCGGCTCGATGCGCGTCTCGGGGCCGACGAGGATCTTCCCCTTCGTGTCGCCCTCGATCGTGAGCGGCGTCGCGAAGAGGTGGAGCTTCTCCTTGGCGGGAGGCGTCGCGGCCTTCACGTCGCGCTCGACCTCGATGTCGATCTTCTCGCCGGGGTGCGCGCCGATCTGCTTCTTCAGCGCGTCCCAGTTCGCGACCCCCTCGCCGTTGACGGTGAGGATCTTGTCGCCGTCGGTGATGCCGGCCTGCGCCGCGGGGCCGCCCGGCTGGACGCGCACGCGCATGCTCGCCTCGTCGACGACGGGGTTACCGCCGAGGAGGAACGCGAAGAAGATGAGGACCGACGCGAAGAAGTAGTTCGCGAGCGGGCCCGCCGAGATCGTGACGATGCGCGCCCAGAGCGAGGCGTTCGCGTAGCTCTCCGGGTCCTTCGGGTCGTTGTCCTCGTACGGGTTCATGCCCGCGATCTGGACGTAGGCGAGGAACGGGATGATCGCGATCTGGAAGGTCGTCGGGCTGTTCTTGGGCCGGTGCTTCCACAGGGTCGGACCGAAACCGATCGAGAACTTCGTCACGCGCATGCCGAAGCGACGCGCCGCGAGGTAGTGCCCGCCTTCGTGGACCACCATCAGGACGGCAAGCCCGAGGATGGCGATCAGGGCGTACGCAAACGACATGGCTCACAGCTTAGCGGGAAAGAAAGCGCGATGCCCATGGAGGAGCGCGGCGCACACCGGACGCACGCTCACCCATGCTAAAGCCGGCGCGGAATGCGGCGGCGCTCCAGCGGAATCCTCGGCGGGCTCGCCTCGTTGGCGCTGCTGTCGAGCTCCATCCGGGCAGGCGCGGCCGAGCCCGAGGAGAGCGATCCGGACGAGGTCGTGGTGCACGGTCGCGATGCGGGCGGGTTCGTCTCGCGCGCGACGATCGAGGACGCCCCGCGCGAGATCACGGACGCCGCGAGCCTCCTCGAGCCGCTGCCCGGCGTGCACGTGCGGCGCCTCGGCGCGGACGACTCGTTCGCGACGCTCTCGATCCGCGGAACGGGCTCGACGCAGGTCGCCGTCTACCTCGCCGGTGTGCCGCTCACCGGCGGCGCCGACCCGACGCTCGATCTCTCGACGCTCCCCTTGTGGCCCGGCGCGCGAGCACGCGTGTTCCGCTCGTTCGCGCCCGCCGCGATGGGGCGTGGCTCGCTCGGCGGCACGCTCGTCCTCGACACACCTTCGGCGCGGGCGCCCGAGCGCACCGAGGTGTGGGCCGCCGCCGGCTCGTTCGGCTCGCGGCGCATGCGCATCGGTGACGTGCACGGAGACCCGGACGGCGTGCGCATCGCGACGGGCTTCAGCGCATCGCGCTCCGACGACGACTTCACGTACCTCGACCCGCTCGCCACGATCACGGCCGGTCGCGACGTCTTCGTGACGCGCGCGAACTCGGGCCATGCTGCCGCGAACGGCCTCGCGTCGATCGCGCTGCCGGTCCACACCGACAGCGGCAACGGCGCGCTCACGATCACGACGCTCGCCCAGATCCGCCGGCAAGAGCTCCCTGGAACGGCGCGCGCGCCCACGCTCTTCCAGCGCCTCGACTCGAACCGGCTCGTCGCGGCGCTCGAGCTCACGCTGCCGGCCGCGAGCGGCACGTTCGGCGTCCGCGGATGGGGACGACGCGAAGGCCTGATGATCAGCGACGCCGCGAGCAGCGGGCAGACGACGCTCGGTCCGACGTCGACCTCCGATGCGATCCTCGCGACGGGAGGCAGCGTCGGCTGGCGCGGACGCCCGAGCGAAGCGACGACCCTCGAGGCGCGCATCGACGGCAGCGCGGAGCGGTTCGCGCCCGGCACGTGGATCGGAGCGCAGCAGCCGCCCGGTGCGAGACGAACCAATGCGGGCGTCGGGCTCGACGCGACGCTGCGCGCGGCGCCGCCGCTCACGCTCGCCGTCAGCGCACGCGGAGACGCGTGGTTCGACTCCTCGGACGAGCGTCCCGACACGGGCGTGGCGAGCGAGCTGCGGCCGACCGGCAACGTCGGCGCCGAGCTCGACCTCGGACCGGTCACGCTCGCGACGCACGGAGGCCTGCTCGCGCGACCGGCCTCGTTCGTCGAGCGCTTCGGCAACCGCGGCACCTTCATCGGCGATCCGCTGCTGCGCCCTGAGTCGGCAACGACGGTCGACGCGGGTGGAACGTTCACGAAGAAGCTCGGGCGCCTGCGCCTGCACGCGGAGGTTGCCGCGTTCGCGACGTTCGCGGAGGACCTCATCGTGTTCGTCCCGACCGGCGCGTACGGACGAGCGAAGGCGACGAACATCGGCCGTGGTCGCCTCCTCGGGACCGAAGCCGAAGCACGCGCCTCTGCGTACGGCGTCGAGCTCCGGCTCTCGCACACGGCTCTCTCGACCGCGAACGAGAGCGAGTGTCGCTACGTCGGCGGCCAGTGCGAGCGTCCTCCCCTCCCCGGCCGGCCCGAGCACGACTTCGTCGGCGACCTCTCGTACACGGTCGGCCCCGTGCGCCTCCGCTACGGCGTCGACGTGGTCACCGGCATCTATGCCGACGCCATCGGCTCGGAGGCTGGGCTCGTCCCCGACCGCGTTCTCCACAGCGCTGGCGTACGGCTCGAGGTGCCCGGCGTGGCCGGGCTCTCGCTCACGCTCGACGTGCGAAACCTGTTCGATTTGCGGGTCGCCGAGTACGCCGGCATCGGCGGTCCGGTGCGGGCCCCGATCGGCGATGCGCTCGACTTTCCCATCCCCGGCCGTCGCATCCTCTTCGCCGCCCGCTGGGTCTTTCCCGAGCCGAAGGCCGGTGCTAGCGTCCGCAACCCCAAATGAGCCAGTCCACAAACGCCCCTCAGCGTCCGGCCATGCCCGGCCAGCCCGCTCCCCAGCAGACCTCCGGTGCCGGAGGAGAAGGCGGCATCGCCGTCCAGGGCGGCGCGGCGATCCTCGCGCCGATCCAGTCGTTCCCCAACGGCGTTCCCGCGAACGCGATGGTCCTCATCCCGCTCGGCCCGAACGGCGCGCCGGTCGAGAAGGACGTCGTCGACGGTCCCGTCGCGCTCACGATGGAGCAGGTGTGGAAGCTCCTCGGCTTCAACGGCCCCGCCGTTCAGGTGCAGGACGACCAGGGTCGCCCGATCGCCATCGGCCTCGAGGACCTGCTCTCCGGTCTGGAGAAGCACTGGGTCGACAGCCAGGACGACCTCGATCGCGGCCGCATCTTCGCCCAGGAGCTGATGAAGTATCAGCGCCACGAGAAGGCCGAGGCCGTGCTCGCGAAGATCGTCGCCCGCGGCGGCGACGGCCAGGACTGGCTCGCGCTCGGCGTCGCGCAGCTCGCGCAGGAGAAGCTCGACAAGGCCGAGGGCACCCTCAAGGGCGCCCAGAACCTGATGAAGGACAACCCGTATCCGAGCCTCCACCTCGCCAAGCTCGCGCACTCCAAGAAGGACGCGAAGGCGGAGCGCGAGGCGGTCGAGCGCTCGATCACCATCCAGCCCGGCAACGTCGACGCGTGGGCCTACCTGTTCAACTTCATCAAGGAGTCGGAGAACGAGGAGAAGGCGATCGCGACGATCGAGGAGCTCGCCAACGCGCCGGTCAACGCGAAGACGGCCGCGCCGTACGTCGCGCTCCAGGGCTTCTACGCCGCCGAAGAGGCGACGCGCGACAAGGCCATCGGCTTCGCGAAGAAGGGCGTCGAGCGCTCTCCGGCGGATCCCATCCCGCTCATCGTCCTCTCCGCGCTCTACGGCCAGGCCGGCAAGATCGAGGAGGTCGTGAAGCTCCTCGCGCCGCACGAGGCGCTCATGCAGCAGGACGTGCGCATCGCGCACAACTACTTCGAGGCGCTCTTCCAGGCGAAGGACATGGGCAAGCTCACCGCCCTCCTCAACAAGCTGGCGACGTCGTCGAACAAGGAAGTGAAGCAGTTCGCGATCGAGCGCTCACGCGCGATCGCGCAGATGCTGCAGCAGCAGCAGCAGGCCCTCGCGGCCACCGCCTCGCAGAAATAGGCGAATCGCACGCAGCCCGGGCTCAGCCGGCCAGGTCGACCTTCGCGAGAAGGCCACCTCGGCCGGCGACCTCGCCTACCGCGGGCTCGCTGACATCAGTGTCCGGCGAGCGGGACATCGATGTCACGGCCGCAGAGCATGCCGCAGCGGACGTCGTCCACTGCATGGTGGCTCTCCTGGAGCAGATAGTGAAACGGCTTGTTTCACTATTGCTGTGGGGCCGCGCAGGTCTTCAGGGATCACGACGGCTCACGCGGCGAACGCGGCTCCGAACAACTCGACGGTCGCCGGCGTCAGGCCCGCTGCCTCGAACCGGACGCGGACATGTCCCATGCGCGTACCTCGCGTGCGAACGATCTTCGCGACCTCGTTCACGGTTCGCTGAACCATGTGATCCGCCACTGCGGCCTTCGCTGGTGGCGGCGCCGTACAGTAGACGCCTGGTCGGTGCCCTTTGAGGCGAACGAGGTCCGACTCCGTCGGCAAAGGCTTTCGGCCCGTTGCATAGGGCGTCACGATCGCGAGCCCGCCGGGCGCGACGATGGTTGACCACTGCCCGGGGTGGTGCGCCGTCTCGGCCCCGTGGTGAGGCACCTTGAAGACGCGTGACGCCGTCCCGGGAAGTGCCTTCGTCGTCAGGACGGCGCCCCAGCCGACAGCGTTCGAGGCTCCTGTCTCGAGGTCTGAGCCGAGAACGGCTACCGCGTGTCCGCAGCGGATGGCGACCACGAGAGCCGTGTCGTTCGGCGCAACATTCACGGCCGCGCGCTTCGGGGAACCCAGTTTCGGCAGGAGCTCCGCGATGTCATGTAACGAACGCGTGAGCGTCGCCGAGGAAGGGCTGAGCGCGAACACCTCACACTCGGGTGCATGCTCCGCCGCGCCTCTGCGATGGAGAAGCGAATCGGCCTGGGCCCACGTCGGGCCAGCATTCGTCGGTCGTCCGCCGCGGCGCGCCCGCACGATCTCGAGGACTCTGTCGATCTCGTCGAGGCCCGAGGACGCTTCGTCCTTGAGATTGAGCGAGCGGCTCGCCGCAATCAAGCTCCTGAACTCGTCACGACGGAGCGCCGCGGAGCAGACGAGCTCTGCATTCACGGCCGCATCGAGCACGCGAGAGACGCCGCGGGTGTGACACCAGGTCCGAAGAGCGATACTTCCAGCTCATCAGCCCGCGGTGGAGCGGTGAGTGTCATCCGTTGCCGAAGAGCTCGCTCAACTCGTCCGCACGCTTGCGGACTCGCTCGAGATCACTCCGCGTCCAAGCGGGGAGACGTCGCAGGCGGATGATCGAGACCCGCTTCCGCTGGCCGGTCTGGGTCTGCTCGTACCCGATCGTCCAGTAAAGAACCGCCCCCTCGCAGAGTAAGGGTAGATCCTCCTCGCTCACCTCCTCAAGGGGGAGGACCGCCTCGAGCTCCGGCCCGCTGCGGTCCGTGAGATCCCGGAGGACGACCGAGAACTCATCACTCGCAACGCGAGTCACGACGCCTTCCCACTGCTGGCGCATCTCGAATGCGTAGGAGAGTGGCGATGCCTTGGGCATGAGCACCACCCTGCTGCCCGCGTGAGCTTCCGTCTGCGAAGACGTTGTCGCCTCTGGAGCAAGGAGCAGGGCATGCGTGGCGCTCGCATTCGCAAGACTGTCCTGCCGCTGAGCGTCCGCCGCGACGAGCACGCCAAGGTCCTCAGACCTGAAGTGAAGGTCCTTGTTGCTGGGCGTGAGCGGGGCCTCGGCCTCCGGCTTGAGGGCGGCCGGTGCATTTCGGGCCGTCACGAGGTCACGACGGTTTGCTCCAGACGGTGCAATCGACACGGCGGCTGCCATCACGGCTGCCCTTTCCGGTCGTTGACGTGGCCCACCAGCGTTTCGATTGCCGCTTGTGCCTCGTCGATCACGCGATCCCAGTCTTCTCGGATGCAGCTCGTGGGGGTCTGGTCGAGCAGCTCGAAGATGCCCATGACCAGATCGCGCAGCGGTGCGCGATGCGCAGGGTCGCTTGTGGACGCCACGAACTTGGTGGTCGTCACGGCCAGGTGGAGCCACCCTGCGCGGAACTGCGCGATCTCGGGGTGGATGACCTCGATCGAGGCCGACGTCGCCTCGGACTCGCGGATCAGCCCTTTGGACGCAAGCCACGTCGGCTGGAAGATCGCCGGGTTGAAGTTGCCCACGAGGACGATCGACACGAGATCGTCGAGGTTCTTCAGCGCGGACATCAGGTCCTCTTGATAGCGCGGAGAGCGCTGGGATGGGAGCGACTCTATCGCCGCCAGGGCGCCAAGTGCAAGCAACTTGCGTGCCAAGTGGGGTTTTCAACAGGCCCCGCCAGGCGGCTAGGGGCCCGCCTTCGGCTGACCTCACGGTGACGTTGAGCTCCCGGCAAGCCTCAAGTAAGCCGCTCACGAGCGGCGTCTTGAGCGGTACGGGGTCTCGTGGCAGGCGGCTCTCGCAGCGGCGCGCAGCGTAGGGGGCGCTCGCGACAGCGCTTGCGCCGAGGTTGGCGCGCCCGGGCGTGTGCTGACGCCGAGGGCCGGGCGTGGTTTGTTCCTGGGCATGTTGCCGCTCGAAGGGACGCTGTTGGAGAAGCTGCGCAAGATCGAAGCGTTGCACGCGGGCACGAAGGTCGACGGAGAGCGAGAGGCGGCGCGGCGCGCAGCGGAGCGCATTCGCGCACGCATCGCGGAGCTTCGAGGGCGCGAACAGGATGTGGAGTTGCTCTACCGACTGCCGGACCCGTGGAAGCGACAGCTCTTCGTAGCGCTCTGTCGGCGCTACGGGCTCAAGCCGTTCCGCGAAGCCGGTCGACGCAGCACCACCATCCAGGTGCGCGCGCCGAAGACGTTCCACGATCAGACGCTGTGGCCGGAGTACCGCGCGCTGGCGGAGGAACTCGACGCGCACCTGCGTGAGCTTACCCAGCGCGTGATCCGCGAGGCGATCGACGACGACGTCAGTGAGGCGGCGGAGGCGCCGAAGGCGTTGCCGGCCGCGAATCGCTGACTGGTCGGCGTGTCACGCCCCGAGCGAGGCGGCGGCGGCGGGCGGCGGCGACGGCAACGCCAAAGGCTCGCCGACGTAGATCTCGGGATGGCTGCCCAGCATCCGATCGGGCAAGAGCTCGCGCAGCTTGGCCTTGGGCCATCCTTGCACGATGAGCTTCGTGACCAGGCGGTCACCGTCCCCTGACGTCCTCGTCAAGGTCGACGCGAAGCTGAAGGCCCTATACGAGCGCAGCCTCGGAGCGATCGACGACGCGACGTCGCGCGGCACGAGCGCATTCGACGAGCGTTGGGAAGCGGCAGACGCGATCCTCTCCCACAATCCACACCTCTACGTCGTGGGGGGCTACAAGGACGCGCGCGAGTTCTTCCGCGAGGTGATGCACGAGGAGGCGCGGACAGCGTTCCGTTGGGTGCGCGTCGCGCGGTATGCGAGCCCGCGCGAGGAAGAGACCTTCGGTCCGACCCTGCTCGACGCGGCGATCTCGTACATGGAAGCGAAGTACGGGCCCGTCGACGGGAGCCTGCCCCTCGCGTTCGAGCGCCTGAAGTTGCCGATCACGCGCGGCGGAGCCGAACGGAAGGTGCCGCTCGCGGAGTGCAGCGTGCTCGAGGTCGTCGCCGCGACGCGCAAGCTCCGCAAGCCGAAGCCGGGCGGACGTAGTCACGCGGCGGACGCGTTCGTCGAGTCGCTCGGCAAGATCGCGTCGCTCGGCGGCGTTCAGGTGCGCGAGCGCGCCGGGCTCGTCACGTTCGCGAACGTCCCGGTCGCAGCGCTCGACCGCTTCGTCACGGCGCTTCGCGCCGCGAGCTGGGAGCCGGCGCCGGTAGGCGGCACGAAGGGCGCGAAGGGCGCGAAGGAGAAGAGCAAGCCTGCACGAACCCTGCGCCGCTCACGCGGCTGAGCGAAGCGGACTCGTCGAGCACCGGCCCCCCACCGGCAGTAGGTGACTCTATGGACGTGTGCGTAGCGGCTGGCTCGACGCACGTCTTTCGGGCGCGAACGACGCGCGAACGGCTATCCTCCTACGGAGCATGGGCAACGCCGCCCAACAGGTCCGAGTCGTAGGGAGATACGCTCTCTACAATGCCATCGCCGCAGGGGGTATGGCGACGGTCCATCTGGGCCGACTGCTCGGTCCGGTCGGCTTCTCGCGAACGGTAGCGATCAAGCGCCTCCACGCGCAGTTCGCGTCGGACCCCGAGTTCGTCTCGATGTTCCTCGACGAGGCCCGCCTCGCCGCGCGGATCCGGCACCCGAACGTGGTCCCGACGCTCGACGTCGTGGCCACGGGCGGCGAGCTGTTCCTCGTCATGGAGTACGTGCCCGGCGAGTCGATCGCCCGGCTGGCGCGCACGCTCCGCGAGCACCACCAGACGCTGCCCACGCGCGTCCTCTCCGCGATCATGGCCGGCGTCCTCCACGGCCTCCACGCGGCGCACGAGGCGAAGGACGAGCGCGGCGTTCCGCTCGGCATCGTCCATCGCGACATGTCCCCGCAGAACGTCCTCGTCGGGACGGACGGCGTCGCGCGCGTGCTCGACTTCGGCGTCGCGAAGGCCGCGGGCCGCATGCAGACGACGCGCGAAGGCCAGATCAAGGGCAAGCTCTCGTACATGCCGCCGGAGCAGCTCCGCGGCGCGGAGGTCGGGCGGCAGTCGGACATCTACGCGGCCGGTGTCATGCTCTGGGAGCTAGTGACCGGCAAGCGCCTCTTCGCGGGTGACAACGAGGGCGCGATCGTCGCGAAGATCCTCGACGGCCATGTCGAGGTGCCGAGCAAGGTGCTGATGCACGGCATGAGCCAACACCAGACGCTCAACGACAGCACGCTGCGCTCGCTCGAGAGCCTCGACGCGACCATCATGCGCGCCCTCGCGATGAAGCCCGAGGAGCGCTTCGCGACCGCACGCGAGATGGCCCAGGAGATCGAGCGCAAGCTCGTCCCCGCGACGGGCTCCGAGGTCGCGGACTGGGTCGAGCACATCGCGAGCGAGGTGCTCACCACGCGCGCGTCGATCGTCGCCGAGATCGAGAGCAGCACGTCGATGAGCGCCGCCGAGGCCCGCGACAGCAGCCACGTGCAGAACGTGATGCAGGCGAAGTCGACGCTCATGGGGCAGACCGTCGGCCTCGCGCCGCCGCCTCCTCCTCATAGCGCGACGCGCCTCGATCGACCGAGCGCGGGGCCGCAGCAGCAGCAGCAGCAGTACCAGCAGGCGATGCAAGGGCCGCCGCTCCAGACGACCATGGCGATGGGAGGCCAGAGCGGGCGGCCGATGGTTCCGTCGCTCATCGACGGGCCTCCGGTCACGCAGCCGTCGTCGATCTCGGTCGCGAGCGGCGCGCACCTGCGACAGCAGGAGAGCGACCAGCGCAGCGGCCGTCGCACGGCCGTCGCCGCGATCGTCGGAGTGCTCCTCGGCGCTTGCGTCCTCGCGAGCGCCGTCGTCTACCGAAACGTGCAGACCAAGGCGAAGCAGAGGCTAGCCACCGCCGTCACCGCGGACCCGATCGTGCCGCCCAGGTCCGCGACGACGACGACGACGGCGCCCACCATCAACGAAGCGCCCGACGCCGGCTCGGTTGCCGCGACCGAGCCGACGGCGACGCCGGGAACGACCGGGACGATCCTCGCGCCTCCTCCGGTGAAGCCCACCGTGACGGTCAAACCCCCGCGGCCGTCGCCTCCCACCACGATCGTGAAGCCTCCGCCGGCGACCACCGAGAAGGCCCAGCCCGCCGCCGATTGTGCGACGCCGGTGTGGTTCGACGCCCAGGGCGTGAAGCACTACAAGCCGCAGTGCCTGGACAAATGAAGTAGGCTCGTGAGCGTGAGGTCGCTCGCCCCGCCGCACCCGCGCGCTGGTCGCTGGTCGACGACGTGAAGTCGAAGAGCGGCGCGAATTCGTTGCGACCGTCACTGACTCCCACGTCCCTCGCCACCGGCGCACTTCTGCGTTTCTGAGATGCCCCAACTGCGTAGCTATCTGGCGGTTTCCATCCTCCTTGCATCGGGGCTCGCGTCGTCACGCGCGAGCGCCGACATCCAGGCGTGCCTCGGCGCCTCCGAGAAGGGCCAGCGCGCGAGGTCGGCAGGCAAGCTGCGCGAAGCACGCGAACAGTTCCTGCTCTGCAGCAGTGACGGCTGCCCCGCGATGGTTCGACGTGACTGCGCTCAATGGCAGAGCGAGGTCATCGCGACGCTTCCGAGCATCGTGCTCGGCGCAAAGGACCGCGGAGGTCGCGACCTCTTCGACGTCAGCGTCTCGGTCGACGGCGAGCCCCTCGTGAAGAAGCTCGACGGCAAGTCGCTCCCCATCGACCCGGGGCCGCACACCTTCAAGTTCGAGATGGCCGGAGCGCCCCCGGTCGTCGAGCGCGCGCTCGTGAAGGAAGGCGAGAAGACGCGCGTGATCGCGGTCACGTTCGCGATCGGTGCGCCGGCGACGGCGGACGTGCCGCCCGGCCCTGGTCCTGCTGGCGACACGACGGAGAAGCCGGCTCCCGGCCCCGAGCGCCATCACACGGTGTTCCCGTGGATCGTCGTCGGCCTCGGTGTCGCGACGATCGGCGCGGGCCTCGTCGTGATCCTCACGTCGCCGTCGCTGCCCGCGGGCTGCGAGAAGGCAACGCAGACCTGCACGCGGCTCGCCGGCGAGGACGCGAGCAGCTTCGCGAAGCGGCAGGAGGAGGCCGGTCGGTCCGAGTCCCAGCCGCTCGAAGGCCTGATCGTCGGGGGCATCGGCGTCGCGGTCGCCGGCGCAGGCCTCCTCTGGCACTTCCTCGAGCCCACCGGCCCCGACCGCAGCGGCGCGCTTCGCTTCACTCCGTGGGCCGCACCGGGCAGCGCGGGTGGTTCTGTCGGCGCGACCTTCTGAGGCTCGTTCGGAGCGCGCCTCGGGCTCATGCGAAGCGACGGCGGAGCAGCAGGAGAAAGAGCGGTCCGCCGAGGAGCGCCGTCACCGCGCCGACCGGCGGCTCGATGTGTAGCCATCGAAACGAGCCACGGCTCACCAGATCGCAGAGCACCAGCGTTGCGCCGCCGAGCGCGAGCGATGCTGGCATGAGCACGCGGGTGTCGGCACCGAGCAGCCGGCGGAGGACATGCGGCACGATGAGCCCGACGAAGCCGATGAGCCCCGTCACGCTCACGATCGCCCCGACGACGAGCGAGCTCGCGAGCATCGTGCGGATCTCGACCGAACGCACGCGGATGCCGAGGTGCTCTGCCGCCTCGTCGCCGAGCGAGAGCACGTTGAGGCGTGCCGCGTCGTAGAGCAGGATCGACGTGCCGATCGCCATGTAGACCGCGAGCGCGACGAGCGAGGCTCGCGAGGGAACGTCGAGGAACCCCATGAGCCAGAAGAGGAGCTCCTGCGCCTTCGCGGGCACGATGAGCGTCTTCAGGAACGTGATCGCGGCAGAGGCGATCGCGTTCACGACGATCCCCGAGAGCAGCACGCTCGTCCCTCGTGACTCGTTCGCGGCAGCCGCGAACGCATGGACGAGGATCGTCGCCCCGACGCCGCCCGCGAGCGCCGCGATGGGCACGAGCGAGGCGCCGAGCACCGTGGCGCCCGTGAGCCCGAACAGGATCGCGATCGTCGCGCCGAACGCCGAGCCTCCCGAGACGCCGAGCACGAACGGCTCGGCCAGCGGATTGCGCAGGAGGGCCTGCAGCGCGACACCGACGATCGAGAGCCCCGCACCGGCCAGCGCCGCGAGCAGGACGCGCGGAAGGCGCACCTCGAACACGATGTCGTGATCGCGCGAAGCCGGCTCGAGCACGGCCGTCACCACCGAGACCGGGTCCGTACCGAAGCTCGCGCCGAGAACGATCGCGGCGAGGAGCGCGAGGACGCAGCCTACGAGGACGGCGCCGGGCTTCTTCTTCATCCCAGGTTGCGTTCGTAGAGGATGCGAAGCCCGGTGAGCGTGAGGTCATCGTCGACCTCCTTGATGGAGCGCGAGAGCGGGGCGATCAGCCGTGCCAGGCCGCCCGTCGCGACGACGGAGCAAGGGAAGCCGAGCTCCTCGATCAGGCGATCGACGAGGCCGTCGACCAGACCGACGTAGCCGTAGACGATGCCGGACTGCATCGAGTGCTGCGTGTTGCGACCGACGACGCGCGGCGGCTTGGCGACCTCGACGCGCGGAAGCTTTGCGGCGCGGGCGAAGAGCGCATCGGCGCTGATCTGGATGCCGGGAGCGATGACGCCGCCGAGGTACTCGCCCTTGGGCGACACGCAGTCGAAGGTGGTGGCGGTGCCGAAGTCGACGACGACGAGGCCGCCGCGAAAGCGCTCGTATGCAGCGACGCCGTTGACGATGCGATCGGCGCCGACCTCGCGCGGATTCTCGTAGAGGATCGCCATGCCGGTGCGGATGCCGGGGCCGACGACGAGGGACTCGAGGCCGAAGGCGCGCCGCACGAGCTCGAGCATCGGCTCGGTGAGCGCGGGCACGACGCTCGCGATGATGGCCGCGGTCACGTCCGAGGGCTTCACGTCGCGCATCGCGAGCAGCTGCCGCAGGATGACCGCGTACTCGTCGGCGGTCCTGCCGCGGCTGGTCTCGACGCGGAACTGGTGCACCAGAGCCTGCCCGTCGAAGAGGCCGTAGACGATGTTCGTGTTCCCGACGTCGATGGCGAGCAGCATCGTGGCGCTCACCTTATCGCGAACTCGGCCGGAGAGTATCGATGACCATGCGCACGCTACTGCGTGGGTACGGCACAGCCGCATACCGGCTCTTACTTACTTGTTAGCTCGTGCAGGCGGACAGTTCGCCCTGATGAGCCCCGGTCGTTAGGGTCGCGCCGAAGTCGGCAAAGCCGAGGTCCCTCCACCAGGAGAAGTCAGGCATTGATTACGAGCTCGACAGCAGGAAAGCTCCTGCTCGCATCACTCCTCGCCGCAGGCGGCATCGCCGCCTGCTTCGCGCCCAACGACAACCTCACGCCCGGCACACTCGCCGGCACTCCCCCTCCGACCACCAACGGCGCGAGCGGCGTCGACGGCACGAGCCCCACGAATCCGGCGGGCGACGTCGGCACCGTCACGATCCATCGCCTCAACGCGAGCGAGTACGACAACACGGTGCGCGACCTGCTCGGTGACACGAGCCATCCCGCAGCGGCGTTTCCACCCGACGACGGAGCCGAGAGCTTCACGAACAACGCAAACGCGCTGAGCATCAGCCCGATCCTCTTCGAGCGATACGAGGCCGCGGCCGAGGCGCTCGCGACCACCGCGCTCGGCAACCCGAAGATCGTGACGTGCGACGGGGCGACGGCGTCACCCGACGCATGCGCGAAGCAGATCCTCACGCCGTTCCTGAGGCGCGCATGGAGGCGCCCGGTGACCGCCGACGAGGTGACCAGCCTCGCGTCGCTCGTGCAGGTGGCCGCGGCTGAGGGGCAGCCGTTCACCCAGGGGATCCAGCTCGCGCTGAAGGCCGCGCTGCTGTCGCCGAACTTCCTGTTCCGCGTCGAGCTCGACCCCGACCCGAAGGCGACCACGCCACACGAGCTCGATGACTACGAGCTCGCGAGCCGGCTCTCGTACTTCCTCTGGAGCTCGATGCCCGACGACACGCTCCTCGCGTCGGCCGACGAGGGCAAGCTGACCTCGGACGACAAGGCGCTCGACGCACAGGTCGAGCGCATGCTCGGCGACTCGAAGGCGCGGGCGCTGCTCGACAACTTCGCGGCGCAGTGGCTCATTCACACGCTGCCGGACGCGAAGCCGGACGCGACGACCTTCCCGACCTTCGACGAGAGCCTGCGTTCCGCGATGGCCGAGGAGACGAAGGCCTTCGTCGGCTCGTTCTTGCTCGGCGATCAGAGCCTGCCCGACATGCTCGACGCGCCGTTCACGTTCGTGAACGCGCGCCTCGCGACGCACTACGGCATCGCCGGCGTGACCGGCGACGCGCTCGTCCGCGTCCCGGTCGCACCGGAGACGCACCGCGGTGGTCTGCTCGCCCACGCGAGCGTGCTCACGATGACGGCGATCGCGACGCGCACCTCCCCGGTGCGGCGTGGTCAGTGGGTGCTCGCGGAGCTGCTCTGCGCGCCGCCGCCGCCGCCCCCGCCGGACATCCCGGCGCTCCCTTCGACGGTCACGACGGGGACGATGCGCCAGCGGATGGATGCGCATCGCAGCAACCCCGCATGCGCGGGCTGTCACACGCAGATGGATCCGATCGGCTTCTCCCTCGAGCACTACGACGCGGTCGGACGCTGGCGCGACACCGACCAGGGCCTGCCCATCGACGCCACCGGGACGATCTCCGGCGGGCGTTCGTTCGACGGGGCCGCGAGCCTCGCGAGCGTCGTCAAGAAGGACCCGCGGCTCGGAGCGTGTGCGACCACGAAGCTCTTCTCGTACGCGCTCGGCCGGGAGCCTCAGGACCTCGACGCCGATCGCCTCGGCGCGCTCACCAAGGGCTTCGCCGGTGCTCAGCATCGCGCGCGAGCTCTCATCGTCAGCCTCGTCCACAACGACGCCTTCCGCAAACGGCGCGGCGGAGGCCAGGAGTAATCATGACCACCAGACTTCGCCGACGCTCGTTCCTCGCAGGAGCCGGAACGCTGCTCGCCCTCCCCGCGCTCGAGGCCATGTTGCCCGGCGCACGCCTCGCGCGTGCCGCCGACGCGGCCGCCCCCATCAAGCGCTTCATGACGTTCCACTTCCCGATCGGCGTGAATCGCGCCTCGTGGAGGCCGAGCGGAACCGAGACGAGCTGGACGCTCGGGGCTTCCCAGGCCGATCTCGCGGCACACAAGAACGACATCTGCGTCATCACCGGCATCAACAACAGCGGCGAGAGGAGCGGGACGGCAGGGCACACCTGCAACGCCGCCACGTTCCTGACCGCGCGAGACGTTCCATCGGGCATCCACACGATGGGCACGTCCGCCGATCAGCTCATCGCGAGCACGTTCGAGGGCAAGACTCGCTTCCGCTCGCTCGAGCTGGGCACGTCGATCCTCAACGAGAATCCGAACGCGGAGTCCGGCTACGACCCGGTGCTGAAGGACCACCTGTCGTGGTCGAACGGCACGCCGCTCCCGAAGGAGATCAACCCTTCGGCCCTGTTCGACCGGCTCTTCTCCGACGGAACGAGCTCGCTCGGTGCGGAGGCCGCCGCCCGACGGCGCCACTTCGGGCAGAGCGTGATCGACGCGGTGCGCGGAGACGCGAAGCGCCTCCAGAGCCGCCTCGGCAAGGGCGACAACGTCAAGGTCGACGAGTACCTCGCAGGTGTTCGCGACCTCGAGCTGCGCATCCAGTCGACGGCGGCGGTGTGCAGCCCGGGCGCTCGCCCCGGACCGCCCGCCGACGTGCGCGACCGCGTGAAGCAGATGCTCGATCTCAGCGTGCTCGCGTTCAGCTGCGACCTCACGCGCGTGGTCACGTTCGGCTACGAGCACACCGTCACCGAGCAGGCCCACCCGTGGCTCGGCGTGAAGGACGGCTACCACATCGGCGTCACCCACAATCAGCCGGGGGTCCCGTACGCGGCGGTCAACAAGTGGATCGTGTCGCAGCTCGCGTACCTGCTCGATCGGCTCACGGCGACCCAGGATGCGACGGGCGGGACACTGCTCGACAACACGATCGTCTACTTCGCGAGCGAGCTCGGCGAAGGCAGCTCGCACAGCGATCAGGACATCCCGATGATCGTGGCCGGCAAGGGCGGCGGGACGATCCCGCGCCAGGGAAGGCTGCTCGCGCGCTCGGGTCAGGGGAATGGCAACGTGCTCCTCGCGCTCATGCAGGCGATGGGAGTCACGGTGAGCAGCTTCGGTAACGGCTTCACGACGCCGCTGCCCGGGCTGCTCGGGCCCTGATCGGGATCGCTACTACTCGACGACCTTCGCGTCGATGATGACGTCGCCCTGCGCGAGGGAGGCCCACGCTCCCTCCGCACGGCCGACGCGCGCGTACTCACCGTCGAGGTGCGGTGTGCGCGAGAGCGTGACGAAGACCTGGCTCGAGCCGGTGTCGCGGCCGGCGAGCGCCATCCCCACGTCGAACGGCGCGAACGGGACCGGCGACGTCTCGCAGCGCAGCGAGGTGCCCGAGCCGCCGTATCCGTCGCCCTGGGGGTCGCCGAACTGAACGACGAACCCGGGCGCGACGCGATGAACGACGATGCCCTTGTAGAAGCCGGAACGCGTGAGCGCGGTGAGACGCGTGACCGTGATCGGCGAGAGCTCGGGCTCGAGCACGAACGTGAGCGGCCCGACGTCGGCGTCGCTGGTGAACGCGAGCTTCTGGCTGACGCGCAACGGGTTCGCGAGCTCCGAGGCGGGCGCCGCTTGACGGTCCGGCGCGTCGCATGCCGACACGTTCTCGCCGAGCGTGCGGAGCGCCTTCTGCGCCCGCTCGCGGACGACGACGTTCGCGTCGTTGCACGCCGTGGTGGCGACGGCCTTCGCCTGCGGATGCCGCACCGCCGCTGCGGCCTCGATGAGGGCGATGCGCGTCTCGAAGCGATCCTCGGGCCATTTCTCGGCGAGCGCGGCGGCGAGCGCCTTCGACAGCTCGCGTGACAGCTCCTGCGCCGGGTCGGTGCCCGGCGGGGGCGCGCGCGGGTCGAGCGCCGCGCGCTTCTCGCTCTCGGCGAGGACCATCGCGCGCTCGGGATGCTGATCGATCACGTCCGCCGCCGTCGCGACGAGGCCGGCCTTCTTGGAGAGCAGCGCCTCGGCGAGCAGCGAGGCGGCCATGTCACCGAGCTCGCGATGCTGCCCGATCGCCTCGACGGCCATCTCGCGAATGCGCAGGTGCTCGCTCTTCGCAAACGCGCGGAAGGCCGCCTTGCGCTCGCCGGTGAGCGGGCGGCGAAGGAGCGAGGTGAGCCGCGCGCGCTGCGAGATCTCCGACGTCTCGGCGTCGCACTTGCGGAGGACCTCGGCGTCGTGGACGCCGCGCGCGAGGCCGAGCGCAGCGGCACAGCGGAGCTCGGCGAGGCGACGTGCGAGCGGAGGCTTCGGCTCCGAGGGCGCCGTCATCGCGGCGACGGCGCGGAGCACGGGCTCGGCCTTCTTCGGCGGGTCGGCGCCGAGCGACCCGATCAGCGTGTAGAGTACATGAAATTCGGGCCCCAGCAGGCCCTGGATGGCCATCGCGTCCTTGTCGGGCGCAAGCCTCCCCAGCGCCTCGGCGGCGGCGAGCTGCCCTGGCTCGAAGAGCGCTCCGAGCGAGCGTGCGGCCTCGGCTCGCTCCGCGGGCGTCGCATTCTTGTCGACCACCACGCCCGTCAGGGGCGGCGCGGCGTCGCGCGCGAGGTCCTTGCCGGCGCGGCCGATCGTCTTGATCGCGAGGATGCGCGCGTCGCCCGGACGCGCGAGCGCGAGGATCGCCACGTCGAGAACACGCCGCGCGAACGCCTCACCGGCGTCGGCGCGGGAGAGCGCGTAGAAGGCCATGTCCGCGCTGCCCGCCGCGGCGCTCCCCGCGTCGACGACGCGCGGCGCGAGCACCTCGAGAAGCGCGGTCATCGAGTCGGGGCTGATCTGCTTCCGGATGCGCGCGAGATCACCGAGGCCGAGGAGCGCGGGCTCCCGCCATGCGCCTCCTGCCTCGAGCAGCGAGACGAGCGCCTGCTCGGCGAGGCTCCCTCCGCAGCGACCGACGGCGCGCAGGATCGCCGTGCGAGGCTCGAGCTCCGCGGCGCCGCGCACGCCCGACTTGAGGCTCGCGCCTCGGCCACCGCCGAGCGAAGCGGCGCGTGCGGCGAGCATCTTCACCGTGGCGTCCTCGCGGCCCTTGCACGCATGGCCGAGGCCGTACGCGGCCCAGGCGACGACCTCGGAGTCCTCGTCGGCGAGGTGGGAGACGAGACCATCGACGCTTGCGGCATCCGCGATGCGCGCGAGGGCGCGCGCGCTGCTGCGTCGCATGACGACGTCGTGGCTCGTGCGCGCCTCAGCAGGCACGTCCTTGGCGCGGCGCAGATCCTCGGCGCGAGCCACGGCGAGCAGACCCTCGGCGCCGCCGGCCGCGGAGCCGCTCGCCGCCGGTGAGCCCGTCGAGGCCTCCGCCCCGGAGTCGGCCGCGGGCGGCGCGGGCCGTGAGCAACCCGCGAGCGAGACGCCCGCCGCGACGAGCCCGGCGAGCGCGGTCCACGAGGTCGCCGGGCGCCGCACGTCGCGCATGATGCACGTCAGCGGGCGCCGCGTCACACGATCCTCATCGTCCGGCGAGCGTCGTTCCACGACGACAGGCGCTCGCGCTCGCGCCGGTAGAGGCGCTGGAGGAACGTGGCCGAGGGAGGCTCCACGCCGACGCCCTCCACCTCGAGGCCGGCCGCGCGGAAGGCGCGCTCGGCGCGGGGCAGGTGCCAGCTGCAGGTCACGAGCACGACCCGGGAGAGGCCTCGCCGCCGCAGGAGGGCCGCCGCGAACCGCGCATTGTCCCGGGTATCCAGGGAACAGCGCTCACGAACGACCGCGGCCCCGGGGACCCCGCCCGCAACGAGCCTCCGCGCGAGCTCGTCGGCCTCGACGACCCCGGCCCACGAGCGGCCCCCACACACCACGGCCAGGGCGGCCCCGCGGGCCCGGTAGGTCGAGAGGGCAGCCTGGGCCCGCCGGGCCAGAGCCGCGCTGCTCGACCGGCATCCGAGGACGCACACCACGGGCCTGTCGTCCTCGGTGGCCACGTCGGCTCTTCATAGCGAAAGCGGCCGGAGAGGGCGAGCGGCCCCTGCGCGCTGCGCGCAAACGACCGGCGGCCTTGTTTTTCCATGGATCCCGCGTCCGAATCCGTCGATTCTGAGCATTGAACGGGGCCGGGAAGGCTTCGAGGAGCGCAATGCGGATCACCTTTTGGGGCGTCCGGGGCAGCATCCCGAGCCCGGGACCAGACACTGTCGGAGTCGGCGGCAACACGAGCTGCGTCGAGGTGCGTGCAGGCAAGCTCCTGCTCGTGTTCGACGGCGGCACGGGGCTTCGCATCCTCGGCAAGACGCTGCTGAAGGAGATGCCCATCACGGCGCACCTCTTCTTCAGTCACGTCCACTGGGACCACATCCAGGGCTTTCCGTTCTTCGACCCGGCCTTCGTGCCCGGCAACGTGATCAACCTCTACGGCGGCAACAACGTCTCTCGCACGCTCGAGGAGACGCTCGCCGGCCAGATGGACCATCCGAGCTTCCCCGTCCACCTGACGGACATGGGCGCGAAGATGCACTTTCACGACGTCCTCGAGGACCACCCCCTCGAGCTCGACGCCGGCGACGGAACGAAGGCGGTCATCACGTCGGCGCGGGGTAACCACCCGAACGGCGTCTGGGCCTATCGCGTCGACCACGGCGGTCACTCGGTCATGTACGCCACGGACACCGAGCACTACGCCGTCGTCGACCCGCGCCTCTCGAAGCTCGCGACGGGCGTCGATCTCCTCATCTACGACTCGCAGTACACGCCCGAGGAGTACTCGGGCACGGCCGGCTCCGGCGGCTCCAAGGTGGGCTGGGGACACAGCACCTTCGACGAGGCCGTGAAGCTAGCCAAGGCCGCTTCCGCGAAGAAGCTCGTCCTCTATCACCACGATCCCATGCAGAACGACGCCGCGGTCGCCGAGAAGGAGCGCCGCGCCCGCGAGCTGTTCCCGAACTGCGAAGCCGCCCGAGAAGGCCTCAAGATCGAGCTGTAGGGCGAGCTGAGGCGCGAGGGAACGCGAAAGCGTTGCGCGCCAAGTCACGCTTCAAACACGCGTTTGCGCGCAACGCGTTCGTCGCTCTGCAAATTGCGCGTGAATTCGAGACCCCCGATCTGGCATCGCCTGTGCACACCCGGGCGTGCGCGAGAGGAGGTTCCGGTTCGTCACTCGAACCGGGCCCTGGAGCCCTGAGCCCGGAGCCTCTCAGCGCAGGAAATCGCGGTCTCCGTTGCCTACGCAGCGCGGCCGCGACGAGAGGACATTGCCATGTCGACGGCGGACGGCGGAGCGCTTCGGGCCTATCGGGAGAGCCTCTCGGGTCTCCGCACGCTCGACCGTGAGGCGGAGCGCGAGCTCGCGAGGCGCTGGTGTGCAGGCGATCAACTTGCCGGCTCGCGGCTCGTCGAGGCGTGCCTTCCCTTCGTCGTCTCGATCGCGCTCGAGTACCGAAGGTGGGGTGTTCCGCTCGAGGACATCATCCAGCAAGGAAACCTCGGTCTCCTCAAGGCTGCGGAGAAGTTCGACCTCGAGCGTGAGTGTCGGCTCGCGACGTACGCGGCGTACTGGATCCGCGCGGAGATCCGCGAGTACGTGGTGCGCGCGTTCCGCGTGGTGCGACTCGGTACGACGAAGGGTGAGCGGCGCGCGCTTCGCGCCTATCGCCGCTCGAAGACCACCGATCCCGCGGCGCTCGCGGAGATCTCGGGCCTCAGCGAGGAGCGCGTTCGCCTCCTCCTCCCGCTCCTCGCCGGACGCGAGGTGAGCCTCGATGCGAGCACGAGCGACACGCCTGCCGCGATCGATCGCCTGCCCAGCAACGAGCTGTCGCCCGAGGACGAGGCGTCGCGCGGCGAGATCTCCGAGCAGGCAGGGCGCGCCGTTCGCGCCGCCGTCGGTGAGCTCGACGAGCGCGAGCAGATGATCATCAAGGCGCGGCTCATGACCGAGGATCCCCCGACCCTCCAGGAGCTGGGAAACAGGCTGGGCGTGAGCAAGGAGCGCGTTCGTCAGCTCGAAGAGCGCGCGCGTCTCAAGCTGCGTGGAGAGCTGTCGGCATTCGCGGAGCTCGTGGCCTGATCGGAGGCGGTACCGCGTTTTTCGCGGCTTGCCGGACCACCTGCTAGCCTTCGTGGTCCGGGATGCAAAAAAAACGCTGGCTAGCCGTTGGCGTGGTGCCATTCGTTGCTGCGGCAGCGTGGCTCTCGCTCCATCCCATCGCCGCGGCGCCTCCTCACGAGCCTGCGGTCGTCGTCGGCGCTGAGGCGGGCACGCCCGCGCCGGAGCCGTCGCACGAGGTCAAGATGGACCCGAGCGACGACAGCCACGACGACGAGCGGTCGTATGTCTTTCGCATTCCGTCGGGCGAGCCGACCGCGCTCTCGTGCGAGGAGGCTCGCACCATCATCGAGCAGGTTCGCGCCGGTCTCGCCTACACGCCCGAAGGCGTGCCGGTCGCGCCGTTCGCGACCTCCGCGGCCGACTGGCTCGACCCGCATGGTCTCCTCAGCCTCGCGAAGGACGCGCCGACCGCGCGCGCGATCGCGAAGGCAGCCCCCGAGCTCATCGCCGACATCGAGGGCAAGCGTCGGCGCTCGTGCGAGTCGGCGCTCGCGCCCGGCGCGACGCTCGAGCAGTGGTCGAACGAACTGCGCGATGCGTTCGATCGCGGGCGGCGCGCGCCCGGCACGCTCGACGTGAAGGTCGCGTCGCTCGAGCCGCTTCCGCCCACCGGCGTCGCTCGCGAGGTCGCGCTCGAGATCGGTCGTCGCGTCGGCGCCTTCGAGGCCGTCCACGGCGCGGAGGGGAAGACCTTCGCGGACGAGGCGCGCCGTCGCTTCTTCCCGCAGCTCGACAAGGCCGGCTGGGCGAAGGTCGTCCTCGCGTCGGCCGTTCGCGCCTACGTTCCGCTCGCCGATCCGCACGGTGAATGGGCGCCCTTCGACGAGGAGAGCCGCATCTACGAGGTCGATCTCGCTTCTCGGCCGCCCTCGCGCCTCTGGGGCCGCGCGGTGCCGACGGCCATCGGCGTGCGCGTGACGGACGGCGCTGCCGCGCCGCTCGCCGTCGACGACGTGGTGCTCTCGGTGTCGCGTGTCGCGACCGCGGGCCTGCCGCTCGAGCAGGTCGATCAGCTCGGCTTCGCCACGAGCGACGCGAAGACGCCGCTCTCGGCCGTCGTGCTGCGCGCCGGGAAGATCCTCACCGTCGAGCTCGGCAAGTCGGAGGACGCCGGAGCGCCGGCACATGCCGCCGCGGAGCTTCCGAACGAGCGCATCGCGTTCGGCGACGGCGACGTCCTCATCATCGAGATCAAGGACGTGCGCGACGACCTCGGCGACGAGCTCGCGACGCTCATCACGACCGAGCGCGAGCGCGGAGCGCGAAAGCTCGCCGGCGTCGTCCTCGATCTGCGCGGCAACGGCGGCGGCTCGACCGACGGCGCGCTCGGTGCGCTCTCGCTGTTCTTGCCGGGCGCCCCGCTCTTCGCGATGAAGCGCCGTGACGGCACGGTCGAGATCGATCGCGCACCCATCCCGCGCGAGCGCGATCTGTGGAGCGGCCCGGTCGCCACGTTCGTCGACGGAACGACGGCGAGCGCCGCGGAGATGATCGCGGGCGCGCTCGCCACGTACAAGCGTGGGCCCACGCTCGGGAGCTCGACCTTCGGCAAGGGCTGCGCGCAGGAGTACGTCGACGACGACGCCCATGCGGGCGTGCTCCGTCTGACGACCCTCGTGTACGCGCTCCCCGACGGGACGCCGGTGCAGCGCGTGGGGTTGGTCCCGCAGATCCGCTTCCCGTTCGCCACGCACGGCGACAGCGCCTCGAACGAGCGCGAGGCCAAGCTCCCTCACTCGGCCCCCGCGTGGCGCGGGCCCGACCTCCGAGACCCGGGCGTGACGAAGACGACCGAGACGCCCTGGCCGGCCCACGGCGGAAGCGTCGGGCCGTGCCACGACGGGGAGGTCTGCCGCGCGCTGCGCCTCCTCGGCGGGCCGAAGCGTCCGGCCGTCGCGAAGCACTGACCGGGTCACGAAGGACCGCTGAGCACGACGCGCGACGGGCGCTTCAGTCCTTCCCCGTCGTGCAGCCGTTCGCGACGCGGCGCGCGTAGTACCCGCGCTCCCCCGGCACCGCGGTCTTCGAGAGAGCCATGCCGGTCCTGGCCCAACCGAGCTCCGGATGGTCCAGGCACGCGTGGAAGAGCGCCGTCAGGAAGTCCGTATCCGGCTGCGGCTTCCCCTCGACGCACGGAAGGACCTCCGCATCGATCCCCTTGTCCCCTGCGTCGGCGAGGAACCCGATCGCCGAGGGATGCGCGCAGACGCGAGGCGCCAGCCCGGTCCGCAGCACCGCGACGTGCGGGGCGAGCAGCCTCGCGGCATTGACTCGTCGCTCCGCGACGGCCTTGAGCTCGCCCGGCGGCGCCTTGATCGGCAGCTGGCCGATCTGCTTCTCCATCGCCGCCACGGCCGCGCGCCAGACGCTCTCGTTGGGCGACCCCGACGAGCGCGCCATCATCGCGAGCGCGGTCCCCGGCAGCATCTGCGAGAGCACGTCCAGGACGAGCACACGGTCCTCGTCCGTCGTGACGAGCTCCGCGCGCGCGACCGTCGCCTCGATCACGGCGAGATCGCGAAGGTACGGAAACGGGCGCGGCGCATGCTCCTGGAGCTCGTTCGGCAAGTAGCCGAGCGCCCATCGCGCGGATGCCTCGTCGCCTGTGAGCGCACGCGCGAGCGCCGGCTCCCGAGGCTCACCCGGATCGGGCGCGCCGGCCTCGAGATAGGCCAGGAGCGCGGTCCAGCGCGCCTTCCGGTTCGACGCCCAGTCCCTCGTGGCGTAGCTCCGTGCGACGGGAAGGAGCTGCTTCGCGATCCCGGGGCGTGCGCTCCGAGGGCACGGCTCCGTACCCAAAGTCGGACGCCTCTCCCAGGACCTCGAGCGCAAGCGACTCTTCGAGCGCGCTCTCGACCTGTTCGGTCCACGCGGCGAGCGCAGGGTCGCTCGGCAGCGGCCCGCGCGGACGAGCAGGTGGGGCCTTCGCGATCACCTCGCAGAGCGTGCCTTCGAGGGACGGATAGGCCGCGAGCTCCGCCGTGGAGGGCCCTGTCTTCCCGCAGAAGCGCGAGCCCGCCGCGGCTCCCGCCGCGACGAGCAAGACGAGGAGCACACCGCCCAGGTTTCTTCCTCGCATGAATGGGCGCTAATCGAACAGCCCGCGCGCCGTCGCCATGTCGAGCGCGCTCTTCAGCGACTCGTAGCCGGCGACCAGCCCTTCGTGGAGCTGGTCGCCGTTGAAGATCTCGCGCAGCACCGTCCGCGTCGACTCCTCCGCGCACGCCGCCCTGAGCGCCATGAGAACCTTCTCGCGCGCCTCGTCGGGATAGCCCTTTCGCACGCCGATCACGTCCGGAGGGATCGCGCCGAACGTCGCGAGCACGCGCACCTCGGCGCCCTCGATCTCGCTCCACGCGCCCGCGTTCACGTTGCCCTCGGCGTCCGCCTGGGCGTAGGTGCCGGCGACGTCGCACGCGCCCTCTGCGAGCGCCGTCATCGCCGCGCGGTGGGACCCGTAGAAACGCTCGCTCCGGAACACGTTGCGCGGATCGATCCCGAGCAGCGCGAGCTTCACGCGCGGGAGTACGAAGCCGGCTGCGCTCCACGGGTCCACCCAGCCGGCGCGCGTGCCGCGGAGCGAGTCGATGGAGCGGATCTTCGAGTCGGCGCGCACGACGAGCGCGGCCTCGTAGGCGCTCTTTCCGTCGCGCATGATGCTGCCGATCGGCGTGACCGCGTCGGCGAGGCGAACGAACACGATGGGAGGGAGCCACGCGACGTCGACGCGCCCCTCGCGGACCTCGGTGGCGAGGGCCTCGTAGCTCGGAGCGTCGAAGCGCGTGACCTCGGTACCGGTCTGCTCGCCGACCCACTTCGTGAGGCGGTCGACGCGGGCGGGGAGGTCGCTGCCCGGCGTGTTGACCACGAGCCCGAACACGATGCGTGAGGCCGTCACTCCCCGGATTCTAGCGTCAGCGGCGCAGAAGGTCCCAGCCGATCTTCAGCACGAGCGCGCCCACGACGACGAGCACGACGACGCGGACGAGCCGGTCGCCGCGCTTCACCGCAAGACGTGCACCGACGAACGCCCCGGCAGCGTTTGCTGCGGCCATCGGCAGCGCGATCTTCCAGAGGATGGTCCCGCGCGATGCGAACAGGCCGAGCGCCGCGAGGTTCGACGCGAGATTGACGACCTTCGCGTTCCCGGAGGCACGGGTCAGCGTGTCGCCGAAGAGGAGCACGAACGAGACGATGAGCATCGACCCGACGCCGGGCCCGAAGAAGCCGTCGTAGAAGCCGAGGCCGAGGCCGACGGGCGCGAGCGCAAACATCGCCCACTCGTGGGGTCGCCCCTCGCTCGGCTTGCGCGGCCACGCCACGAAGGCAGCCGCGAGGATCAAGAGCACCAGCACGACGGGCTTGAGCGGCTCGGGCTTAACCAGCAAGAGCACCTGCGCGCCCGCGAGCGACCCGAGGAACCCGCAGGCGAAGCCGAGCGGCGCGCGCTTCTTGTCGATGCCGTCGCGCATCCAGAACGACGCGAACGAGCTCACCGCGCCGAACGAGGCCTGACCCTTGTTCGTGGCGAGCGCGATCTGCGGGGGCAGCCCGGCCGCCAGCAGCGACGGGACGGTGAGAAGCCCTCCGCCGCCGGCGATCGCGTCGACGAGCCCGGCCGCGAACGCGGCGAGCGCGAGGAGCGCGACGACGTGAAAGGCCACCATTCCGCGGAGCGCCTAGCTACGCGTCGGCGGTCTCGGTGACCATCGCGGGCGACGAGGCCTTGGGCTTCGGCGGCGGCGGCGGACGCAGCTCCATGACCTTCGCGAGATCGAGCGGCGTGATGTACGCGCCCTCGTGAGAGAGGCCCATCTCGGCGCGGACCGCGTGGTACGGGATGGCGTTCACGTTGAACTCGGCCGACGTGCCCATCTTCGCGTTCGTCTCGGGGAAGAGCGCCTCGATGACCTCGGCGATCTTCACGCCGCCGTCGCCCATGATGGCGACGTCGGCCAGGAGCGGGATGAAGTCTCCCGCGACCTGCGCCTCGTCGAGGAACGCGCTCGCGCGAGCGTCACCGACGGAGAGGCCACGCAGGAAGCGCTTCACGTCGACGGCCTTCGCGAGGCCTCGCTCGAAGCGACGAACCACCTTGATCTCCGGGGTCGCGAGGACGCGCTCGACCTCGGCGCGGAGCCGGGCCTCGCCGCCCATGGCCGCGAGGGCCTTCTTCGGGATCGCGACGGCATAGCGCGCGCCGTCGATCACCTTCGCGATGCTCGGGTCGTGCATGCGGAGGGCGAGGCCGCGCTTGAACACGAGGCCCGGCGGCGAGACGCGCGTGAGCTCACGCGCGAGCTCGTCGGCGTCGATGTCCGCATCGACGATGAGCTTCACGTCGAGGACCTCGGAGAGGCTCGCGACGCCGAGCGACAAGGCCGGCGAGAAGATGAAGTCGGGCTTCGGGTGGAAGCCGGACGAGTAGTAGATCGGCATGTCGATCCGGCGGAACGAGCGCGGCAGCGCGCGGATCAGATCGAGGTGCGAGAGGAAGGCCATCGGCCCGACCTTCGCGAACAGGAAGCGAAAGCGCCGGCCCTCGCCCTGGATCGTCTTCGGCGGACGAACGCGTACGAGCTTGCCCTCGGCGTCGACCTGCGGCGCCGCCTTCTCCTTCGGAACGCGCTTCGTCTTCGCGCCGAGCTTCACGAGGTAGCCCATGCGCTCGGTGCGCATCGCCGAGAGATCGCACGCGACGCCGCAGTCGTAGCAGACGAGCTTGCGCGTCTCCTTCGCGGCATCCTCGATGTTCGACTCGTGGATGAACTGGCCGGCGACCTTGCCGCACGGCGGCGAGAGGCGGCTCTTGACGGCCTTCCGGTACTCGCGGAGCAGAAAGCCCTCCTCGAGACCGACGTCGATGTGATCCCACGGCAGGCGCGCGCTCACGGGGATCGTCCCGAGGTAGGCCCCCGGCTCGATGCCCTCGGCGTCGAAGGCGTCCGACCAGACCCGGATCTGGATCTGGTCCTCCCACGAGTCGAAGCGGCAGCCCGCGAGGTACGCGCGCTCGAGCACACGACCGAGCTTGCGGTCGCCGCGCGCGAAGACGCCCTCGAGCCAGCTCGTGCGCGAGTCGTGCGTGCGGAGGTCGACGCCGCTGTTCTTCACCTCTTCGCGGAGCCAGCCCTGCTTCGTGAGGACGCTCTCCTCGCGGTCCATCGCGCACCACTGGAACGGCGTGTGCGGCTTCGGGACGTGCGTCGAGACGCTGACCGTGACCTTGGGTGGTCCGCCTTGGTTCGACTCCTTGCGGACCTTCTTGCCGACGTCGCGCGCGCGCTTGCCGACGCGCACGATCTCGCGGACGTCGGCCTCCTCCTCGGTGGGGAGGCCGATCATGAAGTAGAGCTTCATGCCGTCCCAGCCGCGCGAGAAGACTCGCTCGGCCGTGGTCATGAGCTGCTCTTCGGTGACGTTCTTGTTCACGACGTCACGCATGCGCTGGCTGCCGGCCTCGGGCGCGAACGTGATGCCGCTCGCGCGGACGCGGCGGATGTCGTCGAGGACGGTCTCCTCGAGGCCGTACGCGCGGAGCGAGGACACGCCGAGCGAGACCTTCTCCGGCGCGAGCCGCGCGGTCACCTTCTCGATGAGCGGCGCGATGCACGAGTAGTCGGCCGTGGAGAGCGACGTGAGGCTCACCTCGTCGTAGCCGCTCTTCTTCACGGCGCGCGCGACGGTCTCGACGATCTGCTCGGGGTCGCGCTCGCGCACGGGCCGGTAGATCATGCCCGCCTGGCAGAAGCGGCAGCCCTCGGTGCAGCCGCGCGCGATCTCGATCGACATGCGGTCGAAGATGGCCTCGGGGCCTCCGACGGGGCCGTCGTCGGGGAACGGGAACTTGTTGAGGTCCTCGACGAGGTTGCGCTTCACGGGAAGCGGCAAGCCGGGCTCGAGCGTGCGCTCGACGACCTCGATGCCGGTGTCGGGGTCGACAGCGACCTCGTAGAGCGACGGCACGTAGACACCGCGCAGCTTCGCGAGCGCGACGAGGCGCTCGCGACGCGGGACGCCCTTGGCCTTGAGGTCGGTCCAGAGGAGCGCGATCTCGGTCGTGCGCTCCTCGCCGTCGCCGATGCACACCGCATCGAGGAAGAGAGCGAGCGGCTCGGGATGGGTCGCGGTGGGACCGCCGGCGACGACCAGCGGATCGTCCTCGCCGCGATCGGCGCTCTTCAGCGGGATGCCGCCGAGATCGAGCATCGTGAGCACGTTGGTGTACGTGAGCTCGAACTGGAGCGAGAAGCCGACGACGTCGAAGTCCTTGAGCGGGCGCGCGGCCTCGAGGGACACGAGCGGGAGCTTCCGTGCGCGGAGCTCGCGCTCCATGTCGATCCACGGCGCGTACGCGCGATCGGCGAGCGTGCGCGGGTCGTCGTTCAGGATCTTGTAGAGGATCTTGAAGCCGAGGTGGCTCATCCCGATGTCGTAGACGTCGGGAAATGCGAGGCAGACGCGCGCCTGCGGCACCGCCCAGTCCTTGCGCGCGGCGCCGAACTCACCGCCGAGATAGCGGGCGGGCTTCTCGACGCGATGAACGAAGTCCGCGTACGGATGAGGCTGCGGGCGCGGTTCTGCCGCTGAGGAGGCCATGGGCCCGGTTCCTTAGCGTGGATCGCGCCAAGGAGCGAAGACCTGTCAGCTGTTCAGTACGGATTGATCGGGCGGATGCAGCGAGCGCCGAATTTCCCGTACTGGAAGGTCGCCGGGAGGTTGCTGGCCTTGTTCGACTTCACGTAGCGGTGGCCCTCCCACGAGTTGCCGATCATCCCGATCTGCGGGATGCCCGAGTAGAGGGTGCCTGGGCCCTTCGGCGTGGGCGACCCCGGGTTGGCGCGCGTGCACGTCGGCTTGCCTGCGACGGGCCCCGCCGAGAGATCGCAGAACGTCGCAAGCGTCGCGTTCGGGTTGGGCGCGAAGTCGGCCGTGTACTCCGCGAGGTTCGCGTAGATGTCGAACCAGGACTCGCCGCCGCTCTTCAGCGCCGACGCGTCGCCCGTGATCCGCCCCGGCGCGGCGATGAGCGGCTCGTTGTCCTTGGACCGATCGGTCGCGTTCGGGAACTGGTAGAAGACGCCCTGCTCGCCGTTGGTGGAGAGGCCGCCCGCGGGGCAGGTCTGCCCTTGCAGGTTCGGCGCGTGCACGCCGTCCGGCGGCGCGCACTGGCACGTGAAGCCGCCGTTGAAGAACGTGCCGTTGCACCAGTTGTAGCTGGGGCGCACGGTGTCGGTCGCACCCCACGGGTACGCCTGCGTCCAGACGTCGAGGTAGTCGTCGTAGATCGGCATCTCGCCGCCGTCCCATGCGCAGAAGGCCGCGAACATGATCGGCATCGCGCAGTTCATCGGCTTCTCGTCGGAGACCGCGCGCGGGATGGGCCGCTTCGGCAGACCGAAGTCGGCGATGTCGTAGTCGAGCCAGTACGTGTTCGCGCTGTACGAGCCGGCGTAGTTCGCGCAGCCCCGGATGCCGTCGTAGTTGTCGATGTCGAGCGAGAGGTGCGCGGTGAGGCTCAGGTTGTCGAAGCGCGCGGCGGCCGGGTAGAGGCCGGCGAGCACGGGATAGCTCGCGAGCATCGTCGCGAGCTGCGAGCCCGGATGCCCCGCGACGTAGGCCTGGACCCACGCCCGCACGTTGCCGCTCGCGCCGATGCTCGCGATGAAGCTCCGGTAGCGACCGGCGGTGATCTCGTACTTGTCGAGCCGGCGCGTCGTGCGCGTGGGGAGCACGAGCGACTTGCAGCAGCTGTCGTGCACGGCGCCGGCCACGCCGGTCTCCTTCGCACCGCACGAGTTGATGCCGGCCGTCTCCGGCGTCGCGCAGGAGAGCGGAGAGCACTTGTTGCCGAGGCCGACCGAGCAGCCGCCGCTCGTGCAGTCGGTGCCCAGCTTGCATCCCTTGTCGATCACGCACCGAGGCGCGTTGGTCGGCGCGCCGCCACCGCAGTCGACGTCCGTCTCGGAGCCGTTCTTCAGGCCGTCCGTCGGGGTCGGCGGGTCGCACACCTTCGTGGTGGCGTTGCAGATGACGGCGTCGCAGTCGCTCGTCGCCAGGCACGCCTTGCCGGTCGCGCAGCGGGCGACGGTCGCCGTCGGGCCGCCACAGTCGGCGTCCGTCTCGTCGAGGTTCTTGATGCCGTCGTCATGCGTCGGAGGGAGGCACTTCTTCTGGACGGTGTCGCACTTCACCTTGTCGCAGTCCGCGCTCGAGAGGCAGCCCTGCCCCGGCGGACACTTCGGCGCCTTCACCCCGCCGCAGTCGAGCCCGGTCTCGTCGCCGTTCGTCACGCCGTCGGTCGGCGAGGGCGGAGCACAGAGACCGACCTTGCAGACGCTACTCGTGCAGTCTGCACCGATCACGCAGCCCTTGTTGTCGGCGCACGCGGGCGCCTGCGTCCCGCCGCAGTCGATGTCCGTCTCGTCGCCGCTCTTCACGCCGTCGGCGGGCACGACCTCGTTGCACTTGCCGTCACGGCAGAGCGCGGACGCGCAGTCGGGCGCGCCCTCGCATGCTCCGCCCGGCTCGCATCGCGTGGTGAGACGGCTGCACGGGGGCCCCGTGCTCACCTCGGCGTTCGCGCCTGCGTCGTCGCCCGGCGCGTCGGAATCGGAGGCCGTCGGACAGCCGACGACGAGCACGGCGAGCCCAGCGAAAGCGATTCCGCCGATGCGCGAGCGAAGGGAGAGGGTCATGGCGGAGCTTGGATCCTAGCCTGCCGCTCCCGGATGACGGCCCGGAACTGGCGCGCGCGCCACAAAGGGCGCACGCACATGTCGGGGAGTGAGCCTCCCCGTGCGGCTCACGGAATGTCGTGAACGCAGCGAGCGCCCTGCTTGCCGTACTTGGTGAGGACGCTGAGATCGTAGCCACCGCGGTTGTTCGGGCTGTGACCCTCGAACGAGCCGCCGACCCACTTCACGCGCGGCCAGCCGTTGTGGTCAGCGTTGTCGGTACCGGCCAGGGTGGCCGTGACCTCGATGAGGTTGGCGGCGATGTCGTAGTAGCCGTCATCGGCGCCGGGGCCGACCTGGCGGAAGTCATTGCGCATGCGGCCTGGCGACGCGACCGCGTAGGCCTGGTCGTTGGTGTTCGAGTTCGCCGGGACCGGGAACACGTGCCGGGCCGCGAAGACGAACGGCGAGGACGGGAACGGGTTGAAGTTCGTCGTGTTCACGGTCGCGGCGGCCGGGTTGTAGCCGCCGCCGGCCGTGAACATCGGAACCACGAAGCAGTTGTTGCCCGGGCACGTGCCGTCCTGGTTGAACGGGTAGACGATGCGCCCGGCCTCGTTGCCGGCGACGGTGTCGCGGAACGACGTCGAGCTGCCGCCCCAGGGCATGCCGTTCGGGCCCCACGCGCCGGTGACGCCGCCGAGCTCGGGCTGCGTCGGAAGGCGACCGCCGTCCCACGCGCAGAAGGCCGCGAAGAGGAGCTGCGGGGTGCAGTTGAGGCTCTTCACGTCGAGCTCCACCTGCGTGTTGACGCGGTTGCCGGCGCCGAACTGGCCCGACTGCGTGGCGTTGTTCCACCAGTACGTCGGGTGGCCGTTCTGTCCCGCGCCCGTGTTGAACCAGCAGCCCTGACCGCAGTTGTTGCAGGGGCGGTCGGGCATGAACACGTTGTTTCCGAGGTGCTGGAGGACGCCGAAATTCTGGTTCACCGTCGCGCAGCCGGTCCCGTTCGCCGCGCACTGCCTGATCGAGCGCACCGGGTTGTTGTTGTCGACGGGCAGGTACTGCACCATCGTGTCGTCGATCTGGCCGGTGATGCCGCGGTTCGCGGCGACCCAGGCGGCGACGTTGCCGCCGGTCTGCGCGATGAACTCGCGCATGCGGCCCGCGGTGATCTCGTACTTGTCGACCGCGATCGTGCTGCCGGGAAGAGGGACGGACGTACAGCAGTCCTCCTGCGCGGCACCGGCCTCGCCGATCTGGCCCTTGCCGCACGTGTCGCCGCCCATGTGGTTCTTGCACGAGCGCGCCCACGCGCACTTGTTCGCGTAGTTGCAGGCCGTCGACGTGCAGTCGCTGTTCGCCGCGCACACCTTGCCGCCCGCGCAGCCGCCCGCGTTGGTCGGCGCGCCGCCGCCGCAGTCGACGTCCGTCTCGGTGCCGTTCTTCAGGCCATCGGTCGACGTCGGCGGATCACAGAGCAGCGTGCCCGGGTTGCACCCGACGTTCGCGCAGTCGCTCGTGATGGCGCACCCCGCGCCGGTCAAGCAGCGCGCAACGGCGGCGTTGGGACCGCCGCAGTCGACGCCCGTCTCGTCGAGGTTCTTGATGCCGTCGTCGTGCGCCGCCGGGAGGCACTTCTTCTGGACGGTGTCGCACTTGATGTTGTCGCAGTCGGCGCTCGTGAGGCAGCCCATGCCGGCCGGGCACTTCGGAGCGCCCGTCGTGGTGCCTCCGCAGTCGACGCCGGTCTCGTCGCCGTTCTGCACGCTGTCGGTCGACGTCGGCGCCTGACAGATCTTCGTCGTGCAGACGCCGCTCTTGCAGTCGCCCTTCACGAGGCAGCCCTTCGTGTCGTCGCACGCGGGCGCCTTCGAGCCGCCGCAGTCGACGTCGGTCTCGTCGCCGTTCTTCACGCCGTCCGCCGGCGCGGGGGCCTTGCAGAGGCCGTTGAAGCAGAAGGCGGAGACGCAGTCGGGCGCGCCCGCGCACTTCTCGCCGTCCTTGCAGAGCGTCGTCAGTCGGCCGCAAGGAACCGGCGGCTTCGCGGCGTCCGGCTTGCTGCTGTCGGGCACGCTGCTGTCGACGCCCGGGATCGGACCGGCCTCGGGGGTGACGGAGGCTTCGTCAGCGCCACCGTCCTCCGTGCCCAGGTCGGGATCGGTGCCCGTGGGGCAGCCACCGAGAAGCGCTGCACACGCAGCGACCGCGAGACCATGACGAAGCGTCAGCGAACGAAGCGACATGCGGGACCCCTCTAGCCCGGGACAAACCCCGGACTGCCGTGAACTGCAACAGTTTGGCGTAGCACGTGAAAACTCCGCGCACCACGGCGTTTGCCGCTCTTCATCGCGCATTCACGATCACTTCATGCAGGTCATGCCCCGCACGTATCCAGCCAAGCGGCGCTCGCGGCGCCTCACCGCACGAGACGGAAGGCCGACGTATAAGGAGCGCGCGGGGGAGCGACGCCGTCACGCGCGGTCATGTCGATGGTTTGGCGGCCTCGCGCCTCGACCAGCTCGTGATGCGCGACATGGGCACCCACCGCCAGCACGAGCCGCCCGGTGGCAGGTTCGCGGACGATCATGACGGCCGGCTCGATCGCCCCCGTCGCCGTCGAGAGCACCCGATGACCGGAGGCGTCCACGAACACCTCCGCGATCACCGGCCCGCCCGGCGCCACGCCGTCGTCGCCAGGCTCCTCGAGGCTCGCGAGACGAGCCGGCAGCGAGGCCAGCGCCGTGAGGTCCTCCGGCGCGAGGGCCTCGTCGTTCGCCGTGCGCGTGGCGACGCGGAGCGCGACGCGCAGGATGTCGTCGATCTCGGCGAGCACCGCCATCGCTGATGAGGTCGGGCCGAGGGCACGAAGCCCGGCGAGCCCACGCTTCATCTGGCCGACGGTCGCGACGAGGCGCGCGATGACGTCCGGCGCGGCCTCCACGAAGGCGGGGAGCGCGGCGCCGCTCACCTGCAGCTCGCGCGCGGCTCGGGGCGCACGCGCGGGCCTCGGGCGCGAGAGCGGCTGGCCCGCGTGCCGTGCATAGGTCCACGATGCGAGCGCCGACTCGATCGCCGCGCGACGCACCGCGACGGACGCGAGCGGACGGGACGCGTCGCCCTCCGGGGAGAGCCACGCCATCACCACGTCGAGCCGCGAGCCGTACACGGACGCGTGGCGCGACGGCGCGTCGTCCTGCGGGCGCACGGCGACGGCCCGCGCGAGGACCTCGTCGTATCCCGCGAGCGAGTCGCCTCCGCCGTCGTGGAGCGAGGCGCGCGCCTCCGGGGCGTCGAGCCAAACGGCGAGATCGAGGCTCGAAGGCATCGCGCTCTCGTGCGCGCGCGAGAACGAGGCGAGCGCGATCGAGTCCGCCGGCGCGTGACCGCCGAAGATGCGGAGCGAGACCCCCGCGGGCCCGGGCGCGCCTGCGCCGTCGTAGAGCTGCGGCGCGCGTACCCCGGCGGCTCGGCGACGGAGGCGATCGACCGTGATCACGTTCGCGACGTGCTTCGGATCCTCGAGGTTCAGGCCGATGGCAGAGGCCACCTCGTCGAGCTCACGGAACGAGAGGTCGTCGGACGGACCCCACACGAACGAGAGGAGGCGCGAGATGCGCGACCACGACGCGTGGATGCTGGCGTCCACGTCGCGATCGGTGATCCGCGTGAGGATCATCGCCGTGCGTGCATGGAGGCGCGAGCCGGCCACTCCGATGACGCCACCGCGCACCTCGCTCCGTGCGGCGAGCACGAGCGGCGCCGTGGCGAGCCAGGCGAGCGCACGGAACGAGCCCGGCCTCGCGGCGCCCGCAGGGACGACGAACCGACCGTAATCGATGGGAACGCCGAGGAGCGCGCTCGGGGAGCGACCGGTGTGTCCGACGACGCGCGCGATCTCCTGGGCGACGGCGGGCCCGAGCTCGCCCGGAATCGAACCGGGCGGCGCCGCGAGGCTCTCGTTCGCGAGGCCGCGCGCGACCGCGACGATGGCGCGCGCGAGCTGGAGCGCCTCGCCGATCTCGACGCCGGCACCCTTCTGCTCGACGGCGAGACGCGAGTCGAGCTTGAGGAGCAGCGAATCGAGCTCGGGGCCGAGGACGCCGTCGTCGACCTCTGCGAGCGCCCGCTCGAAGGCGAGATGCATCGCGTACGAGAGCGCGTCGAGCGTGACGACGTACGGAACGCGCTGCTGGCGCTGTTCCATGTAAAATGCACCCATACGCGAGCGCATGGCGGCGAGCGGAGAGCCCGGCGCATCCGCACCCGCGAGGACGACGAGACCATCGCGCCGGAGCCGCTCGCGGCCCTCGGCGCCGAGGTCGTCCCACACGCGCGTCGCGCCCTCGACGCGCACGAGCGAGGCCTCCGCGAGGGGAAGCTCGATGGCCTTCGGCGGCCCGGTGACCTCCGCGTCGACGGACTCCCAGTACCATTCCGGCAGGGGCACCACGCGCGCGGCGCGGCGCTGCTCGGGCAGCGACGGCGGCGGTCCGACTGGCTTCGTGCGACCTTGTCCCGTCGAGCACGAGACGAGCAGGAGCCCCGCGCCGAAGGCACGTGCCGTGTTCTTGATCCCCCCGGATGCCCTGCTCAACGCGCCGGATGATAGCCAGGCCCGGGCGCGAGTGCCGCGTTCTCTACTTCTTCTTCGTCGCGCACGACGACTTGAGCTCGTCGAACTCACGGCGGAGCTTCGCCATCTCGATCGCCTGCGTCTGGAGCGCGGCGACCGCCATCGTCTGGTAGCCGTACATGTCGACGCGCTCCCCGTTCTGGAGGACCGCGGCGCTGGGCGCGACGTCGTCGATGATGAAGCCGAGGTGCTCGCGCTCGGAGGGAGCCTCGGACTTGTAGCGGTACGTCGCGAGCCGGAAGCTCATGAGCT
>Ga0335397_10000764_pt1 | contig 42875 bp, 31 predicted proteins | sample MAT04_FD_205740 | JGI IMG/M metagenome (GOLD analysis project Ga0335397, IMG submission 205740) | Freshwater microbial communities from Lake Fryxell liftoff mats and glacier meltwater in Antarctica - MAT-04 (spades assembly) (version 2) ... | reverse complement strand
ATTGACAGAAAAGCTAAAATAGCAGTCATGATTTTCAGCACTTTGAGCTTGATTTTCCTGTTCCCTATCAGCGATCTCAACCCAAAAAGGGGGATTTATGAAAGGCTGAAACGACGTATTTACACTGGTTCACAACATGGCTCATTTGTACAGTGCGTAAGTCCTATAATGTTCTCTTGCGATCAAGGCTCCCAAACAGAAGAACCTTGATTTACAGACATGGTTCTACGAGAAATCAGTTGCTAAGAGTTGATCTTTAGCGACACCCTTCAGTGTTGCCAAAACTTCGCTTCCAGAGGAAAGCACAGTGTCTTTGCCTTTTTGAGTCAAGGTGAGGCTGCCAAAGGTGAGGCTACCCGTCAGGTCAATCTTGTCTTGACCATCTTTATAGTCACGAATGACATCGGCACCTTTTTTGCGGGATATCACAAACACATCGTTGCCGTCGCCGCCAAATAGTTTGTCTTTGCCAAGACCACCGTCAAGGATATCGTTGCCAGCGCCGCCCTTGAGGACATCATTACCAGCGCCGCCTTTGAGGATATCGTTACCGCCATTGCCAAACAGCTTGTCGTTGTCACCTTTACCTAAGAGGATGTCGTTACCATCTGTTCCTGTTAAGGTGTCTTTTTTAGCTGTCCCAGGAATGGTTTTTCCAAGGATGGCGATCGGGGTGACAGGAGTAATGGGAGTGACGGGAGTGATAGGGATGACAGGGGTGACAGGAGTGACCGGGATGACAGGAGTGACCGGGATGACAGGAGTGACCGGGATGACAGGAGTGACCGGTGTTCCGGTGAATCCTTCAACCTGATTGAGCTCTGCATTGGTCACTCCTGCCAAAAGCCCACCGTCTTGAAGAGAAGTGAAGTTAGCAAACAGTAGGGCATCCGAGGCTACCTGAGTGTTGTCGGCTCTGAAGGCGTTGAGAAAGACGAAAGACTTGCTAGTACCAGGGGCAACAGTCGTGTCGGAGGTCGTCCCAAAGATATTCTCTCCTGCGCCACCCGTAACCGCTTGGGGAGTCCCACCAAAAAAGGCGAAGGTATTGACCGCTTGATCGACTAGAGAGCCTTCTTGGTCGAGAGTGTCAACAGTAATAAAGCGATCGCCCGCGTCAAACAGCAAGTCACCGCTGCTCGTTTGCAACACCTCAATGTTGCCACCTGCTGGGTCAAAATTCAGGCTCAAGGGAGTCGTAATAGAATCCGCACCGCTGTTTGTGAGGGTGACAAACGTCCTTAAGACATCACCAAAAGCACGGTATTCGACACTGACACCTAAGCCTGCCAACTCCTGCGTGACTGTGACAACTTCGCCTGTTTGTGTGACGACACCATCCAGTGCTATCCCACCGATGGATAGAGTTTGGCTGTCAAGTCCTCTCTGCCCATCCTTTTCAGAGTTAAAGATCTGACCAGACTTGATAATATCTACGCCTTCGGGTCCAACTGCGACTTCCCAAATTGCACCACCAGAAGTTACGTCTACTAAAACTCCTTCATACCCCACCAATGCCGCAGCATCAAAGGCTAAGGGTGCGATTTCGCCTGTGGTCACTTCTAACTGCCAGTTGCCGCCTAATGCCGCATTACCAGTCAAGGTTTGAGATGCGCCAATGTTGGCGTGGGTCAAAGCGTGTAGAGATTCAACGAACTCAGAACCAGCATCACCAGCCGCCACGTTACAGCCGTAAAGAAGAATTGAAGCATTAGCAGAGAGAGCCAAGTTCCAATCTTGGATTTGGGATGCATACCGCGACAAGGTATTTAGGCTTAATTGGGTATTGCCTAAGAACAGACAGCCCGGTTCACCGTGAGAGACAATGTGAAGACTTTCGACGCCATCAAGGTGAGCCAGGGTTTCAGTAATTTGCTCAACGCCATTGCGGTGTGCATCTAGCATGACAACAGCGGTTCCAGGCGCCACGCTGTTGATTAGGGTTTGGCGATCGCCAACCGTTGCATCAATAAAAACAATGTTTTGAGCAGAAATCGTGTGGGAGGACACAGAAGAAAAGAATTGGGATGTCATAGTCTATGTTTTTGCTTTTCTGCAATAGGGGGCAAAATGCGGATATAAGGCAAGCGCTGACCTGACGGACTGCTGCCTGCACCACAAGAAATTCTGGATAACCAGAAGAAAATTGATTAAAATCTCAGCAAAATCTGACAGCGAAGTATGCCGCTGTTCAAAGGTAGACGCATAAAAAGAGAGGTCAGAAGGTTTTGCCAGGGTGCGTATGCATTAACAACTAACGAAGCACATGGCGGGTCTAAGCCTCTCTAAGGAATCTCTAGGCAAGAATTAATGACTCACGGACAGTCTGACCTAGGGAGGTGAACTGTCGAAAGATTCCCTCAACAGATCTACTGAAGATTAATCTGTATATTAAGGTTCTGTAAATTTCTCAGAAATTCCCTGGTGAGCAGTTTCTACGAGTTTGATCAATTACCTCTTTCCTTCCGTCCCCTCATCTCGGTAAAATGTAGCTAATAGCCAAACCATTTCAATAATCATCCCAACCATTTATGAGTGTAGTTAGCCAAGTCATTCTTAATGCCGACGAAGAACTTCGCTACCCCAGCAGTGGCGAGTTACAGAGTATTCAAGCCTTTTTAAAGACAGGTGAAAAGCGAACCCGCATTGCGGCGACCTTAGCCGATAATGAGAAGAAAATTGTTCAAGCTGCTAGTAAGCAGCTTTGGCAGAAGCGCCCAGATTTCATTGCTCCTGGTGGAAATGCCTATGGCGATCGCCAGCGTGCTCTCTGTCTCCGTGACTACGGATGGTATCTCCGCTTAGTCACCTATGGAATTTTGGCAGGCGACAAAGACCCGATTGAAAGCATCGGTTTGGTGGGTGTGCGTGAAATGTACAACTCTTTGGGCGTTCCTGTCCCTGGCATGGTGGAATCTATCCGTTGCCTCAAGGCTTCATCTTTGGCGCTGCTGACCGATGAAGATGCGGTTGAAGCGGCTCCTTATTTCGACTACATCATTCAATCTATGTCATAAGGTCAAAGCGCAATCGAAAGCCCCGCTGTCTGGTAACAGCGGGGCTTTTTGCCGAGAATTTAGTAGACATAGACTATGTTGCCTGTAGCACCTGTTGCTCATCGATCGCCTGACAGCAATCTTCCACGGAAGCGCCCCCTTCCATTGCCACAACTAGCGCCTCAAACGCTTGCATCTGCGACTGAATCAATGACTTTGCCTGAAAAATTGCCCCCTTCTCCTTCAGCGCTCCCTCGGCATTGGTGCGCTTGAGCTGAAACCAAAGAGTCCGAAACTTTTGGCGATCGTCTGCGCCGCCCTCGGCATTGCCGTAGACCAGGGTTTCAGCGGCGGTTCCTGCCATCCAAACTGTGCAGTAGCGATCGATCAGTTGATTCGACAAAATGCCTTGCTTCAGCTCTTGGTCTAATTCCTGCGTGTCAAAACTAACGCCGCCTTGCCCGCTTTGCCCTTGGCGAAATGCCTCCCACGCAGTCAACGTGTAGCCAGTAATGGGAATGCCTGAAAGATGCGCTACCAAAAAATGCCCAGCTTCATGACGAATTACCCGCGCCCGATGTTCTGGCGATAAACGGGCAAAACTATCAATGACGATCGCCCCGAATCGTCCTTGTAGCCCAAAGGTATCGATTGCCATAAAGCTTAAAATGCCAAAAGTGGCGATCGCTGGAACAGCCGGCGACAGATGCAAAATGGGCCCTAGCAGGCTCATCATCACTAACGAGAAAAGGGTAATGGCAACCAGGTTAAGAGAGGCTTGGTTCACTTTTTTCTAGCTCTGTAAAACATTTCTAGGCTTTTGCGATCGCCCACATAGCGCCAGTGCCAAGGTTCGTAGCTGACCTGCTGAGGATTGCCTTTAGGGAACGACATTTCAAAGCTATAGTATGCCGCATTTTGCTGAAGCCACTTAAAGGCGTCGGTCTGCTCAAAATTTTGGCTCAAGTTGGTACTGGCTTGATTGGCATCACCAAGGTCGGCGGCGTACCCAGTATGGTGTTCGCTGTAGCCGGGAGGCGCGCTCACATCGGCGCGGGTGTCGGTGTTTTGTCCGCGTTCGGCTTTAACATCAAAAAACAAATGAGTTTGATCTTCCTCAGAGCGAAATCCTGAAAGAATCACGAAGCTAACGCCTTCTGCCTTCGCCGCATCTATCATCTCTAGCAACTTGGGAGCGGCAGCTTTGTTCATTTTAATATCGTTAGTAACTGGCTCTAGCTCCGATTGAGGTGCTTCTGCATAACGATAATGTCCTAAGACTTGATTGGGGGAAGCCGTGACGCCGATGGGAGAGATCGACGGGGTTACGGTAGAGGGTTTAACAATACCAGATGCCTGAACCGTCGGTCTTGGGTTCACTGCGACTGGTTGCGGACGAAGATTAACCCAAATGAAAGGAAGGGTTGCTAAGAGAAAGGTGGCGATCGCCAACCCAATAAACTTTAACGGGTTTTTAGACTTGCGAGGCTCATCGCGTGATTCTCGATAAGCTTGAGGTAAGTCATCATGCTGTGAGGCTGAGTACTCCGACAAGCGCTTGGGTACTTTTGGTAAACCTGCATTTTCCACAAACCTAGCTCCGACCTGCGCTACAAAGACCTTCCTCAGGATACTAGATCTGAACAAGGGCTACCAAATTGTTGTCTCCTCATGATTTCTTCACAGACCGCTTAATCGAAAGTCCAGGAATTGTCGTCGAAACTCCGCCCTAGAAAGGTTTTAACTTATGGCGATCGCAAGGGACTGACGCTCGGACTGACGCTCGGACTCACCTCTGGGCTAGCATTGGGGCTGACATTAGGACTGGCGGGCAGCGGCACCCCATCGTCAGCCCCTAACTTTTGTAACAACACCTGAGTATCAAATTGGAAGGTATGCCCATCTTGTACCGCAGTCGTTACCCCGATCGCCCGGATAGCGCTCAAAACTGCCCGATTCTCAGTAGGCAAGATAGGGAACGGTAAGTTTGCGTTGTTTGCCAACGGCTCTGCATTCAGGAAAAAATGGCCATTGTTGGCGGGTAAATCAGTCGCCGTTGCCCTTCGGAATAAATCGGCTTCTGCCAAAGTTTTTCCCGCAGCCGGTGCAACTAGATTAGACACACCAGGCCCGATCGCCAGGTACAGCACATTACCATCTAGCCATCCGTGGGTGGTGCTCAACGCCGTAAACTGAGACACCCATTTGACTACTCCCGCATCGCTTTGGCTGACTTGAAACTGGTAGCGATCTTTCACAACTTGATCGAGCTTTTTGAGAGCTTGCTCGGCAGCTCGGCGATCGCTTGCCTGTATCAGCAGCATGATCCCGGCGGCGGGAGTTGGAGCCGTCGCTGGCTCAGTAATCAGGCCCAAGGCAAATTCGCCATCCATCCAGGGCAGAAAATCTTTTTCTACATTCATGCCCGTCAAGTTTTCTAATCCCGACTGGATGGTGCTAAGGCTATAACCCGAAGCGCGAGGCGCAGGATTTTTGTCATTTTTCTGGCTCGTCTCTTGCCAAAACTGCTTGAAACTACCGCCCGAAGTCATCATGACCGTTTGAGAAGGCAGCAGGCTAGGCATTCGTTGGGCTTTATTGTCAGTTCGGTAGCGCACCTTACTGTCAGGAGCCACCCAAGACAAGCCTTGTAGTCTCACGCCTTCCTGCACCAAATTGACTGTGCTGACCATGCCTTGATTGTTGTGGAGCAAGCTGAGGGCTTGGGGCGGAATCGGTTGAGCAGGGTTGCTAGCCGTCATTTTTTCGGTGGCGGGCACGTTGACGTATAGCCGTACAAAGGGCGCAACGGTTTTGAGCTGCTTAAACGCCTGACTATATTCTGAAATGCGCGATAGAGGCGGTTTGCCCTTAAAAGTGTCGATCACCTGCTCAATGGCTGGGGCACTGGGCGACACGACGACGATGCGATTGTCGATGACCGTAGCGGCATACGCCGGTTCTTCTTGACCGTGGACTTCTCGAATTTTTTGCCCCTTATAGTCGCGCTCTACCCAGGCTTGTCCATCGGCAGTTTTTGGAATTGCCATTAGCGCTTGGGCTTGGGCACGGTTGGCGATCGGCAGGATAAACACGGGCGGTGTATCCACCAATCCATTGGGGTTAAAGGGCTGGGAGACAGGCTGGTTATTATTTGAAACAGGCGGCAAAAAAGCAACGGTGACTTCTTGCCCCACCCAAGGCTTAATATCGCGGTTATAGTTCAGCCCGTTTGAGGTGAGGTAGCGATCGCGCAATTTGGTAAAACTTTCTGCCAGAGCCGCCTTTGTCTCCCGGTTGCCAAACTGCTGAAGCTGCTGCCATTGATTTTCGTTGGTCGTAAAGGTCAGAGTTGTTGCAGTCGTTTGGGGCAACACTTCTGAGCCAACGGGTAATCCTTCTACCGGAGTATTTTGGCGAACCACCCACCAAACTGCGGTAACGCCGCCAATCAGGGCGATCGCTGCGCCGAAGGGCACGAGGAACTTTAACTTTTCTTTGTTGAACAACTTTTTAATCATTTGCCTCTAGCCGGAAAAGGATGGTCTACTCCTGCGACCGCATTTTAGCGTGGGGCGATTGTTATTTAGAAAATAAATATTTAGAAAATAAGCACGAGTTGAATGTTCCAGCTTGCTTCAGTTCGCACCAGCCGAATTTGCCGCAGAAACTCCCGAAAATAAAACCGCCGCTCTGCCTCAGATAAATCTAACCAAAATTGCGGCAGCGACACGACCTGAGCGATCGCCTTCAAATTCTCTGGCGGTAATTGTGCGGCTCTTGCCTGCAATGCCGCCATCTCGGTTCGGACTTTGTAAACCCGCAGTTCCGCAGTTTCGTGATCCAGCACACCGCTTGTTATCAGGGCTGGAATGTGGTCTAAAATTCCTTGCTTCGCCACAATTTGAGCCATGATCCCCGACTTCATGCCATCGAAACTGGGCATATAACCCACCGCCATCGGCAGATCTTGACAAATCTGTTGAATCGTTTTTTCCAGCACCTCACCATAGGCGATCGCCTGACACTTAGGCTGATTGGGGCACGCGGTGGGGCGCAGGTAGAGGTATTCGGCTTTGCGGGATGCCACTCTGCTAACGGTCATTGCCGATTGGCAGGTGCCACAGGCGACTAAGCCAGAGAGCGATCGAGGGGCACTGGCGTTTCGCGGTGGCATTTGCCGATTGCGCCGCAGCAATCTATCGATCTGCGCTGCCTCATCACGCGATAGAATTGCAGTGTGGGTATCGGGCACCACGTCACCATTTTGGTAAACCAAGTCGCCTCGGTAAACCGGACTGGTCAGCCACCGTTGCCCTGTTGATGCTGAGATTTTCTTGCTGTATTTCTTTTGCAAATACCGGACGCTGCCTCGGAGTGAGCCGTAGAGCAGGAAATGATCAAAAAATTCCTTGACCACCGGAGCCGTGCTGCGATCGAGCGTGTAGCGATCTTTGCCTCGACGGTAGCCATAGGGCGCTTTCCCCGGCGGCGGCAAAGCTTTAACCCGGTTGCGGGCATGTCCTTGCTGTAATCGTTGACTGCGTTGGCTGTCCTGTACATTCTTCAATACGTGGAGTAGATCCGAGCGCCGCAAAGGCTGATCATTGCTGCCGACCGATTCTTCAATGGCAATTAGGTGAATGTTTAGAGTCTCTAATTTATGGAGGCGATCGCCCACCTCTGCGACCGAATCGCCCAACTCTGCCAAGCGGCGGACTAATAAATATGCCCCAGGCTGTTGCTGACAGTCTTGCAGTAGCTGTTGTAACTGAAACCGTTCCCCCAGATCCTGATACACTTTGTCAATTTCCCAGCCCCAAACCGAGGCATCGGGAGCAGCACTAATCAGGGGATCGCTATAGGAGTAGGCAAAGATTTTTAAGTTGTTCTTCATCCCCGGTGTCCCCAGTCGCAATTCAGTAGGCATCTCGCTAGACAAGGCTCACTCTAATCGTCGCCCTACTGTCCTTTCACCCCTAAAGACCATAAAATCATCACACTGCCCGGATAACTATCATAGGCTACCCCATGAGTTCTACCCTTCACTCTTCTGATGATGCTTCTCGGATTGGCACCGTGACAGAACCAGAGACGCACAGTCCAAATCTGGAGATTACCTCAGCCGCTGAGCTGTTTCTACGCCATCGCCTCAAAATTGTGGAAGACCTGTGGCAATCGGTGTTACAGCAGGAATGTGGGCAAGAGCTAGTAGACTTACTGCGGCAGTTGCGATCGCTCTGCTCGCCTGAAGGACAGGTGCCAGCGGCGATCGGATCGGAAGCACTCAAAGTTGTAGAAAACCTCGACCTCAACGAAGCCATCCGCGCCGCCCGCGCCTTTGCTCTCTATTTCCAACTGATCAACATTGTCGAGCAACACTACGAACAGCGCGGACAACAGCAGCAATATCGCGCTACCTATGAGCAGCAAGCGAATGACAACGGCAACGGCACCTCGTTCTTTGCTGCCAATCCTATTAAGTACATTGGCGATCCTGAAGAGTGTCAGGGCGCGCTTCAAGCCGATATGCTTGAAAAAACGATGCAAGATACCACCAGCTGGAGAGAAGCCGGAACGCTGCAAACCCTTTTCCCCAAGCTGCGGCGCTTGAACGTGCCCCCTCAGCAAATTCAGCAGTTGATCGATAATCTTGATGTGCGCCTTGTGTTTACGGCACACCCCACCGAAATTGTTCGCCACACCATCCGCGATAAACAGCGCCGCATTGCCAAAATTTTGCGCCAGCTCGACCAGGCAGAAGAGGGAATGCAAACGATGGGGCACTCTGCATCTTGGGAAGCCAATGAACTCAGGGAGCAGTTAACTGAAGAAATTCGCCTCTGGTGGCGCACCGATGAGCTGCACCAGTTCAAGCCCACTGTGTTAGATGAAGTGGACTACACGCTCCATTATTTCCAAGAAGTGCTATTTGACGCCATTCCTCAGCTTTATCACCGCTTCTGTCGATCGCTCTCGGCAACCTTCCCCACGCTCCGACCGCCCAGCCAAAACTTCTGCAAATTCGGCTCCTGGGTTGGTTCTGACCGCGATGGGAACCCATCCGTCACGCCAGAAATTACTTGGAAAACCGCCGGATATCAGCGCAATTTGGTGCTGAGTAAGTACATTCAGTCGATGGGATATTTGACCAATCTGCTCAGCCTCAGTCTGCACTGGAGCGAAGTCTTGCCAGGGCTGCTGGAATCGTTGGAGCAAGACCAGATGGAGCTTCCAGAGGTTTACGAAAGCCTGGCGATTCGCTATCGGCAGGAGCCTTATCGGTTGAAACTGGCTTATATTCAGAAGCGGCTAGAGAACACGCGCGATCGCAGCATTCAGCTTTATAACGGCGACTGCTTCCACACCGAAATCCCCGAAATCAACCCTGCCACCACCTATGGCTCCGGTGCTGATCTCCTAGCCGAACTCGACCTGATCCACCGCAACCTCCGCGAAACTGGGCTGCAATGCCGAGAGCTGGAAAACCTGATTTGTCAAGTCGAAGTGTACGGCTTTAACCTGGCATATTTAGACGTGCGCCAAGAAAGCTCGCGCCACTCCGACGCCCTCAGCGAAATCGCCGACTATCTGCAAATTCTGCCCCGCCCCTACAACGACCTCTCAGAAGATCAACGCATCCTCTGGTTATGCACCGAGCTGCAAACCCGTCGCCCCTTAATTCCCGGCGAACTGCCCTTTTCCGAAAAAACGGTCGAAACGATCCGCACCTTCCGCATGGTGCGCCGCCTGCAACAGGAATTTGGTGCTGCTATCTGCCAAACCTACGTCATCAGCATGAGCCATAGCGCTAGCGACATGCTGGAGGTGTTGCTATTAGCCAAAGAATCTGGACTTTACGACCCCGCTACCAGCTCTGGCAGCCTCAACGTTGTTCCTTTGTTTGAAACTGTCGAAGACTTGCAGCGCGCCCCAGCCGTGATGAAGGAAGTCTTTGAACTACCCTTTTACCGCACCATGTTATCGGGTGGCGATGGCAGTAAGCTAGATTTACCAAACCCCCAGCCCCAGGCCATTCAAGAAGTCATGCTGGGCTATTCTGACAGCAACAAAGACTCTGGTTTCCTCAGTAGCAACTGGGAAATTCATAAAGCCCAGCAAGCTCTCCAGAAAGTTGCCGAGCAGTATGGCGTTGCCCTGCGGATTTTTCACGGACGCGGCGGCTCAGTCGGACGGGGCGGCGGCCCGGCATACGACGCAATTCTGGCGCAGCCTGGGAGTAGCATTGACGGGCGCATTAAAATCACTGAGCAAGGGGAGGTGTTGGCATCGAAGTACAACATGCCCGAACTGGCGCTCTATAACCTGGAAACCGTCACCACTGCCGTGTTGCAAGCCAGCCTGTTGCGTAATGGGTTTGATGATATTCAACCCTGGAAAGAAATCATGGAAGAACTTGCCATGCGATCGCGCACTCACTACCGCAACCTGATTTATGAGCAACCCGATTTCATTGACTTCTTCCACCAAGTCACCCCCATCGAAGAAATTAGTCAGCTCCAAATCAGCTCTCGTCCGGCGCGGCGCGGCGGCAAAAAAGACCTTGCCAGCCTTCGAGCGATTCCCTGGGTGTTTAGCTGGACTCAAACCCGGTTTTTGCTACCCTCCTGGTATGGCGTGGGCACTGCCCTGCAAAGCTTCTTGACAGAAGAACCTGAACAAAACTTAAAGTTATTGCGCTATTTCTACTACAAATGGCCTTTCTTTAAGATGGTGATTTCTAAATGCGAAATGACCCTCTCGAAGGTGGATTTGCAGATTGCTCACCATTATGTCAACGAACTCAGCCACCCCGAAGACCGCGATCGCCTGGAAGCTGTGTTCGTCCAAATCGCTCAAGAGTTCCACCTCACCCGCGAACTGGTGCTAGCTATCACCGGACATAAACGCCTGCTTGACAGCGACCCCGACTTGCAGCGATCGGTTCAGCTTCGTAATGGCACCATTGTTCCTCTGGGCTTTCTCCAAGTCTCGTTGATTAAGCGCTTGCGTCAGCACAAAACCAATGCTGCATCTGGAGCCATTCGCTCTCGCTACAGTCGGGGCGAGCTACTGCGGGGGGCATTGCTCACCATTAACGGCATTGCTGCCGGAATGCGCAACACGGGGTGAGCAGTCATCTCTAGAAAATCCTGGCTAGAATTGGGCTAGTCGTCGTGTCATCCAAGACGACATCAGCGACGATTACCCAAGGAGAGCCATGAGTAGAAATGAAATGAAAGGACTTGCTAGCGAACTTAAAACCCAGCTTTTGACTTTGGGTGGGTTGGTCGGCTTGATGTGGGCGATCGAAATTATTGACCACATTCCTGGTGTAAACCTGGATATGTATGGCATTATTCCTCGTAATATTATTGGACTACGGGGAATTTTGTTTGCGCCATTTCTGCACGGGAACTTCCCCCACTTAATTGCTAATACGATTCCTTTTTTAACCTTGGGCTGGCTAGTCATGTTGCGCCGCACTAGCGACTTTTGGATTGTGACGGCGATCGCTGCACTCATTGGTGGTATCGGCACTTGGCTCATTTCGCCATCCCTTTCTATTCACATCGGTGCAAGCGGCATAATTTTTGGCTACTTAGGGTTTCTCCTCTCTCGTGGCTACTTCGAGCGTAACTTTGGCTCTATGGCGCTATCCATCACCGTTGGGGTATTGTATGGAGGTTTGCTTTGGGGTGTTCTACCGCAACAACCAGGTATTTCTTGGCAGGGGCATTTATTTGGGTTCATTGGGGGTGTAGTCGCAGCTCGAATTTTAGCTGCACCGAAGCCACCCAAAGTTTACTAAATTTACAAGGTAGAACAGAATGAAAGATCGCGCGGGTAATACGCTGGCATCTGCCAGAAAATTGGGCAGCTTGGATGCCAAAACTCTAAACTTTAAAGATTTTGTAGGTTCAGGCGATCGAGATGATTTGTACACATTTAGCATTGGCAGTAGCAGTGGGCTGAATGTGAATCTTTCGGGAGCGGTGACGGCTGAACTGTTTACTCTCAAAAATCGTAAAGCCATTAAAAAAATAGGTGGAATAGACTTCAACAATCTTAAACGTAAGGATATTCGCAATAATCTTGTCCGCGTTGCTCGTTCTGGTAATGGCAGCGTTCCTCAGATTGCGATCGCAACTTTAAACCCCGGCGAATTTTATTTACGGGTGCGCACTCCCGGAAATAAAATAAACTACAGCGTTGTTATTAGTAGCCCGACTTCAATCCTGATTCCCAATCCAGTCCCAACTCCTAATCCAACTCCTAATCCAACTCCAACCCCGATCCCTAATCCAGTCCCAACTCCTAATCCAACTCCAACCCCGATCCCTAATCCAGTCCCAACTCCAACTCCTAATCCAACTCCAACCCTGATCCCTAATCCAGTCCCAACTCCTGGAGTCACCACATTTCTTTTTAATGGCGCTGGATTGCCTAAAGCGCAAGGCTGGATAGACTTTAACCAAATTCCCACTCCCTTTTTGTTGGACAGACTCCCCTTCTTTTCTACCAAGGTGACACCCGTTGTTCAAACCCCAGGAGCAATGGGTGTCACCTTTAAAACCGATGAAGGCATTGTGACAATCACAGATCTAAATCAAGGATATGCAGGCTACAGCAACTACACCGCTACGCCTGTACTCTCATCGCCTGTAACCTTTAATTCTGCAAAGATTAACTCAGCCTTTCCAACTCTCGATCGCACCGCAGGCTACAGCCTTTCTTTTAAACTGGCAGTGACTTCAGAAGTAAGTAACTCCAATCGGGCAGGGTTTAGCATTATTCTCAATAGCGAAGATGCCAAAGGGATTGAATTGGGATTTAAGAGCGATCGAATTTTTGCCCAATCCAGCACGTTTACCGAAGATGAAAAAACTACCTTTGGCACCAATGTTTTAACCGACTATAAACTCTCAGTGAAAGGTGACGGCTACGAACTGTTTGCCAATAATGCATCCCTTCTTAAAGGGTCGCTGCGGACTTACCAGTTCGACCCTAAAACTAGCAATCCGCCATTGCCCGTTAATCCCTACACCTTACCTAGCTTTCTGTTTCTGGGCGACAACACCGATCAGGGGAGAGCCAATGTCACTTTAGGGGCAATTACCATTACTCAAGGCTAACGATGTATATTGCGGGTCAGCTTGCGCGATCGCATCTCATTTTAATTTAAGTAGTTATTGTCATCTATCTTTAGTATGATTTAGCCGAATCAGAACAAAGAGATTGATTTACACAGGAGATAATACTCGCCTTACCTTTTTATCGAAAGTACGTTAGATTATAGCCGTCTACGCAAAATAAACTAGGTAAACGCATGGCTGATATTATCGATACCGCTGTTAGTGCTGGTTCCTTTACCACATTAGTTACTGCAATCAAAGCTGCTGGTCTAGTAGACACACTCAAGGGCGCAGGTCCTTTTACAGTCTTCGCTCCTACAGATGAAGCATTCGCTAAACTTCCTGCTGGTACTGTTGAAGGACTGCTCAAAGATCTTCCTAAGCTCAAGCAGATTCTGACCTACCACGTTGTAGCTGGCAAAGTGATGGCAGCTGATGTAGTCAAGCTAAAGTCAGCAAAAACAGTTGAAGGTTCAGATGTAAAAATCGATGCTTCCAACGGCGTTAAAGTGAACGATGCTACAGTCGTAACCCCTGATGTTGCTGTTGATAATGGCGTCATCCATATCATTGATGCAGTGTTGCTTCCTGCGTAAGACAACGCTTGAATAACACTGAAACTCAATAGGTGAGCGTGAGGCAGTAACGATTGAAGTTACTGCCTCACATTGTTTTAATATGCTGTTAATGTGTTGGTAATGTGTTGGTAATGTTCTAGACAGATGGATCAATCGCTAGATAGACAATCCAAACTCATATCAATTTCCAAACTCATATCAATTGATGAACAGTTCAATGATCACGTCATGTAACTATGTTGACTTAGAAAAGCAAATGGTTTGGCGAACCAATGCTTAATTCTAGTGCGCAAGGTCAGATGCTTTCGTTCAATTGCGCATTCGCTTTGTCAAACTTGTAGCTTTGTCTGCCTGCGTTAGAGCGATCATGCCTGACCCTATCATTACTGCTGTGAAACCATTTTTGGGGTTCTGTAAGAATAACGATGAAGCTTCTCTTATTGACCAGCTTGCTCGCCTTTTACCTCGCCTGGAATCTGGGAGCCAACGACGTTGCCAACTCAATGGGGACAGCGGTTGGCTCCAAAGCCCTAACATTGAGGCAGGCATTGGCGATCGCCGGAATTCTAGAATTTGCCGGAGCGCTTTTATTAGGGCAAGAGGTTTCTGCAACATTAGCCACGCAAATTATTAACCCCGCGCAATTTACGCCCAGTCCCCAAGAATTTATTTCGGGAATGATTGCCGTAGTGATTGCCTGTGGAGTCTGGCTAAACATTGCCACAGTGTTCGGTTTGCCCGTGTCTTCCTCTCATGCAGTGGTCGGGGCGATCGCCGGGTTTGCTTGGGTTGCCAGTGGAATTGATGGCGTGGCGTGGCAAGCGATCGGGCTAATTTCTTTAACTTGGGTAATTACGCCTGTGGTCAGTGGGGCGATCGCGGCGGCGCTCTATAGCTGGGTCAAATATTGGATTCTCGATCGCCCTGATCCTCTAGTCCATCTTCAAGAGTGGATACCGTGGTTGAGTGCCGCTGTAGTCGGAACTTTTGGCTGCTTAGTGTTCCCAACTTTAGTCGAGAAAATGGAGTGGGGCGATCGCATTCTGCCTATTGATCAAATCGCTTTAGGTGGAATTTTAGCCGCAGGACTGGCGATCGCGGTTTGGAAGATGCCTGGGAAAACGACATTGGCTCAGGTCGAATCGGCTCTGATCCCGTTGCAAATTTTTAGCGCTGGATTCGTTGCTTTTGCGCATGGTGCCAACGATGTTGGTAATGCGATCGCTCCTTTGTCAGCCATTATTTACGCTAGTTCAACAGGCTCTATCCCTAACGAAAGCTTTGCGACTCCTTTGTGGGTGCTAGCGATTGGTGGAGTGGGCATTGTCGGAGGCTTGGCAACGTGGGGCAAAAAGGTGATTGCAACGGTAGGAGAAGGAATTATTACACTTCAGCCCAGCGTCGGCTTTTGTGCGCAGTGGGGAACTGCGGTGACGGTTTTGATTGCCTCTCAGCTAGGGTTTCCAGTTTCAACTTCCCATGCTATTGTCGGGAGCATAGTGGGGATCGGGTTAGTGCAAGGCGGCGTTCAATTTAAACCATTACGCGGGATCGCTTGGGCTTGGAGCGTTACAATTCCGATCGCCGCTAGTTTGGCAGCGCTGATCTTTGAAGTAATTCGGTGAATTAGAACATAAAATGACCTGATTCAATATCAAGGATACTGAGTCAGGTCATTTCTAAAACTGGTTAGCGATCTGCATTGAAATAAAGTCCCAATGGGATGCGTTAGCTTTCTAGCCCCCTAAATCCCCCAATTCTGGGGGACTTTGAAAGGCTCGGAAGTCCCCCAGAATTGGGGGATTTAGGGGGCGGATCGGGACGTTATTTCATTGCTACTCCCTTACAACAGCGTTATCCGCAGTTGTTCGGCTTACACAAGGCGGAAAATGAAAGGATAGCGGAAGGGGTCGTTAGGGTCGCTGAGGCAATGAGCGATCGCCCAAATTGACAGCCCCCAATGCAGTAAGAATCCTAGAACGAGCAAAGGCCATAGCACTAAGCCCAACAACCCGAAGCTGATAAAAGACAACACACCATAGATTCCGCCTAAAATTGCGCCCCAGAACCAAACATTAAAGTGAAAGTTGATCGCTTCTTTAGCGTTGGCTTTGACGATCGAGTCTTCAGAGAGGATAGAAATTGCTACAGGAATAGCAACCCCGACCAGTGAGAGGCTAATAAAAATCGACCCGTGACTCAAAATCGATAGCAGCTTACGTTTCCCAGTATCTGAGCTTTGCATGTAGTATGTCTCCTAGATCTTATCGAGGGTATGAGCAGTCGTTTTAATAGGTTTATCCTACCGTCTTACTTTCCTTTTGCAGTAGACAAGTTTACCGAACGCAATTTTCGGTAATTACAACTATTGGCAGTCAGAATTTAGGAGTGGGAACCCCATAAACTCAGGAATCAAAGGATGTTTGAAAAGTTGTCGAGGCGATCGCCCTCCCTCCTCAACCCACCAATTGATCCCAGGCTTGAACAATGCCTAATAAAGCAAGAGGAAGCTGAGCTTCAACCTTGCTTTCATACTGCGTTGTCCCATTTTTACCTATTAGCGTCACGGTAATGCTCTCGGCGTCTCTTCCAGCATAATTCAACCCACTGAAGTTGCTAAACTGCTGTTGCTCTAAAAGGTATTGAAACGCCCTAACCTGCTGGGGCGAAATCTGATGAGATTGAGATTGAGACACAGAAGCCCCAGGTTTAAGGAGCGATCGCCAAATCTGCCCATCTTCCCGCAAAATCGTTTCGTAGGTTTGGTGGGTAAAGCCGCCGCTGGCAACTGCCCGAAACACGATAGACGATCCTAGCTGAGCTGGATGCCCGTAGGAAGGGAGGAAAGTGGGAACAAGCGAAGTGTTTTGGCTAACCGCTTCATCCAAATAAATTTCTGAGCCATTGTCGTTAGCACGGTAAATCCAGCAGTTCGGCACTTGGGCAAGGTCGTTGTCTTGATTACCGACCGTAGAGCTGCCTATCTGTTTGCCGACGACAATAACGCGCCATCCTGACAGGTCGGAGCAAGCGATCGCTAAGGTGGGGCACGTCACCCAGTGTTGCTGAGATTGGGCGATGCTGAGTTGGTCAGCAGGAATGCCCAGTTGCGCTGCGGAAACCGAGAGAATGCGATCGCCTACTTGCGACGGTAAGCTAACTGCCCCAATTTCGTTTTCTAACCGAATATTTTGCCCCTTCGTATCTGCTCGATAAAACCAACTTTGGTAGCCATTGGTAATCTCTACTCGCCACCCTTCTGTAGGAATTTGAATACACAATTCTCCGGGTGCGTTTAAACCTAAGCAATCGTCTTCCCAAGTTTCAAGAGTGGAGCTGGCAATACTTAGCCGTTGACTGGGCAGGTTGAGGCGCTGAGCCAAGTTGCGCCGAACAGGATTGGCAACTCGGCGCGGGAATCGTTCTGCTGAAGGCGGAGTTAAAAAGGGCAGCACGTTGGCGGCATGGGCAAAGGTACTAGTACCGCAAAACAACACAATTCCCAAGACTATATAGATCAAAAATTTAAGAAAAGATCGATGCAGATTAGCGGGGGCTGTGTAGTGAAACATAATCCTGATAGTCCTGGGAATACTGGGGAATTGGAAATCTTTTTTTACCACATCACTAACGACTTAAAACCCATGATCAGAGTGCCTTACAATTCCGGTGTTGCTGAATCGATGTATGATTTGCCCTCATCCCCGACCCTTCTCCCTAGGGAGAAGGGAGCTAGAACTCCTGTCCCCTCTCCTTTTGGGAGAGGGCAGATTTAGAAATTCATGCTTGCATTCAGCAACGCCACAATTCCAACTATTTCTCTTACACATTGTTCAGCCTTTCATCCGGATTTACTCCAACTCGCTTTCCACACCTGGAATTGACACATCGCTACTTTAGCCGAAAGCCTTGAGAAATAACAGGTTTACTGGGCGATCGCCCTATTCATACTCCGGACAAAGTGTGCCAGAAAAAACAGTGGAGTTGTGTCTTTGAGATCGGGCACTTAGTTTGAGTATCTTGCGTCATAGGTGGATAAGCATATAAGGGTTGTCTACCAGCCGAAAGGGAGCATCTAGTGATCAGGTTCTTTTAGAACTTTTATCTAAAAGAACCCAGCATTCCTAAGGCATCAACTAGGAAATATATAACTATAGGGACAGGGCAGACAATGATATCAGGAAATAGTGGAACTAGCTTTAAGCAGGCAGCAACCTTGAATGTGAATCAAAATACTGCTTATCAGAACGCGATCGGTAACACTGATTCAGATCAATATTACCGATTCCAGTTAAATCAAAAAAGCAGCTTTGAGTTGAATCCAAAAAGCACTCAGGCTTCGACCAAACAGTCTAAAAGCGCCGTCAAGAACAAAGTTGACACCTTCAATTCTTGGAGTGCTACTAGCAATTCTGCCTTATCGACTAATGAGCTTTACGTGCGATCGGCAAAGGCTACTACCGCCCCCAACAACTCTAGAAAATGGAATGCTAGCTTCCTCAACCGCACCTCTAACAACGTTGCCGACTACAATTCTTACGATTTCAGCCGCCCCACCGCAACCCTTGATTTAGGTTCTAGAGGCAGTAGCGGCAAAACAGCAGCCCAACTAAAAGTTGATTTTGGCAACGGTCGTCCGACTCGCAATGTTCAAAGTGATAACTTTGCTCTTCAGGCTTGGACTAGAGTAAAGCTAAAAGAAGGCAGCTTCTACAAGGTTTCGAGCGACTCGAACGATGGTACCCGCTTCTTCTTTAAAGATCGGGGGACGGGGCAAGTATTGACGACTTTGAGCGGCGACTGGCGCGATCGCAGCACCAGCGATGCTGAATGGAACAAGGTGTTAAGCGTCCCCAAGGGCGGTAAGTACGATTTCTATGTGCAGTACTACGAAAAGAGTGGGCGATCGACTATTAACGTCAAACTAGAAGAAGTCCAACAAACAGGTCGTGTGGTCACAACAACTGGACTAAATGTTCGCCAACAGCCTTCGACCACGGGCAACACGCCTTTCCGTTTGTTAAAACAAAACGATACTTTCAAGATTCGCAAGCAAGTTAAGTCTAACGATGCTAATAATCCTGCTTGGTACGAAATTGAAACGAAAGACGGCAAGCGAGGCTTTGTTTCAGCCGGATCTGGTTTGTCTGAAGTGGTGGGTAGCCCCAATGTTGTCGCGCTAGGCACGAGTGATGCGGGAGGAGGACTCATTACTAAGCCGCCTGCTGTTACCACGACTAATCCCACTAATACAGGGGGCGGATTTGGAACCAGCAGCGGTTCTGCTATTCCTTCTAAAGGGGTTGTGAAGGGCAGCTCGATCGGTCTGCGATCGGGAGCTGGAACGACTGCATCAATCGTCAGTGATTTGTCTAAGAACACTTCTCTGAACATTGTTGGTAAGGTTGCTGGAGACAAGTACTACGTTCGTGATGTTCCTTACGATCAGTGGTATCAGGTCAAAACTAGCAACGGTCAAACGGGTTATGTTGCGGCTTACTATATTGACGGCAACGATAATGGTGGCAGGTATTCATCTTCTATTAACCCTAAGAGCACCTACTACAGTGAGCACTTTACAGCAGCGCAGCCTTATAAGGCGGCGGTCACTGCGGCAGCGGCTCCCTATAGCAAGTGGTTAAAGCCTTCGATTTTGGCGGCGATCGGCTCCCGTGAATCGGGTTGGGGCTTGTTCCTCGATTCTGATGATAAAGGGGATAATGGGTATGGTCATGGGATCATGCAAATTGACAGCGATTCTCATGCAGAATTTATCCGAACCAAAAACTGGCGTGATCCAGGCGTAAACATTAAATATGCCGTTGATAATGTATTGGCTAGCTATTACGACTACTTGTCTAGGAACACTAGTCTTACAGGCTTTGAATTGTTGAGAGGGGCGATCGCTTCCTATAACGCCGGACCAGGTAACGTGGTCGCTGCTCTGAACTCTGGGCTGGATGTCGATGGTTATACCACAGGCAAGGACTACTCCTGGGATGTCATCCAACGAGCAGGCTGGTTCCAAGACAACGGTTGGGCTTAACATTAGCCCAGCATAATCAGTCAAAGTTTACTTATAGCCCTACTTGATTGGGTTAGGACACTGGATTGAAGCTCACTGACGATTGCAGCGTCCAAATTGTCCTAATTAGAATGCTTAGGGAGTAGCAATGAAATAAAGTCCCGATCCGCCCCCTAAATCCCCCAATTCTGGGGGACTTTGAAAGGCTCGGAAGTCCCCCAGAATTGGGGGATCTAGGGGGCTAGAAAGCTAACGCATCCCATTGGGACTTTATTTCAATGCAGATCCCTTACTGCTATAACATCACGTTGCCGTCGTAAAACGGCAGCGTTTTTGTTTAGAGGATGTTTGAAAAGTCGTAGATGTGACATCGGGATGTCAGGGCGCGGCATTCGGACGACCATTTTTCGGTGAGTCCGAGAACTTTTGTGCCGAATGCCACGCCCCTACCGATGATTGGCGATATTTTTCAAACATCCTCTTAGACGGGAACAATTGGTTTGAGCAAGATGAGGTGGTAGGGTGGTAGATGATTTTTCCACCCGTTGCTGATGAATGATACAACAGAAATCCTGGCAAAACTCCACGCCTGGGTCACCGACTTGGGCTTAAAGGCGATCGCCGCCCTACTCATTTTGTTGGTCGGTATCCGTTTGGCTCGATTTCTGCAAAGAATAGTCAGTCGCGCTATGCAGCGAGCCCAAGTCGATGCCACATTGGGTTTATTCACCAGCAACCTGATGTATGTTGCAGTCACTGTGCTGACGGTAATTGTGGCATTGGGGCAGTTGGGTGTACAAACCGCTTCGTTTATTGCCATTTTAGGGTCAGCCGGGCTGGCGATCGGGCTGGCGCTACAAGGTTCTTTGTCTAACTTTGCAGCAGGTATATTAATTATTGTCTTTCGTCCGTTTAAGGTGGGCGACTATGTTGAAGTGGCTGGCATGGGCGGCGTGGTTGAAAAGATTCATCTCCTCTCGACTACGCTCACGACGCCAGATCATCGCACTATCATTGCGCCCAATCGGCGGCTGTTTGAAGACCCCATTACTAACTATTCAGCCCAACCCCGGCGGCGAATCGATTTAGTATTTGGCACCCAATGTGAGAGTGATATTGACCAAGTGAAACAGATAATTTCAGAGGTTTTAGCCAAAGACAGCCGAATTTTGAGCGAACCTGCGCCTCAAGTCGGTGTACTGGATTGGGGCGGTACTGGAATTCGATTTGCAGTACGCCCCTGGGTTGAAACAGCAGATTACTGGGATGTTTATTTTGATGTGCAAGAGGCAATTAAGAAACAGTTCGATGCCAAAGGAATTGCGCTCCCTCTAACATGATGACAAACAGGTTAAGCGGTTGCAGACAAAGGTATTAGGGCGTGTTTTAAAACCCTTGGATACTCCCTAACCCGCCTTAATAAAGGGAACCTACCCCTTCAAAGTCCCCCTTAAAAAGGGGGATTTAGGGGGATCTCTAAGACTAAAGCGCCTACTAGTAGGGGGTTTAAAACACGCCCTAAGCCCCTTGTTCGAGAGCGTTGAGCGAACCTCACTTGTTTGGGAATTGTTGTATTTGGGAATTATTGTACATTTCCCAGTGCGAGAGCCAGTAGACTATCAAACTTTGGCGATCGCGAATCGCTTCCATCAACAAGAACCAAAAGTGTCACAAGGCGCAGCGGCAGATCATGCCCCAATTCATTGCTCGTTCGTTGAGTCAGCAACCCCTAGCGCTAGCAAAAATTAGCCAGTGCTGGAAAGTGTCAACTGTCTCTTATAGCAGAGAACAGGAAACGAGTAATTTGATAAGCAGGAGAAATACATTTCAACTCAACTGAGTTTTATTCTGTCCTGTGTCTAAATCCCTGCTCTTGAACATGAAACTGAAATGACCTAGCCGATCTCTACTACTGAGTATTAAAAACACATTAATAGATAGAGTACGGATGCATTCTCTCTTGTATAAATTGTTCATCCCTTTATATGAATCTCTGGGTTCTTCACAAGTTCCTCAACCTGATTCTTTAATGTAGGTGTTTAACTAAGACTATGAGAGTAATCCATGAGGTCATTCTCACTAAAGCTTGACTTCCTCAGGGTCTTACTTAGATATGCACAGTCTCTATGTCCAAAGAAACAGGGCTTCATTCTTAGATAAGGGTAAATCCTTCTACCGAGTGATTTAATTATTTTTAGCTGTCGCGTAAAATAAGATACAGGGAAGCATGTAAAGCTCAACACAAGATTCAGGGTTTTTCTCACTCGATACAACACGAGGAAGTACTCAATAAGAGGTGGTATATGAAATATAAATTTAGTGGTGTTCCGCTCAGTCATCATGATTCTGATCATCAGGTTTACTCGCAAAGAGTATCTCTGGCCCTACTTGCACTGGCAACCGCTACAGGTCTGGCGATTCTTTGGAACGTACCTCGTTCTGCTGAAGATCAGGCGGAAACTTTACAACCAGCTCTAGGTGCAGTTAGTGCGATCGCCAAAAACTTTACTCAATCGCAAATTAAACCTTTAGAGGCTGCTGTTCCTGGCGGCTGGAAAACCAATCAAATTGCTGCTGGAGTGGTGGCTTACTCTGTGCCGGCTGAAGCGGTTGAAACCATTGCCGACCCAGTTGTTGCAAGTGCTAGCGCTGGCTCAACGCTGGATGGAACCCGGTTTCCCTATGTATCTGAAGTCCGTGGGTCTGACTTATTGGCTCACCCAATCGCACCCGGTATTTATCAGTGGACAAATACTTGGGCAGGAGAAGGATATGACCGGGAGTATGATCGGCAAGGTCAGTTAGTGGCTGAACGAGAAGGTGGGGTCGATATTGACGTCACTTTTACCTACAACTCGAACATTAAAGATCCCACAAAACCCAACTTGATGATCAGGGTTCAGAACAATCAAGATGAAACGGGGCAACTCACTAATTTATCAGCTTTTTTGAATGACCTAGACACAGGTGCGGCGATCGCTCGTCAAGACTTTGCACAACTGCCGCCCGTCTATGATGTGATCGCTACGCGGAATGGTGGGTTTGGTGGGACAGAAATCAAAACTTTAGATCGCTTAGGAACGGTTACCTTCGCCTATCGCGTTTCCTTAGATGAACTCAATCGGCAACCGATTAAGCTGCAAGGTAATAACAGTCGGGCTAATGAACGGTTGCAAGAAATTGCTAGCTTAGAAGCACAGGGTTGGGTGGTGAAAGAAGTGCCACCAGCTCGATAAAAATGATGCATTCTTTAAGGGTGCATTCGTTTACCCTTACCCAAAACCATGCTTCTTAAATGGAAGCAGAATTTTGGATTCTGGCGACCTTTCCATTGAGGAAGCCTGATTAGCAGCGGGGTCGATTTGAAGAGATGCCTAGCGATCGTCAAAGTCCAAGCGGAGAAACTCTCTACTTTCAAGCATCCTCTTAAGCCAATTGAAAACCAGTCTAAGGAGTGCATGATCGTTAGCTTTGGGTTATCCTGGCATAGCCAGAACAAGGTATGATACCCCTAGTTAATCAGAAAAAACAATGGTAGAACGTCCAATTAAGAAGTCTGAGCGTCCAGCTAAAGACGTGGAGACAGGCAGCCTTGATAGCTCCCAGCCTTCTGGAGAGCGGAGTTCTACTCCTCCTCCGACTCGAAATAAAGATCGGGACACCGATCGAGATAAAGATCGGGACAAAGACCGCGATCGCTCCAAGGGAAAAAGAGATTCTAGAGACAAAGGCGAACCTCGGGTTGCAGGTAATCCTGCTTTAATGCGAGGACCCAAACCAGCTAGGGCGAAGCCACCTGTTGAAGAGGTTCTCCCTGAAGAGGTTCTCGCCGAAGAGATTATCTCTGAGGAAGCTGAAGCATCAATTGAAGCTCCAGTCGAAGTTCCTGCGACGCCTCCAGTCGAACCTCCAGTTACCGTTCCTTCTGAGCCTCCAGTCGAACCTCCAGTTGAAGTTCCAACCGAGATTCCTATGGAAGCCCCAGTCGAAGCTCCGGCAGCGCCTCCAGTCGAACCTCCAGTTACCGTTCCTTCTGAGCCTCCAGTTGAAGTTCCAACCGAGATTCCTATGGAAGCCCCAGTCGAAGTTCCTGCGACGCCTCCAGTCGAGCCTCCAGTTACCGTTCCTACCGAAGCTCTAATCGAAGTTTCCGCTGAGCCTTCAATCGAAGCTCCTGACGAACCTTTAGCCGCAGTTTCAGTAAAAGCAGAAACCGAAGAATCGGTTGAAAAGTCATCTGAGGCATAGATGGGTTGATTCATGAATCTCTTTGATAGGTTGAGTAGAGATGGCGAAACCCAGCAATATCAAAGAGTACTGAGCTTCAAAATTACCCAACCTACTTTTTAGCTGTTTGCTCAGTGAATCAAGATCCAGTTTGGTGAGGAAAGGAAAAGGTTAAATTACTATAAGAATAATTAACAATTTCCTTACTCCCAGATTTTCGCAACATGGTTGAATTGCTCCGCCCCGTCGTGACCTGGATTAATCAGCTTACCGAAGTTCCCCAAGCTGAATGGGATGCTCTGGCAATGCCGCTCAAAACTCCATTTTTAGAATGGGAGTGGCTCAATAATATGGAAACCTCTGGCAGCACCACTGCAAGGACGGGCTGGCTACCGAACCATCTTACCGTATGGCGCGATCGCCACCTGATTGCAGCGGCACCGCTTTACTTGAAGGGGCATAGCCAAGGCGAATTTGTCTTTGACCATCAGTGGGCAGATCTGGCGAGTCGAATGGGCATTGAGTACTACCCTAAAATGTTAGGAATGTCGCCGTTTACGCCCGCCGAAGGCTACCGCTTTTTGATTGCGCCCGGAGAAGATGAAGATGAAATTACGGCGTTAATGATTGAGGCGATCGATCGCTTCTGCATTCAGAATAAAATATCAGGCTGCAATTTTCTCTACGTCGATCCTGAGTGGCGATTGGTGATGGAACGTCATGGCTTTAGCCCGTGGTTGCATCACAGCTATATTTGGAGTAATCAAAATTTCCAGGGGTTTGATGATTACTTGGGCGCGTTCAATGCCAATCAACGACGCAATATTAAACGAGAGCGCAAAGCCGTCGAAAAGGCAGGGTTAATGATTAGACCGTTGACAGGCGAACAGCTTTCAACAGCACTTTTGTCACGGGTCTATGACTTCTATTGTGATACTTGCGATAAGTTTGGTTGGTGGGGCAGTAAATACCTAACTCGCAGCTTTTTTGAACAGCTTTATCCTAATTACAGCCATCGAGTCGTGATGTTTGCGGTTTATGGCGCAGAAGATGCTGAAGAGCCGATTGGGATGTCGTTTTGTTTAACCAAGGGGACGAACCTTTATGGACGCTATTGGGGAGCGTTTCAGGATTTTGAGAACTTGCATTTTGATACGTGCTATTACACGCCCATTGAGTGGGCGATCGCCCATAACATTCAAACCTTTGATCCGGGTGCGGGCGGACGGCATAAGAAGCGGCGGGGTTTTCCGGCTACTCAAAATTACTCACTTCACCGTTTCTATAACCCTCGCTTTTCTCAAATCTTGCGCACCTATATCGGTGAAGTCAATGTCATGGAGCAGCAGGAAATTGAGGCAATGAATGCGGATGTGCCCTTTAAGCAGGAGCAGGAGAACGAGAGCGAAGGCAAAGATGTGGGAGATTTTACAATTGCGACTGACTGAACGGGATCAAGCTATTTGAATCGTCCCGATCGCAAAATTGTAAAAATCAACCATAGTCCTAATAAACTAGGACTTACGCACTGTACAAATGAGTCATGTTGTGCAGCAACGCAAATGCGTCGTTTCAGCCTTTCATAAATCCTCCTTTTGAGGTTGAGATCGCTGAGTAGAGAGCAGGAAAATCAAGCTCAAAGCGCTGAAAATCACGACTGCTATTTTAGCTTTTCTGTCAATGCGTAAGTCCTATAAACTTGCGCCTCCAAAGAAAATATTGCCCACTCAATGCACCTGTGGCGGTTGCTGCCCCGTCGATAAAATTGCTGCACCAATCATCAGCGAACCGACGACCGTACTAAACGATCGCCGATGAGCATCATCATTCATGGTGCGGCGCATGGCGTTAAAGTCCTGGAGAGTGAGGTTAATGCGCAGGGTTTCGGAACTGAGGCGGTTGAGCGTCAAACCATTTGCCTTGGCTAAGATTGTGGCGGAACTGGTCGGAATAAGTGGCTTCGAGGGTAAAGTCAAGTTCGTTTTGCAGGGAGGTGCTAAATTCTTCGGCAAGGGAAACGATGTTGTAGCGTTTGCCGAAGTTGGTGGTGGAAAGGAGGGCGACGATTTGCTTGAATAGGGAGATATCGCGGTCTACGGTGATATCAATACCGGGGCGTTTCACCCTGGATTGATGTAGAAACGATTCAGGCAAAGCGGGGCACGACCTTGCGGAGCGAACATCCGGTGTGGTCTACAACACTAGGGGCGATCGCGGCGATTCTAGGCATTTATATGATTTTCAAAGGTGGAAATTTTTAGAATGCTGCCTGGTTCTAACTTGTATCTCTTTTTCTCTTCCTTCTTTTTCTCTTCCTAAAGGTAGATCAGCATTTTTATCCTGCTCTGCTCATTTGTAGATTCCTTAAGCCAGCTCAATTGTCTACTATTACCGATGAGACTAATAACTCAGTCACAGATTCGGAGATAGCAAATGGGATTGGGCGAACCAGATTTAGGGGAACAGGCGTTGAGCAAAGCGGCAGAAGTCGGCATTACTCAACAGTTAGGTGAAGTTGAGCAAGTCAACGTAGATATCCGGACTGATCCTCTTAAATTAATTCAAGGCAAGGTTGATTCTGTTTCCGTGACAGGGAAAGGCTTGGTGATGAAGAATTCCCTAAGAATGGAAAAACTGCAAGTTGATACAGGAGCAGTAGCTATTAACCCTGCGAGTGCGATTTTTGGCAAGCTCGAATTGACTCGCTCAGCAGAAGCTGATGCCTATGTCACGTTGACTCAAGAGGATGTTAACCAAGCCTTTAACTCAGATTACATTCGAGGCAAAATGCAAAACCTCACGATTAATCCTGAGGATGAAGCGATCGCCATTAAGGTGCAAAATGTAGAAATTCGGTTTTTGAATGAGGGGAAGGTTCATCTTAAGGCTAACGTGTTGATGGGGGAAACGAACGAGGTAAATGAAGTAGAGGCGATCGTAGTTCCCTCTATTCAACGTAATGGGCAACAGATTGTGCTTGAAGAATTGTCTGGAACAGAAGGGGAAGCAAGTTCTCAACTGACTCAAATGATCTTGCAAGAAATTATGACGTTGGCAGATCTACAGAATTTTGAGTTATCTGGAATGTCGTTGTTACTCAATGATCTTGAGGTGCGACCGGGTCAGATGACTTTAAAGGCGACTACAGTCGTTGAGCAAATTCCCCAAGCTTAGACAGATTGAGACAAGCGCATGAATTATCCTCCAGCACCTTGGCAATTGAAAGGTCGTGGCTTCCTGACGCTCTACTGGGTTGAGATCGATCGCGTGCGTCCTTTGATTCCTAAACAGTTGCAAATTTTCTCTTTTTTTCCAGGGAAAACTTTAGGCGGCGTTTATGTCGGATCATATGAGGATGGGTCTACGTTACGGTACAGTGAGCTAATTGGAGTGGCAGCCCTGATTTATCATCGAGGAAAAATAGGGGCTTGGATTTCGCACATTTATGTAGACAATCCTGATTCAGTGGCAGGTGGACGAGCCATTTGGGGATTGCCGAAGGAAATAGCTCAATTTGAGTGGGAGAGTAAGGCGTCAGCGGTCACTGTGAAGCAAGGCGATCGCCCGCTATGCCATTTACAATCGTACTGGCAGCTACCCGGAATAGAACATCCCGTTCAAGTTCCTGCACATAGCCTACTCAACTCGCAATTGGTGCACTTCAATGGGCAAGGAAAGTTGAAATGGCATTGGGCAGGAGTTGACATACAAATTCCTGCCGAAAGCGCGATCGCAGACTTAGGGCTAGGACAACCTTGGCTGACGGTTCTCCTAAGTTCTTTAGCCTTAAGCGTTAATGCGCCTCAGCCATTTAAATAATTGATGAGGAATTGATGAGGGCGATCGAGGCATTAGAGGATACTTTTCAGACATTCTCTCAGCAATTTAGTCACTGGCTAAGGCTTCTACTGTTTGGCGATATGCCATAATTTCAAAGTTTTTCTGTTGCTCTTTTAAGGCGTGTAAAATCACGTTAGAGAGGTCTTTAGAAACCAATGCCCGAACTTCAACCTGAATTTTAACGCCAGTCGCTACGCCAGTCGCTACAAGAGCTTCTTTTTCTAATTCACTGTCGCTGTTTGCTTCACGAATGCTTTTATAGCGACCTTCTCCCTCTACCTCGGTAACGGTATAACCTTGTACCTTAAGATTTTTCAACAAACCAACCACACTCTCTTTCAGCACAGTTTCACAAATGATAGTGACTAAAATGGCGGGTTGAACAAGTTCGTCGAGGGAGGATTGTTCAAAATCAAGCATGGTTTATAACGAGATAATCTACTTATTTAGTATGCGCGATCGCGGTTCTTCCTCAAAACAGCGTCGGTAAAATTGAGGGCGATCGATTGCGCCACTTTAAGATTTGTAAAGGGCAGCGATTAAAAAAAGGTTTCAAGACTAGAGTTGAGGTCGAAAAATCCCTAGACGGCGGTTAAAGCCTAACTCGTGGGTTCATAAACCTGATTCGCAGAGAAGTCATCGGCATGAAGATATCGGCAATGAACAGTCGTTTCACTCGTCACTCAAATTTCCCTCGCGCCTTATTTCTTCCTGTCGTCCTCCTCACTGGACTATTCGTTGAAATAGCGGCCCCAGCCCTATTTAGCTTGGGCAATGGTTCTGCCCTCGCCCAAGAACGTCCTCGCAACACTGCCCCTACAGTTACACCCACCGCGCAGCCGACTGCTGGAGTACGGCCCGTTTTAACGGTGGGCGATCGCAGCGAATCGGTTTCCGAACTTCAAGGTATGCTCAAACTATTGGGCTACTACAGCGGCTCAGTCGATGGCGTTTATCAAGACAACACTGCAACGGCGGTATCTGCCTTTCAACGAGCCGCCGGATTAGCCGCCGACGGGGTTGCCGGAACTGCCACTTGGAATCGTTTACTTCCAGCTGCCAACAACACCGTTCCTGTTACACCTGCGCCAACTCGTCCGTCACCCGTCACGCCAACGCCAGTCACGCCCGCTCCTGCCCCCACGCCTGTCACTCCCACGCCTGTTACTCCCACGCCTGTGGTGACCCAGCCTACGGTTGCCCTTCCCCTTCTGCGATCGGGAATGCGCGGTTCAGCCATTAGTCAGCTTCAGCAGCGGCTACGACGGTTGGGCTTTTTTAATGGGGCTGTGGATGGCGCATTTGGGACAGAAACTGAAGATGCCGTTAAGGCCGCACAGCGAAACTATGGGCTGGATGCAGATGGCGTCGTGGGTTCAGCCACTTGGGACGCTCTGCTTCAGTGAGTGCTTCAGTAAATTCCAGGTAGGTCACATCAGGGGTAAGGGCGCGGCATTCGGACGACCATCTTTCGGTGAGTCCGAGAGCTTTTTAGCCGAATGCTACGCCCCTATGGGTGATGGCGATCCTTATTTAAACATTTCTCTTTTTAAACATTTCTTAAGAGAGTGTTTGTAAATAAAATTTAAAGATAGCTGGACTACGCTTTGGGCTTAGATCCTCCCTAACCCTCCTTCATAAGGAGGGAATCGAGCTAAAACTCTGAAGTCCCCCTTATCAAGGGGGATTTAGGGGGATCGAAACCTTTGTTTACAAACACTCTCTAAGAGTGGCAAGTAGAGTAATTATTTCGTTTCATCTCCAGTCTTTAAACTTCTGTTAACGATCGCCAACTTTAGTAAACACTCATAGCAATTAAAAGCACGAATGCTATTCTAGACTCAGGTACAAAAGAAGCAATTACCAAACCAAGATTTTTAGATTAGTGCCTGTGCCTCCTGCCCTAAATCTAACCGTAGCGCTCAGTTGTGGCAATTTCACTCTCTGTGCCCAATGTAAGTGAGATGCGATCGCGCTTAATGCATTCCCTTTATACCGGCTTCGCATTAGCATTAGTGTCCGCACCACCAAAGCTCAATATCTCCTAAGAGATAGTTAACAACAGGATGAATTGTGGATCGCTGAGAATCGCTACGGGTTCGTGTAAACCACTCTACTAGTTTTGACGAATCGAATCATCCCTTAAAGGGTCTGACAGCCTCTGTCAGACCCACTATTATTGGGTAGGAAATAAAACATTTCATCCATACCAGATAGATTCAATGTTCTGAGCGATCGCTAATGCCTGCCCCCAATCGTCTGCGGGTGATAACGATGCTAGGGTCACTGTCACATGTCCCATTTTGCGCCCCGGACGAGCGATGCTTTTGCCATACCAATACACATGAGCATTAGAGATTTGCTCAAGCTGTTGACGTTGCGATCGATAATCCTGTTCTGCTGACTCGTAGCCTAATAGGTTGACCATGACTGCCCCCGCGCACTGCAAAGCCGGATCGCCTAGTGGCATTCCGCAGACTGCTCTCAACTGCTGCTCAAACTGAGAGGTAACGCAGGCATCAAGGCTGTAGTGACCCGAATTGTGGGTACGAGGAGCAGTTTCATTAACCCAAACTTTGTCTTTTACTAGAAAAAACTCAATGCCCATAATGCCCACGAAATTCAGGCTGTTGAGTAGGGTACGGGCGATCGCTTCCACCTGTTCTACAATGGCTAGATCCTGCGGCGTCACCAGCACCCGCCGACAAACCTGATCCACCTGCTGAGTTTCTACAACCGGATAAATAATTATTTCTCCAGTGAGCGATCGCGCTGCCATCACTGCTAACTCGCAATCAAACAAGATAAATTCTTCTAAAAGCCATTGCTCTGAATCGTGCCCTAGCTCATGCAGGAATCGTTCTAAATCCGATCGCGTTTTGGCAACAAACGTTCCTTTGCCATCGTACCCGTGCTTCCGGGCTTTTAGCACAACCGGGAAACCAAATTGGCTGATATCAGACCCTTCAGAGAGCGCCACAAATTTTGGTGTAGGCAAATCGAGGCATTTGAGCAAAGATCGTTGGTCGTACTTGTCGAGTAGAGGTGCTAAAGATGACAGGCTAGGATAAAAAGGAATATGCTGCGCCAGAGCCGAGAGTGCCGCTAGGTCAATAAATTCGTTCTCGAAAGTGATGGCATCGCAGAGGGGCACAAGTTGGGCAGTGGCAGCGGCATCATCAATGTCAGCGAAAATTGTTTGAGTGGCGATCGCCACTGCTGGGTCATCGGTTTGGGGGGTTTGTACCATTAACTCTAGCCCCAGTTTTTTAACCGCATCTGCCATCATCCAAGCCAGTTGCCCACCGCCAATGATCCCCACTCGTTTTATCATAGCCCTCTCACTCTGCATCAATTTCTATCGACGGATGACATTCTCAATTCAATCGGGTGCAGACAAGGTGCTTAAGCCCTTATTCCAGAGCGTCAAGCGCGCCTCATTTGTCCGGGAATTGCTACATCATAATAAGACTAAATCTTTGACAATTGCACAGTTACTGTTCTACCAACCCCAGAATTTCCAAAGCTTTTTTGAAGATTTCGTCTGGATCAAACGGCTTAGTCATATAAAAATTGGCTCCTACTTCTTCACCTTTCTGCCGATCAAATTCTTGCCCTTTGGCAGTCAGCATAATGATGTGAATATCTTGAGTGCTAGCATTTTGTTTAACGATTTGGCATACTTCAAAGCCATTCATTTTAGGCATCATCACATCTAAAAAAACGAGATCTGGCTTTTGGGTTTGAATGATTTTTAGTGCCTCCGCCCCATTAGTGGCAAGGAGCAGTTCAACACCTTGTTCTTCTAGATCTTCCAGCGTTTGTTCCATCAGAATGCGGATATGGGCTTCATCATCGGCAATTAAAATACTCTGAGTCATAATATCTTCCTTAGTCTATTTTTCTTGATCACAGGCTGGTTGACGATTCGTTATCCAACCGGTTGAGCCAGTTTAGGCTCAGAGCAATCTTGTTGCACAACGACGAAAACGACGTTCTTTAAACCGTTATCAAATCGCAAGGTTTGGACAATGTTATGCTGTTCCGATACTTCAGCATTAATGATGATCATGTCGGGTTTAATTGAGAGCGCTTTTTCGATGCCTTCAGAACCTGTCGTTGCTTCTGTGACTGCGTAGCCTTTAGAAATTAGAGCATCAGTTAAAATTTTGGTGGTGGAGAGATCAGCATCGACTACCAATACTTTTTTATGAGAGACTTCTTGGGTTAAGAGTGTTTTGATATCACTCAAGAGTAGCTCTGTATTAATAGGCTTGCTGAGGTAGCGATCGACCCCTAAGCGATAACCTCGTTCTTTATCTTGAATGATGGAAAGAATAATAGTGGGAATGTTCATGGTGGCTGGATTGTTCTTTAAAACAGCCGCCAAATCAAATCCGTTGATATTGGGCATCATCACATCTAAAATAATTAGATCTGGTGGAAGTTCTTTAACTAAGTGCAGTGCCTCAATGCCATCTTGGGCAGTTCTAATTAAATAGCCTTCGGCTTCTAATTCTTGGCGAAGCAGTTCCCGAATGTGGGGTTCATCATCCACTACAAGAATGTTCTTGATCTTATCGCTGGAAGAAACGGCACGGTCTACGTTTTCTTTAAGCTGTTGCACTAAGGAGTCTAGGTGAATTGGAATGGTCTGATTAGAAAGGGCGGTGGGCAGGCTAAAGAAAAAAGTGCTGCCTTGACCCAATTGGCTTTCAACCCAAAGCTGCCCCTTGTGATGTTCAACAATTTGTTTGCAAATAGGAAGTCCTAAACCCGTGCCTTTAGGTTTATCGGTCATGATTTCGCCAACTTGTTTGAACTTCTCAAAAACTTTAGACTGATCTTCAAGAGCAATGCCAATGCCTTGGTCTATGACACTGACGATGATGTTGCCTTGGTGGTCATGAGCCTGACAAGTGACCGTTCCTGTGGGGGTAAATTTTATGGCGTTGGAGAGGAGATTAATTAAAACTTGAATCAACCGATCGCGATCGCCTATTACTTCCGGCAAGTTAGGATCGATTTGGCGAATGATTTGGAGTTTGCCAGCCTGTGCCAGAACCGTGGTAGCGGCGATCGCTCGGTCGATAATTTCGGAGATGGGTAGCGACTGCATGTTCCATTCCACTTTGCCTGCCTCAATTTTGGCAATGTCTAACACATCGTTGATCAGTGAGGTGAGGCGATCGCCCTCAGCGATAATAATATTGAGGTTTTCACAGACTTGTTTAACCGTTCGCTGAATTTTGGGGTTGTCCGTATTGACAGTAGGCAACACCACATCTTCTAATTTTTTCTGAATGAGTTTGGCAAAACCAAGAACTGAGGTAAGTGGAGTGCGGAGCTCGTGGGAAACTGTAGAAATAAAGTCGGTCTTCATCTGATCGATTTCTTTCTCTAAAGTAACATCTCGGATCAGCACAATCGAACCCAGGTAGTTTTGATGGGCGGTATTTTGCCTGGCGATCGCCGTTACACGGGCTTGCCCAATCCGTTCTTGAGTCAACGTCACTTCTGACGTTAAAAATGCAGCAGGATTAATATGGTTTTGCGTTACCAAACCTGTGACATCACTTTTAAAAACTTCAGGACAAGTTTTCCCTTCAAGCTGTTCATGCTTTAATCCAAACATGGTGAGCAACGTCGGGTTAAACCGAATGATTTGACCTGTAGCATTGATGACCAATAAGCCATCTCCTAGACTGTCAATAATGGCATTTAGCTCTTGTGTCCGCTCATTAACGGTCTGCTCTAGTCCATCGCGTGATTGTTCGAGTGCCCGAGTGCGAATTTCTACCCATCTAATGAGTTGGTTTAAAGCGGTTGCCAAGGTGCCAACCTCATCTTGGGTAGAGATTGCCGATCGAAGGCTAAAGTCTTTTGCGTCAACGACCTGTTGTGCGACCTGTTCTAGTTCTCTTAAAGGACGGGTAATAGAACGACTGATGAGTACGGCGAGTAAAGTGGCGATCGCGCCAGATGCAATTATACTCAGCGCTACAGCCCAATCCCGTAAAGTATTGGCTTGTAGCATCTCTGCATCTGCCTCAGCAGTTTCCTCTTGTGACTCTTCAATCTGCTCTACAAGATCATCTGAAATTCCGTCGAATTTGAGGGCTAAATCACTATTGGTAAATTTGAGTAACTGGGCTTGAAGTACCTTAATCTGACTAGAATTTTCGAGTTTATTGAGATCAATCTCTGTAACCAAAACGTCAAGTATATGAAGATATGCTGCTGATGTGGCTTTGTAAGTTTCGAGAAATTTGATTAAATCAGGATCTGTGTGACCCAGAAGAGGTTGATCTATAGAACCAAAGACGAATTTCTCAAGATCTATCCACGTTTGTTTGAGTTCAACGGTGTGATGCTGGATATGGACGTATTCTGATCGAAAATCTTCTGGATGTTCTAGGAGCGGAATGAGCTGTTGCTGATGGGTGCGAATTTGTAAAATGCTCGTTTGCAAACGGCGTTCTAGAGCAACTTCGTATTCAGCGTGTTTTCTAAGACTTTCAGCTTGGTTCAGTTGGTTATTGCCTAGGGTGATGCCCAGAGTGACTCCGGCGATCGCTACTCCTACAACGACGGCATAACCGCAAGCAATTTTCTGGGCAACTTTCAAACGATTAAACCAATTACCCTTAGAGGAAAGGGGCTGAGAGTTGAGAACAGGAAGACAACTCATAGAGGTGACATGAATTCGACAAAGAACACCTCTAGCATTCCCACTAAACTAACTGATCTTGCTGACGTTTCTACTGTAAATTATGTTGCCTCCTCAAAAGAGGGTTAAATTGGAATTTCAATAATAAATTCTGTTCCTTGATTAAGAGTCGATTCACAACGCAACTTGCCACCATGACGTTCTGTAATTATTTGAGAACTAATTGATAACCCTAAGCCAGTACCTTTACCCACAGGTTTGGTGGTAAAAAATGGATCAAAAAGCTTCTCAATAATGTGTTCAGGAATTCCTAAACCATTGTCGGCAATCCGAATAATTACGGTTTTAGAATTGGTGAATTCTGTAGAAATCCGAATCCAGTTCAATGTTTTTTTCCCTTCTTCAAGGGCATCGATCGCATTGGCTAGCAAGTTCATAAAGACCTGATTGAGTTGACCAGGATAGCATTTCACTAACGGTAAATCCCCATAGTTTTTAATAATTTCAACGCCCGAAAATTGGAGTTGTGCTTTGAGGCGATGCCCTAAAATTAGCAACGTGCTGTCGATGCCTTCGTGAATATCAACGGGCTTAACTTCAGCTTGATCTAACCGCGAAAAATTTCGTAGAGACAGAACAATATCTCGAATACGCCCGGTGCCCATGTTCATACTTTTGAGCAGTTTGGGCAAGTCTTCCGACAAAAATTCCAGGTCGATCGCCTCTTGTGCTGATTGAATAGCAGGCGTGGGCTGAGGATATTCCTGCTGATAGAGTTTTATTAAGCTCAGCAATTCTTGGCTGTACTGATTAATGTAGTTGACATTGCTATGAATAAAGGTGACTGGATTGTTGATTTCGTGTGCCACGCCTGCGACCATTTGACCAATGCCCGACATTTTTTCGCTTTGAATCAGTTTAAGCTGTGCTTGCTGAAGTTCTTGTAAGGTCAGTTCGAGCTGGTGGGCTTTTTCTTGAGCTGTTTGTGCATCCGTACGACTTTTCTCATACAGTTCAGCTTGATCGAGGGCGATCGCCAATTGATTGGTGACTGCCCGCAACAGTTCAACCTCAGTTTCATTCCAGGTGCGCGGCTCTTGGCTGGTGCCACAGCAAATGACGCCGACTTGACCCGACAGCGTTTGAATAGGAATTGCCAAGAGCGATGCAAAATCTTTAGACAATAAAAACTCACGAGCAATCCTGTCATCTAAAGCTTCGACTTGATTAATCTGTACTGCTTCGTGACGCTGAAATTGGCAGGCTAGATTACCGACTAACTGAGGCGGATAGAAGCCTTTGAGCGTGGAAAGGCTAGGATTGTTGGTTTCGGTGACAACCTCTAATCCACCAACAGGCTGCACTAAATGGGGATGGGAGCAGGCAAGCTTTTGATGTCTTGATTCGGTTTGATACCACAGGAAAAGGCAGCGATCGAGATGCAACACCGTGTAAATTTCGCTCACGGCAGTTTCTAAAATAATCCCCAATTCTAACGAGTCGCGGATTTGCCCAGAAAGGCGAAAAATTAAATCGTTCTGACGGCTTTCTTTCAGCTTACGTTCGTGCAGCAGGGCACTAATAACCCCGGCGGCTTGGCAAGCCAGCGTTGTCAGCAGCTTCAGATTTTCGGCAGTGTAAGGCAAAACTTTGGGACGACTCAAAACGACCGCACCCAGCACTTTTTCCTTACTCTTCAAAGGCACACAAACCAAAGTAGTCGTTCGTTTCTGCCCCACTAAATCTCTAGGATCTGAGGAAATATCATTAATGATTTCTCCCCTACCTGTCTGGATAATGTGTCCCAAAAGCCCCTCGCCCAAGGCAATGTTTGCTTTAAAGGATAAATCTTCGCCAAATGAAGCAATGCTGTCTAAAAAGCGGGTGCCGTCTCGTAGTAACAATAGTGCTCCGCTCTCCGATTTAAGCAAACCCTTTGCTTCATCGAGAACAAGAGAAGCAACTTCTGGCACATCTAAACTATCGATGATTTTTTCGGAAATGTTGAAGAGTAGGGAAATTTCTTTGTATTTGCCCAAAAGCTCTTGGGCAAGCGTTCGTTTCTCCATTTCTCGATCAGCCAAATTTTTTAGAAGAGTGGCGATCGCGGCAGCTCTTTCATCGCCATTTACCCAGCCTAGAAGCTGCTCTTCTAAGTAAATCGGGTGTGGGTGGGAATAACCGGCGATCGCTTCTCCTAAAAGGAACTGTCCATCAGAACTTTGAATGGTGATTTGAGGATCGACAGCATTCACAATCTCTTTAATTAGGGATAGCTCTTTTTTGAAAACTAACTTTTTGAGACTGGCTGAAGTCATCTCCGCATTACCTATGAAATTGGCAGCGATCGCCCTTCATTATTCCCATAAAGCTCATAGGGATACCTCTCTGTATCCGGCGTTGCTGAATACATAGATGAACGTTGAGATTCTCAGCCCAGAGTTTTTCAAAAATTCCGAGTTCTCGCCCCACAAGACAACTCGAAAAACGTCAGATTCATCCCTCTGTTCAGCAACGCTAGATATTCAACTCATCAATTGGAGTAACTCATTGGCGCTGCTTCCGGCAATCCCCCCTGCATTCTACCTAAGTAGTCAATCAATTGTTCTAACTGCTGATCGGCTTTCATCATTCCTAACCCGCGCACCGTCACTTTTCCAGGCATGTAAACAAAGCGCGATTTAAGATGTGTGGGCAGGTTTTCCTTCAGCAGATTCCAAGCGGGTTCCTCCATGGGCGTTTCTAGTAACACATTCTGCTTGCCTTCAGGTTTGATGCGGCTAAAACCCAGAGATTTAGCAACTTGCTTCAGTTCCATCACGCGCAAAAGTTGGGTGGCGGCAATGGGAATAGTGCCATAGCGATCGCTCCAATCTGCGGCAATTTGCGTCAGTTCCCGCTTAGAATGCACCGTTGCGACTGCACGGTAAGCACTCATCTTTTGGTCTAGATCCGGAATGTAATCTGCTGGAATAAATGCGGTCAGATTCAGATCAATTTGCGTATCATCCACTTGTGGAATTTCTTGTCCTCGAATCTCCTTAATCGCCTCTTCTAGCATTTCCATATACAAGTCAAACCCGATCGCATCCATCTGTCCCGATTGCTCTGCACCTAGTAAATTACCGACGCCCCGAATCTCCATATCGCGGACGGCAAGCTGGTAACCAGAGCCAAGCTGAGCGAACTCTTGAATGGCTCGTAATCGTTGACGAGCTACATCTGTAAGCTGGCTTTGCTTAGGGTAAAAAAGCCATGCGTGCGCTTGAATTCCAGCGCGACCGACTCGTCCTCGTAACTGGTAAAGCTGCGATAATCCAAACTTCTGGGCATCTTCAATCAAAATGGTATTAACGCGAGGAATATCTAATCCTGATTCAATGATAGTTGTACACACTAAAACATCTGCATCACCGTTGCTAAAGGTGAGCATTGTCGATTCTAGTTCGTTTTCCTGCATTTGTCCGTGGGCGATCGCCATTCTAATTCCGGGTATCATCTCCCGAATCTGTGTCGAAGTTTCCTCAATGCCTTCCACGCGCGGCACCACATAAAAGATTTGTCCGCCCCGATCTAGTTCTTGCCGAATAGCAGCCCGAACAATTTCTGCATTGTAGGGCGACAGATGAGTTTTAATGGCTCGACGGGAGGGCGGTGGCGTGGTGATAAGGCTCATCTCCCGGACTCCCGACAACGACATATAAAGCGTCCGAGGGATCGGCGTAGCGCTCAACGTCAGGACATCAACATGGGTTTTGAGGGCTTTAATTTTCTCCTTTTGGTTAACCCCAAAGCGCTGTTCTTCGTCTACCACCAACAGCCCTAAGTCTTTGAAAGCAACGCCTTTGCCTAAGAGTTGATGGGTGCCAACGACCACATCTAATTCTCCTGTGGTTAAACGCTGCTGAATGTTGCGGCGTTCTTCGGGGCTGCGGAATCGGTTGAGTAAACCGACTTGGATTGGGTAGGGCGAGAAGCGATCTTTAAGGGTGTGGTAATGTTGCTGAGTCAGAATAGTGGTGGGTGCGAGTAACGCCACTTGCTTGCCTGCTATAACAGCTTTAAAGATGGCTCGAAGTGCCACTTCGGTTTTACCAAAACCTACGTCACCGCACACGAGGCGATCCATAGGGCGATCGCTTTCCATATCTCGTTTCACATCCTGCACTGCTTTCAATTGATCAGGCGTAGGCTGATAGGGAAACGAGTCTTCTAATTCTTCTTGCCAAGGCATATCGAGAGGATAGGAAAAGCCCTGCTGTTGCGTCCGTTGGGCATAGAGTTGCAACAGATCAACCGCCACTTTTTTAATGGCTTTACGAACTTTGCTCTTGGTTTTTTCCCAAGCTTTGCTCGACATTCTATTAAGTTCAGGAGCGCGATCGCCCCCGCCTCGAAAGCGCGATAATGAACCGACTTGATCTGCTGCAACTCGCAGTAAGCCATCAGCGTATTGCAGCACCAAATATTCACGGGTTTCATGATTAATCGTCAGGCTTTCTAGCTTAAGAAATTTCCCCACGCCATGATTGCGGTGGGCAACAAAATCGCCAACCTGCATCTTATTTGGATCAACTTGTTTAGATGCTGCTTGGCGGCGTTTGCGAACGTAGTTGGGTGTGGCTAAAGAATGCTGTCCAAAGAATTCTCGATCGGTTACTACCACGAGCCGAAAGGTAGGCAGAATAAAGCCTTCTAGCTCTGCTAAGCCGGAATATTTGACGGCAACGGGGGTGCGTTGCGCTTGCAGTTTGTCGATCGCCAAGTAATCGCGCGGATTGGGGACAAACTGGGCAGGGCAGTCGTGCTCTTGCAACAGCGAAACCGATCGGGAGGGCTGTGCCGAGACAAGCCAGATAGAGAAATGGCGATCGCGCTCTTGCCGCAGGGTTTCTGCTAGTCGGGCAAATTGGTGCGGAACGGCAGGAACAGGTCGGCTAGAGAGGTTTAAGCCGCTGTCCTCTTCGGCGAGTTCACTAAGATTGAGGCGTTCGTGTTGAATACTCGCCAAGGAATCAGCGAAGGAGCGATGGAGTTTGGGTAGTCGAGTCAAGTCTTGCCACTGCTCTTCGGCGTTTTCAAACCAGCGATCGCCGTGGGCTTGACACTGTTCAGGCTCATCAATGGCAATCAAAGTATTCTCGGTGAGGTAGTCGAGTAGGGAGGCGGGGCGATCGAAAGCAAGTCCGAGAAAGCGGCGCATTCCTTCCAGAGTTCCGGCTTGGAGTTGTTCCAGTTCTTCGGGAGTGAGATGATCTGAAGATTGAAGCAACTTGGATTGAATTTCTGCGGCAATGATGGGGCTGAAGGTCGTGGTCGTTAAAACGAGGCGGGTGATGCTGTCGAGCGATCGCTGGGTTGAGGGATCGAACTCCCGAATTTGATCCAATTCATCGCCAAATAATTCCAATCGCACGGGCAGTTCTGCTGCTACCGGAAACACATCCACAATGTCACCTCTCCGGCTCCACTGCCCCTCAGTTTCTACCAAAGCGACCCGCTCATAGCCCAAAGTCGCTAGCTTTTGCCCCAAATCTTCTAGGCTGAGCTCCATGCCCTTGTCCAGCGTCAAGCAGTAAGGGTAAAACGCTTCTACTGGCGGCAAATGGGGCTGTAGCGCCCGCTCAGTTGCCACGATCGCCAAAGCCTTATCCCCCGATCCTTTGATCCCCAGCAAATCTGCTAAAACCTGAAGTTGCCCCCAGGTCATTTCCGACTCTGAGTCAAACGGCTCGTAGGGCGAAGACTCGGACGTGGGATAAAAATGGACGGTTGCCCAGCCCATTGCCTCAAGCTGCGCTGCCCACCGTCCGCCTTCTTCTAGGGTGGCGGTAATGACTAGCAGGCTGCGCTGCTGTGCCTGTGCCAAAGTCGAGGCAACCAGCCCTTTAGGCAGGCGAGAAACCCCATTGAGGCTGAGCGATCGCTGCTGATTGAGCTTAGACAGCAGTTCGGTGGTCAGGGGCGATCGCCCTAGGGCACGGGTAATCGAAGAAAAAGCCATAGTCTGTATGCACCGGAATCGAGGAGGGAGTCTTAATGTTTACCATTCTAGAAGGCATGGGGAAAGTCAGGGCACCCTCTTCACCCTTCACCCTTTAGCGACTACCATTCTCTAATAGTCCATCCAATCCTGCCCTCCCATGACTTTCGATCTTATCGTTGTGCTAGTTCTGACTATTGCTAACGGCATCTTTTCTATGTCGGAGATGGCTATTGTTTCGTCGCGGAAGGTACGACTTCAGGAAATGGCAGACCGGGGGAACGTCAAAGCTAAAGCAGCTTTAGCTTTGACCAATTCGCCCAATCGCTTCCTTTCAACCGTGCAGGTTGGCATTACGCTGATTACAATTTTGACCGGAGTTTTGGGCGGCGCAACGCTGGCTGAACCTATGGCAAAAGCGATCGCCCAAATTCCTCAATTGGCGCGATCGAGCGGAGCGATCGCTTCTGCATTAGTCGTTATTTTTATCACCTATTTATCTTTAATTGTGGGCGAACTAGTTCCCAAACGGTTAGCCCTCAATAATCCCGAAAAAATTGCTCTGACGATCGCCATTCCTATGCGGCTAATGGAACGCCTTACCGCTCCAGTCGTTTTTCTGCTCAGCCTATCGACCGACTTGTTGCTAAAGCTAATGGGCGGCACTGTTGCCTCTAACGAACCACAAATCACTGAAGAAGAAATCAAAGTCCTCATGCGTCAAGGCACAGCCGAGGGAACGTTCGATGCTGCCGAGCAAGACATGATTGAGCGCGTATTTAGCCTGGGTGATGAACCTGTGAGCGCCCTGATTACGTCCCGTTTAGATATTGTCTGGCTCGACATCAATGATTCTCTAGACGTGACTCGTCAAAAAATGACCGAAAGCCGCCATAGTCGCTATCCCGTTTGCCAAGAATCGTTAGATAACGTATTAGGCATTATCCACGTTAAAGATTTATTGGCACAACCTAATCAAGCCATTGATATTCCCTCTGTGCTGCGCCAGCCGCTTTTCCTTGCCGAAAGTACCCATGCCCTAAAAGTACTAGAACTCCTGAAAAAAACAGGAAATCAATTAGCATTAGTCGTTAATGAGTACGGGGTGACGCAAGGATTGATAACGCTGAATGATGTCGTAGAAGTAATTATTGGAGATATTCCTTTTGAAGACGAAGAGCAAGAGGAGGAAGCAATTCAGAGAGAAGATGGCTCTTGGCTAATGGACGGTCGGCTGGCAATTGATGACTTCAAGGAGCTTCTAAATATTGAAGAACTGCCTGGCGAAGAACGAGATAATTACCAAACATTAGGAGGCTTTGTGATCACGCAGTTGGGACACATTCCTAAATCATCAGATCACTTTGAGTGGGATGGTTTTCGCCTAGAAGTAATGGACATGGATGGGAATCGGGTGGATAAGGCTTTAGTTATTCCACCGCCACCGATTCAATCAACGGAGGAGGCAAGCTAATATCATGCAGCGCTATTGGATGGTTTTGAAAAGATTTTGGTCAACGGCGATCGCCGCCGAGCTAGAATACCGCGTTAACTTTGTCCTTGCCAGCCTGACCAGTATGGGCAGCTTGATGGGCAGCCTATTTGGTCTATTTCTCTTCTACCAAACAGGCTATACCTTTCAGGGCTGGAGCTGGGAGGAGGCGCTAGTTGTGTTGGGCGTATTCACGACGCTCCAGGGTTTTTCTGCTACTTTTCTAGCACCTAACCTTAACCAAATTGTCAAACAAGTCCAAGAAGGCACTTTAGATTTTGTGTTGCTTAAGCCCATTAGCTCCCAGTTTTGGCTCTCTGCCCGCACGGTTTCGCCTTGGGGCTTGCCCGACTTACTCTTTGGACTGGGAATGATTGGCTATGCGGGTAGTCGCTTGGGCGTAGCGCCGATCGCTTATTTATTTGCCTCAATTCCGCTTTTGTTTGGCTTTCTGAGCCTCTACAGTCTGTGGTTTATGTTGGGGGCAACCAGCATTTGGTTTGTCAAAATCTATAACGTTACAGAAGTGCTGCGCGGTTTACTGGAGGCGGGACGGTTCCCGATGGCGGCGTATCCGGTAGCATTCAGATTTTTCTTTACGTTTGTGGTGCCAGTCGCTTTTTTGACGACGGTTCCAGCTGAGGCATTGTTGGGACGAGTGGCGATCGGTTGGATTGTGGGCGCAGGAGGATTAGCGATCGCCCTATTAATTTTTTCTAATGTGTTTTGGCGGTTTGCGCTGCGGTTTTATACCAGCGCTTCGAGTTGAAATCTAAAATAGAGCGATTGCTCAAAGTGTCTTGAATAGGACTTACGCATTGACAGGAAAGCAAAATTGTGGTGAGTTGAGGTTAACCCCTTCAACGGTATCCGGTTGTGAGAGAACGGTCAAAGCCCTCAACGGCTCAGTGTAATGCCAATCTTTACA
>Ga0335397_10000763_pt1 | contig 42925 bp, 36 predicted proteins | sample MAT04_FD_205740 | JGI IMG/M metagenome (GOLD analysis project Ga0335397, IMG submission 205740) | Freshwater microbial communities from Lake Fryxell liftoff mats and glacier meltwater in Antarctica - MAT-04 (spades assembly) (version 2) ... | reverse complement strand
TTCGCCATTAAAATAATGTTGTAATTGCGCAGCTCCTGCCTGCACCGCATTGAGTAAGGTAGTTTTTAACATGCGGCAAAGATAAGGAACGAAGCTGGTCAAAGGTGAATGGGGAATTGTGAAAAGTCAAAAAGTGAAAGGTTGAAACTGAAAGCATCAAAGCTGAGAGATGAATCCCTGGATGCGCTAAGTGAATTTACAAAGTTGAAAAATAAAACCTTCGTTGAGCTGTTCTTATTCTTTCAGTTTAATATCTTCGGTTTTGAGGACTGGTATAAATCCACGTAATTCGTTTACAAATAAAAATAGATTTGCAATTATCCATCATCATAGTAAATTATAATGTAAAATATTTCCTGGAGCAATGCCTATATTCTGTTCACAAAGCATGTGCAAACATAGCCGCAGAAGTGTTTGTGGTGGATAATCATTCTACAGATGGAAGCAGGGAGTATTTGACCAATAAATTTCCGTGGGTAATTTTTAAATGGAATTCTACCAATGATGGTTTTGGTAAAGCAAGTAACAGTGTATTATCAGAAGCCATGGGGGAGCATATTTTATTTTTAAACCCGGATACGATTGTACCCTCAGATTGTTTTACAAAATGCTTATCAATTTTTGCTGCAAACAAAAATTATGGCGCCATGGGTGTGCGTATGCTGGATGGCAGCGGAAGGTTTTTAAAAGAAAGCAAAAGAGGATTCCCTTCTCCGCTTACATCTTTTTTTAAGATGTCGGGACTGGCCGGTTTATTTTCAAATTCAAAATTATTTGCCAGGTATTATGCAGGGCATTTGCCACAAAGAGAAAACAACGAAGTAGAAGTACTGGCCGGTGCTTTTATGATGCTTAGTAAAAAAGCCGTAGAAATATCCGGTGGTTTTGATGAAGATTTTTTTATGTATGGCGAGGATGTAGATCTTAGCTTTCGCATAATGCAGGCAGGGCTGATTAATTATTATTTTGCAGGCACCACCATATTGCATTTTAAAGGAGAAAGTACTCAAAAAATTTCTGCTGATTATGTGAGGCATTTTTATGGCGCCATGTTGCTGTTTGTAGAAAAACATTACAGCCACAAAAAAGCAACCGTCTTTATTATAAAAAAAATAATAGGATTCAGAAAGCTAATCGCATCTTTAAAAATTAATAGGGCTAAAGATGAACCGAAAAAACCTTTGTCGGATAGCAGTGTAAATACAGCTATAATTGCAGGGCAGCAAAAATTTAATGAATGCCTGCAGTTGATTAAATATGCTGTACCATCGGTTATGCTTGCTGGCAGAATTTCGATAGATGTTGATGATAAAGATGCATCTATTGGGAACCTGGAGGATATAAAATTATGTATTAAGAAAAATACAATTGGCCGGTTATTGTTTTGTGAAGGGGAGCTTACATACGAAGCTATCATCCAACAGGTAGAAAATTGTAAGGGTAAATCTGATTTTCTTTTTCATGCGCAAGGAAGCAGTAGTATTGTGGGCAGTAGTGATAAAAATGCCAGAGGTATTTTTATTGCGAAGCCTTAATTTTCTGAATATCTGTGAGCCAGTTGTTAATCAAATTTTCATTTAGGCCACCGGGAGCCAACTTCTCTGTTTTATAAAATGCTTCTGATTCTTTTAGCGCAATTTTTAAATCAAATTTATCCTGCAGGCAGGTGTAGAAAAGCTGCTGCTGTTTTAAATAAGTGGCCAGGTATTCCTGTTCTGCCTGCCCGGGAGTAGGCACCAGTATGGCTTTTTGTTGCAGGATGGCCAAATCCATGATGGTGGAATAACCTGCTCTTGCCAACACCATCTCAGACTGTTGTATCTTTTGGCTCAACTCATTTGAAGAAAGATGATTAAACACCTGAATGTTCTCTCCAAAAGATAAAGTAGCTGTTTGTGCAGGCAGGCCTCTAACCAATACCACCGGTTCTCCAAAGTCTTTTATTTGCAGCAGAATCATATTTTCAAAAATGCTGCGCTGAGGTTCAGGGCCAGATAAAACAACCAATAGTTTGTTGGTAACTACCAGTTGTTGTTTTTTAAACCTCGATAAAACACCCATGTATTTAACAGGAACTATGGGTAACCGATCGGTATGCGACAGTTTTCCTGCCAGGTTTATGGGGCCTTCCGCATCGGGTACCCAACATTGGCTAAACCGGTTGATATAATTATAATGTATTTGTTGGGCTATTTTGTTAAGCCAGGGATTACCGGTCTCTATATGTAACTGATGAGTTATATAGACAGTTGGGGCGGTTGAATGATAAAGGCCAAAACGGTTGTCGGAAATTACTCCATCAATTTTTTGATCTTTTACAACTTTTCGCAACCATTTATGTTCATAATGTATGGTTTTTTTTATGCGGGGAGCCTGGCTGAGTAGCTTTAGAAAAAATGATCTTTTATGCTTACTGTATTTAATGTTATAACCTTTTAGTGGCAAAAAGTTAAGTATAGGAAATTCTTTTTTTAAGATAGCTTCAGTAGCGGCTTCGCCAGCTAATATAACACTGGCTCCGGCATTGATAAATGCATAAATAACAGGGATACAACGGGTAGCGTGGCCAAGACCCCAGTCGAGCGGAGCTACTAAAATCCGTAATCCTTTACCCGGGTTGTTAATTTTTTCGCCTATAATGCCCACAGAACAATATTTGTAAGTGAAAATAGTTTATTTTGTAACCAGAAAATTATGCAACAAGTAAAAAAAATATCCGCATTGCTATTAATTGCCATTTGTTTATTGTCAGCCGGTTGTTCATCATCCAAAAAAGCGGGATGTGGATGTCCTAATAAACAGGGTATGGTAGGCTATTAGCAGTGTATAAAAAGTTGTTATAATGCATAACCCCAACAGAGACATTTTAGTACTTTTCAAGCAAGAGTTAATGACAGCCCAGGCCATGGAGCGTGAAGTATCTTTATTGCATGACCTGTTACACAATGTAGAAAGGTTGGACAATGTTGTAACCGCACACGAATTACTTGATCTGAATAAATTTAAAGTAATAAACAAACCCTATTTGATTAAGAATTTTTTGCGCACCGCAAAAGAAAAACCTTTTGTGTTTTTAAATAATAAGAATTAGCTCAATCTTGCCAGCGCCTCTCTCAATTTTTCCAACATAGTATTGATATCTTCTTTTTTGCAACATCCAACACTCAGCCTGTACCAATTACTTTTTTTATCGGCTCCAAAAGCATAAAAAGGAACCAGAGCCAGTTTTGCTTCGTTTAATATATAAGCAGTCACCTCTTCCTGGCTTAAAAGTTCATTGCCAGCGCTTGTTTTTTTACCTACCAGATCTATTTGCAAAGCAAGGTAAATAGCTGCCTGCGGGGTTATTGCATCTACATTAAAACCATCTTTTTTTAATTGCTGAAACCCTTCATATATTCTTGTTAGGCGAATGTTCAGTTCTTTCTTAAAATGAACCAGGTGGCTATTAACAGCCGCTTCATTGTTAAGGAATTTAGCCACCGCTTTTTGTTCTGCCATAGGCGCCCATGAGCCGATATGGCTGTTGATGGCTTTCATTTTTGCAATGACTTCTGCTGGTCCCAAAGACCAGCCAACCCTTACACCTGTGGCTGCAAAAGCTTTGCTGATACCATCTACAAAAATGGTATAATCCTTCATCTTTGGTCTTAAGGAAACCGGGTTGTAATGTATGGTATCTCCAAAAGTGAGTGTCCAGTAAATCTGATCATACATCAGGTATAATTTCTTTTCGCCTTCTTTCCTTTGTTCATTTTCTGCTATCACCAGGTCGCAAATAGCTTCCAGTTCTGTTTTTGTAAAGGTAGTGCCGGTAGGATTTAGTGGAGAACACACCGCAATAAGAGAAGCACCTCTTACATGAGGTCTTATCTGATCGGCTGTAGGCATAAAATTATTTTCCCGGGTAGCTTCAATCATCACATGCTCACCTTCTGTAAAATGCACATAATGATTATTGTTCCAGCTTGGCACAGGATAAATCACTTTATCTCCTTTATCTACAATAGCCCTGTAAATTGAATAAATAAGAGGTCGCCCACCTGCGGCTATCAAAATTTCCTGTGCTGTATAATTGATACCTTCATTTTTGCTGATAAAGTTACTTACTGCATTACGCAGATCCAGCTCTCCGTCTGCGGCAGGATATGTAGTGTAACCATTTTGGTATGCAGATATAATCTCTTTTTCCAGTTCTTCGGGTATGGGAAACTGTGAGGAATCAAAATCACCAATCGTATAATTGTAAATATGGTCTCCTTTACTAATCTTTTCTTTAATGATGCCACCCAATTTTACGATTTCCGAACCTATCAATGTTTCTGCCAGACGACTTAATTTGTGGGAGCCCATATAATAATTTTAGATAATGAGAGATATTTATTGACCTTGGCAAAAATACTTCTAAAGCACTTTATTACAAAAGGAATTAAAATGGCAACATGCAAAAGGATTGCTTAATTACAACAACAAATCCTTTTCAGGCGTGTATTTGAATGTATTTTGCAGGTTTGCAATTAAATGTTTTACAACAAATTTGAGTAAGTAAACATGTGGAGAATGTTGACGACCTGACAGCTTTTTATAAAATTTCCCGGATAGATCACTAAATATTTTCAAATTGCAAATGCTTAGTTACCTTTGGCAACGGTGCTGTTGAATTCAACTACAAAATTTATATCAAGGATTTTATATAACAAAAGATATGTTCAATTTAATACTCTTTGGCCCTCCGGGCAGTGGTAAAGGAACACAAAGCGAAAAACTAATTGTTCGGTATGGGTTAAAGCACCTTAGTACCGGTGATCTCCTGCGATCTGAAATAAACAGGCAAACAGCATTAGGACTTGCAGCTAAAAGTTTTATGGATAAAGGACAGCTTGTGCCGGATGAAGTAGTGATTGGTATGATTAGTTCTGCTTTGGATGAAAATCCTGAAGCAAAAGGATTTTTGTTTGATGGCTTTCCCCGCACATCTGCACAGGCCCTGGCATTGGATAATTTACTTGACCTTAAAAAAACTTCTATTGCGGTTATGCTCGCATTGGATGTAAGTGAAGAGGAACTTGTAAACAGATTGGTGAAAAGAGGTGAAACCAGCGGCAGGAGTGATGATAACAACGAGCAAGTGATAAGAGCCCGCATTATTGAGTATCATAATAAAACTGCTGCTGTGGCAGATTACTATAAAAAGTTTGATAAAGTAGTGATGATAAAAGGAGAAGGTTCTATTGATGAAATATTTGAAGCCCTGTGTAAAGAGATTGATACCCGGAATTAACAAAATATTTTTCCACGAGCTTCGCAATCATGCGGAGCTTTTTTATTTTTAGCATATGAACCAGGAAGAAAAATCAGCATTTATTCAAACTGAAATGTTTTTGTTATTGCAAAATATTTCAGAAAAACAAATACCTCTGTGGGGCAAAATGAGTGCACAACAGATGCTTGAACATTTGAATGATTTTTTTGAAGTCTCTATTGAGAAAATCATTTTTCCTTTGGTAACACCCGAAGAATACCTTCCCAAATACAGGGAATTTTTATACAGCGATAAAGTTTTTAAGGAAAACACTAAAGCTCCGGGAGGCGTGATAGGCGATGAGCCCTTTCCTGTAAGGACAGCTTCAATACAGGAGGCTACAAATAAATTACAGGATACGGTCCATTCTTTTTTCGGGTTTTTTAAAACCGAGCCTAACTACAAAACAATGCACCCCGTTTTTGGGATGCTCAGTTTTGAAGAGTGGGTAATGTTGCATTACAAACATGTAATGCACCACTATCGCCAATTTGCACTCATTCAATAATATTATTTATCCGGGCAGGCACCTTTGGTAAAAGATTTTACTCCTGCACAAGCTGCTACACAGGCATTACCATAGGTTTTATTGTCACACCCGCATACAGGATCATATTGCATTGTGCACATACAATCTTTTTTGGCTTCACCTATGCAACTGCTGTCATTTGTTTTACTGGGGCTGCATGCAGCCAGGATTAAACCTATAAAAAGGGATTTTTTCATAAAGAAGTATTGTTGTTTTTAGCAAGGTTGCTATTTCATCAAATCTAATTTTTCCTGTGGAGATATCAATGACGAATTGATAAACTGCATCATCGCTTAAAGTAATTTTTTATTACCATATCGCCATATGGCTTCCATTAAATATATCCTATTCTTTTATTACCATCTACAAATGGATAATTAATAATAATACATTCATCTGCAGCAGCTTTTTCATCAATACTTGCATAAATATCTACTCCACCAAAAGTTTGAAAAAGTCATGATAAAGACGACTCCAGACTTCCTCTATGGCTTATTCCTTCAGACCCACCGAATTTTTCAATGGCTGTTTTGTGAATGGATAATGCCTGCTGAACTGATATCATTTAGCAAGTTTTTTTAATAATTCTTCTCTTTCTTCTACAATATTTTTTACATGATCCTCAAGATCCCATTCACTAGCCGGAATATTGTTTATTCTATTTATGAATAGCTCAACCTCTTTTAATTGGATCTCATTTAGATACTCAATTTTTTCCTGTATTGCTTTTTTCATTTCTGAAATACTCATAACATTATATTTAGAATATAAAATTACCATTTTCTTTTCATTGCTTAGATTTGTTGGCTCAAATAAACAGCATGCAAAAACTAGGAAATTATATTACGGGAAAATGGATAGAGGGGGATGGCGATGGCCAGCAATTGTACAATGCGGTAAATGGTAAGCCAATAATATGCGCAAGCTCTGAGGGGCTTGATTTTGCAGCTATCCTGCAATACGCCCGGGAAAAAGGAAATCCTGCACTGCGTAAAATGACTTTTCAGGAAAGGGGCCGGATGTTGCGTGCACTGGCACTTCACCTCATGCAGCACAAAGAAAAGTTTTATACGATCAGCTATCTAAGCGGGGCAACCAGGATTGATAGCTGGATTGATATTGAAGGGGGCATCGGCAATCTTTTTTCCAATGCATCGCTGCGTAGAAAATTGCCTGATGAATCTTTTTGCCTGGATGGCGATCCCATCGTTTTGAGCAAAGGAAACAGTTTTATGGGCCATCATATACTGGTGCCCAAAGAAGGAGTGGCAGTACACATCAATGCATATAATTTTCCGGTATGGGGAATGCTGGAAAAAATTGCAGTGAACTTATTAGCTGGTATGCCGGCAGTTGTAAAACCGGCAACCGTTACCTGCTACCTTACAGAAGCGGTAGTAAGAGAAATTATACAATCCAATATTTTACCTGAAGGTGCTTTACAATTAATTTGTGGCAGCGCAGGAGATATGCTTAGCCATTTAAACTCGCAGGATGTAGTTACATTCACAGGTTCGGCAACTACCGGTATAAAATTAAAATCACATCCAACTATTTTAAATGAATCTGTACCATTTAATATGGAAGCCGATTCATTAAACTGTATGGTGCTTGGCGGCGATGTGGTGCCCGGAATGCCGGAATGGGATCTTTTTATTAAAGAAGTAAAAAAGGAAATGATTGTAAAAGCCGGGCAAAAATGTACGGCTGTGCGCAGGATTTTTGTGCCTGAAAATAAAATGGAAGCAGTTTCCAAAGCGTTAATTACTGAACTGGAAAAAACAGTGATAGGAAACCCGATGAACGAAAAAGTAAGGATGGGGTCGTTGGCTGGAGAGGGACAAAGGCAGGAAGTAAGAAGCCAGGTGCAGAAGTTGTTGGCATCCTCACAAATAATTTATGGTTCTCTGGATAGTGTAGCAGTTTTAGATGCTGACGAAAAAGAAGGGGCCTTTATTAGCCCTGTCTTATTAATGAACAACGATCCCTTTAATTGTGAAGAGCCACATAATGTAGAGGCTTTTGGACCGGTTAGTACCATCATGCCTTATAAAACTATTGATGAAGCTATTGCGCTTAGTAAAAAAGGAAAAGGCAGTTTATGTTCTTCTATAATTACGGCCGATGCAGCCATTGCTAAACTATATGTATTAGGAGCAGCAACGCATCACGGAAGGATATTGGTATTAAATAATGAATGCGCAAAAGAAAGCACCGGCCATGGATCTCCACTGCCATTATTGGTACATGGTGGGCCCGGAAGGGCAGGAGGTGGAGAAGAAATGGGAGGTTTGCGTGGTGTAAATCATTACCTGCAACGCACAGCTATACAGGGATCACCTTCAATGATTACTGCCATCAGCAATGTTTATCAGCCTTATGCAAAAGGTACTACAGGAGGCATTCATCCGTTTAAAAAATATTTTGAAGAATTAAATATTGGCGACCAGATTGTAACAGAAAAACGCCTGATAACATCAGAAGATATTAACCGCTTTGCAGACCTGAGTGGTGATCATTTTTATGCCCATCTCATTAATACTGATTTTGATGGAACCATGTTTGAACAGCAGGTGGCGCATGGTTATTTTATAATGAGCGCAGCCGCAGGTTTATTTGTAGATAGCTATGAAAAAAATCCTGTATTGCTTAATTATGGGATAGATGATTTAAGATTTACCAAACCGGTTTATCCAGGTAACAGCATCTACATTCGGTTTACCTGTAAAGAAAAAACGGCACAGGAAATGAAAGAGATCAATCCTGAAATCGTTTTTGTAAAAGGGCAGGATATTCCTAAAGGCATTGTGAAATGGTATGTTGAAATTTTTGACCAAACGGATGAAATAACCGGAGTGGCCACTATTCTTACAATGGTGCAGATGAAAAATAACATTGTTAAATAAGAGGATGTTGTGGTAAAATCAAATGAATTATTATATTTTTATTACTCTCTATAAAACGCTGTCCCTAATTGAAAATTGGCAGAGATTCATTAAAAAATAAAAATTATTTATATGGAATATGTTAGAACGGAAACGCATAATGGAATCACCAGCATAGAGTTTCATCATCCTCAAAGCAATTCTCTTCCCGGCAAAATTCTGGAGCAACTGGCTTACGAAATTCATTTTGCCGGTACTCATATAGAAACCAAAGTGATCATTTTAAAAAGTGCAGGCGATAAATCTTTTTGTGCAGGCGCCTCTTTTAATGAACTCATGGATATTAACACATCGGCAGAAGGGTATAAGTTTTTTAATGGTTTTGCCCAGGTGATTAATGCAATGCGTAAGTGTCCTAAGTTTATCATAGCACGTGTGCAGGGAAAATGTGTAGGGGGTGGTGTAGGAATTGCTGCTGCTGCAGATTATGCAATTGCACTTTCTGGTGCCGATATCAAACTGAGTGAATTGGCCGTAGGTATTGGTCCTTTTGTAGTAGGGCCTGCGGTGGAAAGAAAAATTGGAACGGCTGCATTTGGCGCATTGGCAATTGATGCCACCATGTGGCGCAATAGTGACTGGGCTAAAAGAAAAGGGCTTTTTGCAGAAGTACATGAGAATGTAGAAAATATGGATGAGTCAATAGAAAGATTATCTAAACATCTTTCCATTTCCAACCCGGAAGCTATGGCAGAAATGAAAAAAATGTTTTGGAAAAATACCGATCATTGGGATGAATTGCTCAAAGAAAGGGCCGCCATTAGCGGAAGATTGGTGTTAAGTAATTTTTCAAAATCAGCCATACAAAAATTTAAAATGAAAGCATAAAAAAATAAAACCCGGTTATTAATAACCGGGTTTTATTTTTTTATAGTAATATTTTTATCAACCAAAATTAAAAATTTTAGGATTGCTGTTAAAAAATAATTGGTTGATGGTATGGAAAATTTTATTTTTTAGCGAAATGTTTTGGATAGCATTTCCATCATAATATTCTGCCTGAACAATTTTCATCTTTACCAATACAAGACTGTCTGAAACTAATTTGCTATAATTACTTATGCTGATAAAAGAATCATTCTCGTCTTCTACAACAAGTGCATGACCATTTATTTGCAACCTGCTGCCAGTTTGTTTTTTATAAAAATCGAGATATGCATAAAATTGTGGCTTTATATTTTTTGCATACCTGCCGTTGCAGGAAGTAAAAAACCAGATATGGCCATCAGCATCTACCTGTAATACTTCAATTATATTATTAGGTAATAATAACTCCGAGTTAATGTCTGACTTAAACAGAGCTGTCTTAATCTGTTTAACCTTATTGGTAATAAAGTTTAGGTGTTCGCCGTTGTAATGCATAATTGATTTTTTAATAAACATTAAACCTTACAGTTTAATGGCGGTGTAAAATCAATGCCTGATAGGTTTTATACACTTACGGTCTTTAGATAGAATTGGGTTTTGGATTTGAACATTAAATTAATATTTTTTTTTCAGTTAAGCATTTTTATAATTGCTTTTTTTTACTTTTAAACAGGTTGTGTATTATGGCAGTTCCATAAGCTTTAATGGTATCCACATTATTTATTACTGTTCTGCTTGCAGTTTGATTGAGCAAATTACTTAAAAGCTTACCGCCTGTTGAAGCCCCTGCAACACCACCCATCAATTTACCGGTAAGTAAACCAACTCCTACAGTTCCGGCTGTTTTTAAAACACTGCCCAAAACGGCAGAAGGCATAATATTACCCATGGCAGATTTGATTAGGTTTCCCGGTTTCAGGCTATCTGCTGTTTCATGAAATTGTGAGATAAGTTCGTGCTTCTGAAGTTGCCTTTTTGCTTCCAGTGCTTCTATGGCTATCCTTAATTCAAGGGCATTATTAATTCTCATCTTTTAGTCATTTTTTTTATGATCACATTTGTTACCGGCTCTTCAATCCATTTATCTTTAAAGAGGTAACATAATACAGCTACAATTCCATAAAAACCCGCCAATACAAAAAAGCCATAATAAGTTTTGCCAAGTAATTCTCCCAGGAAAAAACCAAGACCAACATTAAGCATGATTACAAAAATGCTGATAATGGCAATCAGGATTATTTTGCTGATAAGCTCAGCCATTATATCTGAAGATTTTTCTGTAGTCTTTAGTTTAATAAGTTCCACATTCGTTTCCAGGTAATCACTTGCCTTTTCAAATAAAGATTCAATGTGGTTGCGTTGCTGTTCCATTAGTTCTGTTTGACGGGATTTTATGAAAGGTTTAATTAGCTAAAATTTCTTTTAGCTTCTTTTTCTTTTTCTATTATTTCGTTGGCTTCGCTCCTGATATTGTCAAACTTTCCTTTGAGTGTTTCTTTCACTTCGCCAAATTTGTTCTTTAAATCTTCACCTAACTTATCTTTTTTCTTAGATAATTTTTTTCTTGTTTCAGAACCTTTTTCAGGTGCCATTAAAATACCTAGTAAAGCACCTGCTGCGGCACCTACTAATAAACCTGCTAATAATTTACTTTTGCTCATTTTGTTTATTTTTTAGATGTTTACAAATATGGTTGTCATTTCTATATTGCTAAAATGTTGCCAAACTTATCTTGCTGTAAAATGGGTAAATATTAACTCATTTCGTTTAGTTAATGTACAAAAAAATCAGCGGAAATACAATTAAATGGTATGTCATATAGGATTGCATATATGTAAATTTGGCAGCATTTGTATTTTACCGAATTACTTTACAACAAGTCTGTCTGCATTATTATATTTGAATGGAATAATATGAACAGCCGTTACATTAATGATCTCATCTTAGTAATACGACCATCCGAAAAACTTAAGTTGCCGCCAGCATTTATAATCAGATCATTTAAAGCCCATTTACACCGGTGCCTGGCGTTGCGTAATTATTTGCCGGGTTTAAATTTATAAAACGATACAAAGAAAAAATCTTATAAAATTCTTTTCATATTATTATATTGTATAATTTTAAATGGCTTGCTTGCACATATATTTTAAAATCCGTAGCCGTTAACAACGCTAAGTTATTCTGCCGTTATCAGTCTATAGTGTTTAGGAGCGTTTCACTTTCCCCACAAAGTCTTATAACGAAAATAATTTTCCTCAATAATTAGTACCTGCATTAAAAATGAGTTTAGGGCGTATCCGGAAAAGCTTTACAAATCAGCAAGGGGTAAATTACACTGCAAACTAACATAATGGGGCATAAAGCACTTTTTTCAGCAAACATTTATATCCGGCAAAAAAATATATGATCAATTATTTCTTTTTATATTCAAAAATCATCGTATTATTGCATCGGAATAGGTTGAGAGATTATCCCATATCACTTGCTTCAATGTACAACTTCTTCCATCAGTATATATTTACAACTTCAATTTTATTTTAAAGGCACAATTACAGCGGACTTTTTGAACAACGCATTTCTCAATACTTTATGTACGACATATCACAACTGAACGAATTGCTCGTTCCCGAACTGCATGACATTGCAGAGCAGTTAAACATACCAAATTCAAAAAAAATGAATAAGCAGGAATTGGTTTCTACCATTCTTGATAAACAATCTAATATGGCAACAGAGAATAAAAAGCCTGATGGCGAAAAACCAAAACGCAAACGTATTGCAAAACCAGATGCTGCAACTGAAGTACTTGAAACTAAGCAGGATGAACTTTTTAAAAAAGAAGCTGCTCCTGCTCCTAAAGAAGCGGCCCCCATCTCTAAAAAAACTACCGCAGAAAAGAAGCCTTTAAAAAAGCAAAAAGTAGAGCAGGAAGTAATTGAAGAAGATGATGATGAGGAAGACCTGCAACCCATCACCAGCGAACAAAGCACTATTCCGGCTGCAATTGCTCAAATGCTGGCCGCAGAAGACGAAGTGCAACAGCCGGAAGTTGATATGGATGATGAGGATGACGAAGAACAGGAAGAAAGCCCCAGCCGCCCCAATAACACCCGTACTTTTCAACCCAAACAACAACCTGTTTTTAATATAGAATTTGATGGAGTAGTGCCAGGCGAAGGTGTGTTGGAAATGATGCCCGATGGATATGGTTTCCTGCGCAGCAGCGATTACAATTATTTATCATCTCCTGATGATATCTATGTATCTCCCTCACAAATAAAATTATTTGGCCTTAAAACGGGTGATACTGTTTTTGGTTCTGTACGTCCTCCAAAAGAAGGCGAAAAATATTTTGCTTTGCTAAAGGTTACTACCATCAACGGTAAAAGCCCCGAAGAAGTAAGAGACCGGGTTCCGTTTGACTATCTCACACCATTGTTTCCTTTCGAGAAAATGAACCTGACCACCAAGTCGGATAATTACAGTACCCGTATTATGGACCTGTTTACACCCATTGGTAAAGGTCAGCGTGGATTGATTGTAGCTCAACCCAAAACCGGTAAAACCATGTTGCTAAAAGAACTGGCCAATGCCATTGCCGAAAATCATCCGGAATGTTACCTGATGATTGTGCTGGTAGATGAAAGGCCGGAAGAGGTAACTGATATGGAACGCAGCGTAAAGGCAGAAGTAATTGCTTCTACCTTTGACGAACCGGCCGAAAAACATGTAAAAGTTTCAACCATTGCTTTGCAAAAAGCAAAACGCCTGGTAGAGTGCGGCCACGATGTGGTGATATTGCTCGATTCAATTACCCGTTTGGCAAGGGCACATAATACGGTGGCCCCAAGCAGTGGTAAAGTGTTGAGTGGTGGTGTAGAAGCTAATGCAATGCAAAAGCCCAAACAATTTTTTGGTGCAGCCCGAAAAATTGAAAACGGCGGATCGCTTACCATCATTGCAACTGCCCTGGTAGATACCGGCAGTAAAATGGATGAGGTAATCTTTGAAGAATTTAAAGGTACCGGTAATATGGAACTGCAACTGGAGCGTAAACTATCCAACCGTAGAATTTATCCTGCCATTGATATTGTTGCTTCCAGCACAAGAAGAGATGATTTGCTGTTGGACAAAGATACCTTCCAGCGCATGTGGGTATTGCGCAAACACATGGCCGATATGAACCCGGAAGAGGCCATCAATACATTGTTGAAAAACATGAAAGGAACAAAAAATAATGCAGAGTTTTTAACCAGTATGAACGGTTAAGAATATCCAAAAAAATAAAATGAAGCACTAATTTTAAAGTGCTTTTAACGATAAAAAAAGCTGCCGGTTTTCCGGCAGTTTTTTTTATATCCCCCCATTATAAAAAAAAGGGTTTATAAGTTTGATTATTATTTTAAATTATTATTATATTTTAAAATAAAGTAGAAGTATTAGCGTTTATATTATACCTAATAAACTCTAAACCAAACTTATGAAATCAATAAAAATTTTGCTCGCTGCATTTTGCTTCCCAATGTCTGTTATTTGTCAGGATATAACCGGCCTTTGGATAGGAACCTTATATAACGACTCTACACAACAATTTTATGACTATGAAATAGGCATAAGTAAAGAAAAAGGAAAGTATGTTGGCTTTTCGCACACCTGGTTTTTGATAGACAATAAAAAATATTTTGGCGTAAAAAAACTAAAAGTGAAAGTTGCGTCCGATGGAAAAATTATTATTGAAGATGACGAACTGCTTTTTAACAACTACCCGGTACAACCAAACAAGGATGTAAGGCAATTAAATATTCTCAGCCTTGAAAAAAATGATAACCAGTATTTACTCAATGGACCGTTTGTAACCAACCCAACAAAAAAGTTTTCACCGCTCACCGGTAAAATTAGTTTGAAAAAGAAAAGCGATTTTTCACAAATGGATCTGACGTTACATTTACAAAACATTGGAAAAGGAAAGGAGATATCCAGTATTAATAATGAAACTAAGCAGATCGTAAAAGCCGAAAGAGAATAAGCTTAGCAGCTTTACTGCAGTAAAAAAGCTTTAATTGTTTTGCCGGATACCCCGGCATTTTTTGTGCTGTTAATTGACTAAGAAATTCTGCATATCATTTCAATTAAAAATATGCACAGCTAAATATGCTTAAATTAGCGGCTGTAAAAACATGCCTGTAAAAAAAATATCCATAGAAGATTTTTTAGAGCTATCCAGCCGATTGCCTGTTATTGATGTGCGAAGCCCCGGAGAATATTTCCATGCGCAAATTCCCGGAGCCTATAGCCTACCCTTATTCAGCGATGAAGAAAGAAAGGTAGTAGGTACAGCTTATAAGCAACAGAGTAAGCAAATAGCTATCAAGTTTGGTCTCGATTTTTTTGGCGTGAAGATGAGGAGCATGGTGGAAGAGGTTGAAAAAATAGTCAAGAGCCAGGAGTTGGCAGCGAGGAGTCCCGAATCGGAGCTCAACTCTCCCGACACAGCAATATCAAAACCCAGCCCCATTCTCATTCACTGCTGGCGTGGCGGAATGCGCAGTGGAGCCGTAGCCTGGTTGCTGGATTTGTATGGATTTGAAGTGTATGTATTGGAAGGTGGATACAAAGCCTACCGAAACTGGGTAATCAGCCAGTTTGAAAAAGAATATGATTTTAAAATATTGGGAGGATATACGGGCAGTGGTAAAACAACCATCCTTTATGAACTGGAGAAAAACAACCAGACAATTGTAGACCTGGAAAAACTGGCCAACCATAAAGGATCCGCATTTGGAGGTATAGGTCAAGGTGATCAACCCTCACAGGAAATGTTTGAAAACCTGCTGGCAACCGACTTGTTTAAAAAAGAAAAAGAAACAATCTGGCTGGAAGATGAAAGCCAGCGTATTGGCAGGTTGCACATCCCACATCCCTTATGGAATACGATGCGGACAAAACCTGTATTTTTTATAGATATCCCTTTCCAAGAAAGATTAATTTATATAACAAAAGAATATGGTGTGTGGGATAAAGAACAGCTTTTACAATCTATAGAGCGGATTCAAAAACGCCTGGGACCGCTGGAAACAAAATCGGCAATAGCTCACCTACATAAAAACGAAATAGAAGAATGTTTTGGTATTTTACTCCTCTATTATGACAAGCATTATAAAAAAGGGCTTCAAAACCGGGAAAATATTCAAAGCTTATTAAATAAAATATCCGCTTCCAACGTTGATAGCATAATCAATGCTGAAAAATTAGTTGTATGCAATACTGCAAATATGTAATTACACTGTTATTTGTTCTTCCCCTTTCGCTTTTTGCACAGGATATTACCGGCTTGTGGAAGGGAACACTCTATAATGACACTACCCAGCAGTTTTATAAATATGAAATAGGGATCAGTAAAGAAAAAGGAAAGTACACCGGCTTTTCTCATACCTGGTTTTTACTGGAGGATAAACAATACTATGGTGTAAAAAAAGTAAAAATAAAAATAGCCGACGACGGAAAAATTATTGTGGAAGATGACGGGCTTATTTCCAATAACTATCCTGTAGCACCCAGTAAAAATGTGAAGCAGTTAAATGTGCTAACCCTGGAAGCCAGTGATAGTATAATGAAATTAACCGGTCCTTTTACTACCAACCGTACAAAAGAATACCGGCCACTTACCGGCACGATTAACCTGCAGCGAAAAAATGATTTCTGGCAATCGGCACTGGTGCCGCATTTGCAGGAATTGGGAAAAGAAAAGGAATTGTCTTTTGTTGTAGAAGAAAGTGCAAGCCTTGCAAAAATAGCAACTCAACAAAAAAATATATCAGAACAGGAAAAGCAGGAGAAAACATTACTCCAAAAAGAAAAAGCCCAGGCCGATTTGGCAAAACAACAGGCTTTGAAACAGGAGGAAACCAACAGAAAAAAAGAAGCTGAGTTATTGGCAAAGCAGGAGGCGGATGCAAAAACAGAAAAGCTGAGGGTGCAGGCTGAAATGGCACGGCAGGAAGCTGAAAGAGAAAAAGAAATGAAGCGGATAGCCAAAATGGAAGCCGATGCAAAAGCAAATGCAGAAAAAGAAAGGATACAATCTGAAATAGCTAAACAGGAAGCCATAAAAAAGCAGCAGGCTGAAAAAGAAAAATCGATAAAAGCGCTGGCAAAAAAAGAAGCTGAAGCAAAAACATTGGCAGAAAAAGAAAAAGCCAGGGAAGAATATGCCAAACAACAAGCAACCAGGGCGCTTGAAATTGAAAAAGAAAATGCCCTAAAGCTGATGGCCAAACAACAGGCAGAGGCAAAAGCCAATGCTGAAAAACAACAAATAGCATTGGCCAAACAACAGCAAGCCGAAAAAGAGAAGGCTGATAATATTATGGCCAGGCAGGAAGCCGACGCCTTTGCCCAAAAGGAAAAAGAAACAGCAGCACTTGCTAAGCAGGAATTAAAACAGCAGCAGGAAATTGAAACAGCAAAAAAACTTTTAGCTAAGCAGCAGGCAGAAGTAATGGAGAAAGCCGAACATAAACCAACCAATGTAAATTATTCGGCAGTTGCAGCATCTGCGGTAAAAGAACGAACAACCGTGTTACAACAAATGGTTACTTTTTCATCGGATAGCCTTCAACTATCATTGTATGATAATGGCGAAGTAGATGGAGATACAGTAAGTGTTTTAATGAATGGTGAGCTCATTCTTGCCAAACAGGGGCTTAGTACCATCGCAATTAAAAAAACTATTTATATTCCATCCGGTATGGACAAGGTAGAATTGGTAATGTATGCAGAAAGCCTGGGTTCTATACCTCCCAATACCGGTTTACTGGTGGTAAGAGATGGAAAAAGTTTATACGAAGTTCGTTTTAGCGGAGATCTGCAAAAAAATGCATCAATTGTATTTAACAGAAAGAAGGAGTAATATCTTTGCGGCATGCAGCAGGAAAATATTAATGATCAGCCGGTTTTATTAACCCAATACTCACATGGCGCTGGCTGTGGTTGTAAAATTTCTCCCAAAATATTAGATGAGATATTATTGAGCAATTTTGCCATGCCCGATAATGACAAACTGATTGTAGGCAATCACAGCAAGGATGATGCTGCGGTGTATGATCTTGATAATGGATCCGCCTTAATATCTACCACCGACTTTTTTATGCCCATTGTAGATGATCCTTACGAATTTGGAAGGATAGCATCTGCCAATGCCATCAGTGATGTATATGCCATGGGCGGCAAACCAATTTTGGCAATTGCTATTTTAGGATGGCCCATTAATATTTTACCGCCGGCTGTTGCACAAAAAGTAATAGAAGGAAGCAGGAGTATTTGTAAAGAAGCCGGTATTCCATTGGCAGGTGGCCATAGCATAGATTCACCTGAACCTATTTTTGGTTTAGCTGTAAATGGCCTGGTGTCTATCCAAAACATCAAGCAAAATAACCTGGCGCAGGAAGGAGATATCTTGTTTTTAACCAAACCTCTGGGTGTGGGTATTTTAACCACTGCGCAAAAAAAAGGATTGCTGCAGGAACATCATATTGGTGTGGCAGCCAGGCAAATGATGCAACTCAATAAAGTGGGAGAAGCATTGGGAAAAATTAAAGGAGTATCTGCCATGACAGATGTTACCGGTTTTGGCTTGCTTGGGCATTTGGTTGAAATGGCCGAAGGCAGCGGATTGAGCGCACAGATTGATTTTAAAAATGTACAACTGATAACAAAAGATTTGACCAATTATATCGATCAAAATTGTGTGCCCGGTGGCACCAACCGCAACTGGGATAGTTATGGTGAAAAGATAGGAACCGTAACGGATTATCAAAAGGCAATATTAGCCGACCCGCAAACAAGTGGCGGCTTATTGTTTAGTGTAAATGCAAATGCTGTGGAAGAAATTTTGCAAATTTTAAATTTATATGGCCTTGATCAATTTTCTACCCCCATTGGTAAAATAATAGCAAAGGAAAAAAAGAGCGTGATGGTTAATTAATAACCTGCTGTTGTATTAATAAAAATCTACAGTTATAAGTTTAATTTTTACCTGCCTTATCATTTTTATGATAAGGCAGATGAAAAACTAATTTGAAATTATTTTATCAATAGCTGCAGCCAACTTGCGATCTTTTTCTGTAACCGTGTCGCCTTTATCATGGGTGCTCAGCCACATCTCTACTTTGTTATAAACATTGGTCCAAAGCGGGTGATGGTCCATTTTCTCTGCTGCAATAGCTACCCTTGTCATAAAAGCAAAAGCTTCAGAAAAATCTGCAAATTCAAATTTGCGGTGCAGTGTATTGTTTTCTTCTTTCCACATAATTTAATATTTAGGCATTATTTAATAAAATTAATTGGCCCACAGTTTAAATCAAATACCCTGCCCCTTAACTTACCAGGTTGTTTTATTTTAAACATTATTAAACCGGCTGAGGCATTTTATAACCAATGGCCTGCCATATTAAATTGATTTGCCTGTAGTTTTTATAAAGAATAAATTTAAAAGTATGAGGAGCAAATGAAAGGATGGGTAAAATTTTTTACAGTATCAAATGCTGTTTGTTCTTTATTTTTTCATTGGTCATTTCATTTACCAACTGCACAGAGGGAATCAATTTAATAGATTGCAATAATGTATTGGTATCCTTTTTATCCAGTTCATCGCCTTTTATCAACCATAAAAAATCAAGGTGTTTAAATTCAGGCAACAGGTATTCGCCATCATGCTGGTTGTTGTATAACAAATGAAAAGTAGCAGAACCCGGCTCCAGGAATTCATAAACAGAAAAAAAATAGTTACGGTTTTTTTTACGCAATTGTATTTCGAGGCTGTTGTTGATCCTGAAATTAAAACCCAGCTTTTGATTCACATGCCAGGTAAACAGGTAATCCTTTACCGGCGATACGATGCCCATGAGAAAACTATTCTCAAAAAACTCTTCCGCTAAACTTTCATTATCAATTTTAAGTTTCATAAAACAGTTCCCTTTGCCATATGTTCCGGGATCAGGGGAGCCTGGCTTTAAAAGGTCTAATTAAAATGCTGCAAATCATCCATGCAACGGGTAAAAATATTTTTTAAAAAACTACGGGTAATATTAATTCCTGGTTGCCTCTTTTAAGTTTTACAGTGGTAGTTTGCCCTTTATCAAATTTACCCAAAGCTTTCATATAATTTTCTACATCGGGTATGGCATATTCGCCCAGTTGTAATATGATATCACCCTTAAGGATGCCCGCTTTTTCTGCAGGCTTTCCGCTACTTACTCCTTCCACAAAAATACCTGGACCGGCAAAGGTATAGTCCAGCATTAATCCCATGGTTACTTTAAAACTGGTTCTGCCCATGGATACTTCCCTGGTTTTTGTAAAAGCCAGTTTCTCCTGATCATTGGTTGTGGTTAAAATATTTTTGATGTAAGCAATGATTTGCAGCATTCCATTGTAATTAATTTTTTCTTTATCATCCGTTGGTTTGTGATAATCGCTATGGGTACCTGTAAAGAAAAATAACACCGGGATATCTTTGCGATAAAAAGAGGTATGATCGCTCGGGCCGCTTCCACTGCTGTCTAATTTTATTCTTAAATAAGAGTGGTCCTGTTTAATCAGTTGCCCCCATGTAGGCGATGTACCGTAACCACCCACAGTAATGCTGCGGCTGCTGTCGTTCAACCTGCCCACCATATCCATATTAATCATATAGTTTACACTTTTGATAGGAATAGTGGCATGCTCTGTAAAATATTTAGATCCAAACAAACCTAACTCTTCGCCACTAAAAGCAATGAGCAGGTAATTGTATTTTTTAAGGTTTGATTTCTTTAACCATTTTGCCAGTTCAATCAATGAAGCAGTTCCGCTGGCATTATCATCTGCACCATTATGTATCATAGGAGTACTGCCGCTGTACATTGAATTTTTGTCTTCTCCATATCCTAAATGATCAAAATGTGCTCCCAATACAATGGTAGATGTTGCTTTATTATCTATATATCCCACCACATTATGACCGGTTCTTTTTTCTTTGCTGCTTGCTTCAAAAGCCTGCAGGTATGTTCCTGCATCGCCATAAGGCAGCAAGCCGGCTTTTTTAAATTTTTTGCTGATATATTCATAAGCAAGTTTTTCTCCTGCAGTTCCCGTACGTCTTCCTTCCAGCTTATCATTGGCAAGAAAACTCACCGATTTTTTTATCCGGCAAAGGCTCTTTTTATCTGCCCTGTTAGCAGACTGTGCATTGGCTGTGCTGGCAGCAAAAATGAGAATCAAAAAGAAGTATCGCATAAAATAGATTGATTAGGCGGCAAAGTTAAAGAACACAGGGCGTTAAAAAAGGTTTTAGTTTTCCGTTTTGCGTGTTTCATCTTTCTTAAATCGTAACTGCATTCAATTGGTTAATCATACTTTTGTGCCCTGTAAAAAACGGGTCTATATTATAATTAGTGAGTATAAACACAAACATAGCTTTAGTAGGAAATCCTAATAGTGGTAAAACTTCCCTTTTTAATGTGCTCACAGGCCTTAATCAAAAAGTGGGTAATTTTCCTGGTGTAACGGTAGATAAGAAAACAGGCCTGGCCCATATTTCTGATAACTGTAATGCAACGCTGATTGATTTGCCGGGCACCTATAGTTTGTATCCCCGGCGGGAAGATGAGTGGGTTTCTTATAAAGTATTGTTGAACCAGGATGTTCAGTTAAAACCTGATATAATATTACTTGTAGCAGATGCCAGTAACCTTAAAAGAAATTTATTATTCTGCACACAGATTATTGATCTTAAAATTCCGGTAATAATTGCCTTGAGCATGATGGACCTTGCCCGGCAAAAAGGAATTAAAATAGATATTCCAGGGTTGGAGAGGGAGCTGGGAGTTCCCATTATTGCTATTAATCCCCGAAAAAATAAAGGAATCACGGCTTTAAAAAAAGCGATTGAATTAACAATAGAAAAAGTTCAAAATATTCCAGCCCGCAGTTTCATCAATTCAGAAGCCTTTGCACCGGAAGCTATTCAGGAATTGAAAATGCTCTTTCCGGATATCAGCAGTTACAAGGCTATTCATTACCTGATAAACCACGAACATTTTTTGCTGAACAGCCAGGAACAGCAAATGGTGGAATCCATTGAGCAAAAACATACATTTAATCCTACCCGCACACAAGCCGAAGAGATCATGCAGCGATATGCACGCATTAAGCAGATTATGCAGAATACGGTGGTTGAAGATGGTCCTTTGCAAAAATCACTCTTCACAGAAAAGCTGGATAATATTCTCATGCACCGTTTATGGGGTTATATTATAATGATTGTGGTGTTGTTTCTTTTGTTTCAGAGTATTTTTTGGCTGGCACAATATCCCATGGATGCTATTGAATGGAGTTTTGGAAAAATGGCCTCCTGGTTTTCGGATGTATTGCCCTTAGGATGGGCCAGTGATTTATTTGTGAATGGAATATTGGCAGGGCTTAGCGGGATACTGATTTTTATACCACAAATAATGATACTCTTTGGGTTGATCACCCTATTGGAAGATTCCGGATATATGGCCAGGATCAGTTTTCTTACAGATAAGCTGATGCGCAAAGTTGGCCTAAATGGAAAAAGCGTAATGCCCATGATAAGCGGATTTGCCTGTGCGGTACCGGCTATTATGAGCGCCCGTAATATTGAGAATGCCAAAGAGCGGCTGCTTACTATCATGATAACGCCGCTCATGAGTTGCAGTGCAAGGCTGCCGGTGTACACTATTTTAATTGCACTCGTAATTCCCAATACATTTTATCTTGGGTTTATGAGCCTGCAGGGACTGGTAATGATGGCGCTGTATATGATGGGTACTGTAATGGCCCTTATTGTGGCCTGGGTGATGAAGTGGTTTATTAAAAGTAAAGAACGCAGTTTTTTTATATTGGAGTTACCTGTATATCGCAGCCCCCGCTGGAAAAATGCACTGGTAACAATGATAGAAAAAGCAAAAATATTTGTTAGGGATGCCGGAAAAATAATCATGATCATCAGCCTGCTGTTGTGGGCTTTGAGCAGTTACGGACCTACAGAAAAAATGAAGGCTGTTGCCAATAAATATGATGCAATGCAAATAACCAATCCCGGCAATACAGTAGAAATAAGCAAGCTGCGAAAAACAGCCGAACTGCAAAATTCTTATGCAGGTATTTTGGGCAAAAGCATAGAACCTGCCATAGCGCCGCTGGGGTTTGACTGGAAAATTGGGATTGCGCTCATCACATCTTTTGCAGCCCGTGAAGTTTTTGTGGGTACCATGGCCACGTTGTATAGTGTGGGGGAAGATGAAAACGAAAGTACGCTTCGCCAAAAAATGGCTGCTGCCGTAAGGGCCGATGGTACCAAAGTTTATAACCTTGCCACCGGTTTATCTCTCCTGATGTTTTATGTATTGGCTATGCAATGTATGAGTACATTGGCAGTGGTAAAAAGAGAAACCCGCAGTTGGAAATGGCCCGCTATTCAGTTTATATATATGACAGTGCTGGCTTATGGAATGAGCTGGCTGGTTTATGTGCTGTTTAAATAAAAAAGCATAGAACAACTCAATAAAATAAAATTTACCCCATTTTCCCATTTATAAAAGCATGGGTTTATTAGTAATTCATATTACAAATCATGCTTTTTTGTTTTGTATATTCATAAAGAAAAAATAGATTTCCGAATCATAATTATGAAACAGATTACAATAAGAATACCCGATAATCAACTCTCTTTTATGATGGAGCTATTGCAAAAACTAAATTTTGTAAAGGCCGATATTTCTAAAACGGAGGATAACCAAATATTTATGCTAAATGAAGATCAGTTGACAATGATTGAAACTGAAAGACAAAAAGCAAAAGATACCCCTGATTATTTATTAAACTGGGATGATGTAAAAGATACCTTATAATAACATGATGGACTTTCGGATAAAAATTACTCCAACTGCATTACAGGATATCCGGGGTGCTGCTAAATATTACAATAAAAAACAACAGGCCCTTGGCAAAAAATTTTCTTTATCCATAGATGCTGTTATTTCTGAATTAAAAACAACTCCTGCTTCAGGATCATTTATGTATGAAGAAGTAAGGTATAGGGTTGCAAAGAAGTTTCCCTACAACATTTTATATGAAGTAATGCTAAATAATATTATTATAATTTATCGCATTTTTAATACAAGTCAAAATCCTTTTTGAGAAAAAGAAAACAAATAACCGGCTTTTTAGAACCGGTTCCCATTTTAAATTTCTCAAATCTTCCCGACATTGCAAGTTTGAAGTGGGCTTCTACCAGTCTACCGAATACCTGATATTATTTAATACCTGCGGATATAATTTTTTGTATAACTCTTCCAAAACCATCTCTCTTCTTGGGGTATAAAAATTATTGTTATTAATCAATTGCCAATCCTGCGAATTCAGTGCCCTGCTGTCTCCGGAGTAAGAAGCCCTTTCTTCCTGCCAGCGATAGTCTTCTATGAAATTTCGACTGCTGATTGTTCTTTGAGAAACTACATCTCTAATAAGCACATCCATATCAGCATGTGCTGTAAAGCTCATTCGGGTAATGTTTACGGTTGCGTACACTGTTTGATAAACAGGTTTACCGGAAGTATCTGTCCCTTTTTGAATTTGTGCACTCCTGTTTCTACGATAAGTATAACTGTTGGGCTGAGGCAGATCCATGTTTCTTAATCTTAAATCTACAATCCAGTCAGGCTGCACATCTGCTCTTTGTGCTTCCCAGTCGCTATAAAATCTAGCTGCATAATTGCTGTTATTATTGTTATAGGCAAGATCCCTCACCAGTGTGCGCTGAAAATATTCATTACTGTAATTTAATCCCGAACTGCCCCAGCCGCTGTTTGAGAAAAAGCTATTGTCCTGCACGGGGTTGATCACTACATCTATGATAGCGCTTTCATATGCTTCATTTATTTTGGTTTGCACATCTTTGTATCCTGCAATATATTTATCAGATTTCTTAAAATAGCTATAAGCTTTTTTTGCATTTTCTCTTCCTGTTTTTGAAAGAAATAATGCTGCAGTAGTATAGTACTCTTCTGCTGCGCCCTGTTTGGTTTCCAGTAATTGTGTGCTAAAGTTTTCGGGGGTTACCAATTTAAATGCAGCGGTAGAATTTAATATAGCGTTATAGGCCTCCTGCAAATCATTGTATTCGCCAATAATTTTATCCCAACGGGCCAGGTCATTGCTTGTTTGAAAACTTTTAATTTTTGCCAGGTGGCTATTTAAAATATTAGTATATAAAATTTTAATGGCCTGCGTGGCCTGCTCATCACCCTCATTTTTATTAAGCTTTTTTACAGCATCCAATAAAGCCTTGTCTTCGTCGCTTCTTTCCAGGTAAGTTTTACTGCTGCCGCAGGCACTGAGCATTAAAGCAAGCAACATGATTTGTAAAATATGTTTCATGGCGTGAGGTTTTATATAAATAGTTGTTCAAAGCAAGGTCCATTTTTTTTGTTTGCGATAATAAATCTATTTGTTACATATTATTTAACACGATGTATAAAAGGTTTTAAAATCATACCGCTTATCAAATCTATTTACCATTTATATCAAATTTAAAAATTTATTTAGGCATCAATATTCTCCCAAATCCAATACCACACTAAGTTTTATTAATAGCCCACATCTATAGACCTGCCAGTACTTTAAAATAAATGGTATTATGTGTTGCATAGTACTAAAAAGTTATTATCTTTGTTATGTCAAAGGGACGGAGGGCAAAAGGAAAAGGCAAAAAACGGGTTCCGGAATTCACAAAGGCCACTACCAAATCTCACCAACTTTTGAAAAGTATAACCATGAATAAATAATTTTTCGAAAAGATCCTGGCTGCTTTCTCTCCTGCAGGAGAGAAAGTGACGGGGTAAAAACTGAAAGCCATGAACATTGATAACACAGCAAGCCAGATGCGCAAAGGGGTATTGGAGTTTTGCATTTTATCGGTAATAAAACAAGGAGAAGCTTATCCTTCGGATATTATTGACAAAATGAAAGCAGCCAATCTGAATATTTTTGAGGGTACGCTTTATCCCCTGCTGACCAGACTCAAAAATGCAGAACTGCTCACTTACAGGTGGGTAGAAAGCAACAGTGGGCCGCCAAGAAAATATTTTTTGCTCACCGAAAAGGGTGACAAATTTTACCATGAACTGGAAGCCACCTGGAACGAGTTGGCCAATGCGGTGCAGGCGCTCACAACAAAGCCATAAAAAATAACTCAACTGCCAAAATAAAGTATAGCCATGCTTTTTTGGTACAACTTCAACAAACCGAAACAACATTTAGCCATGATTTTTAACCATTAAGGTTGCAAATCAGACAAAAAAACACAATTATTACGTCATGAAACAGGTAATAAACATCAACTTCCAGGGGCAGGTAGTTCCTATAGAAGTTACAGCCTTTGATATATTAAAAAAATATACCGACAGTTTAAACAGGTATTTTGCTAACGAAGAAGGCAAAGAAGAAATCATCAATGATATTGAAAACCGTATCGGGGAGCTTTTCCAGGAGCGGCTAAAAAAAGGAGCCACCTGTATAACTGAAGATGATGTGAATGCCATCATCAAAAGTATGGGCCGTCCGGAAGATTTTGAATCGGAAGATTCAGGTACCGTAAATGCTGATGCAAAAGCAACGGGTAATAATTACTCAGACGAAACGGCCTTTAAATCTTCTGTTACAGGTAATAGAAGACTCTACCGCAGCGAAAACGAGAAAGTAATTGGTGGCGTTTGTAGCGGTCTTGCCAATTATTTTGGAATGGATGTAGTAATAGTACGTGTCATTTTTATAGTACTGTTTGGTGCATTATTTCTTCCATACCTCATCTTATGGATAGCCGTACCAAGCTCTGCCTCTATTGTAATAGGCAGTACCCGCAAAAAATTGTACAGGGATACAGATGATAAGATTATTGCAGGTGTGTGCAGCGGTATTGCCAATTATTTTGGAATAAATGTATGGATACCCAGGGTTTTATTTTTGCTGCCGTTTTTAAGTTTTATTTCCCGCTGGAGTAATTGGGATGCTTTTCCTGATTTTTTCAGTTTTAGTTTTAGCCCCGGTGCATTAATCATCTATATCATATTATGGCTGGTTATTCCGGAAGCTACCACCACCTCAGAAAAGCTTGAGATGAAAGGTGAAAAAGTAGATATGAATACAATCAAAAATTCTGTAATGGAAGAAATGAAGGGAATGCAGCAAAGAGCAGAAAAATTTGGTAGCGAGGCAAAAACATTTGCAGAAGAAAAAGGAAAAGTAATGGGTGCAGAAATGGCTCCTTTGGTAAGGCGAACAGGCAGATCTCTTGGAGATGTAATCGTGCTGCTGTTTAAAATATTTGCCTACTTTATTATTGGCTGTTTAGCATTTGCTTTTATTGCAGCATTGTTTAGTTTGGGTATTGTTTCTATAGGAATGTTTCCTGTTAAAGATTTTGTATTAACAGAAGGATGGCAAAATGTATTTGCATGGGGTACTTTAATATTTTTTATTGCAGTTCCTATTATAGGTGTTATTACCTGGATCATTCGCAGGCTGGCAAAAATAAAAACCAACCGTAAATTAATGCGCTCTTCATTTATAGCTATGTGGCTGTTGGGTATCATTTGCTTTATAGGTTTAATAATCTCTGTAGGAAAAGATTTTCGCAGCACCAGTACCATCAACGAAGAAGCCATCACACTCAGCAACCCTGCAGCTAATAAACTGGAGATTACCACCCTGGCACCGGAAAAAAAATACTATCGTAACCAGTGGTTTAGAATGGAACCTTTTTCTGCCATTGAAGATGATACAGCTTATGTAGGAAATGTAAAAATCCACATTGTAAAATCCTCTAATGATAGTTTTAAAGTTACTATGCTCAGGCTGGCCAACGGACGCAACAGGCGCACCGCAGATACAATGGCTTCCACCATTCAGTTTAATGCTTACCAGGCAGATTCTTTGCTGGTAATTGACAGGGGAATCCAGATAAACAAAACCAATAAATTTAGAAATCAAAGAGTAATAATGACCATTTATGTGCCCGTGGGAAAACAAATAAAGATAAATGAGAATGTAGGCTGGGGTAACCAAATAGAGGTAAATGGACCATGGAACAACGATTGGAACCTGGAAATGGATGATGTAGAACAGGGATGGAACAATGGCGTGGATTATATTATGAAAGAAGATGGTTTGTATAACCTGGAGGGCGATGCCGCAGATGAGTGGAAACAGGATAAAAAAGTGAACATCAACAACGGGGGTATTGATGTTAAAGATGGCAAAACCAGGGTAAGGATAAACGAAAATGGGATACAAATTGAAGACAACAATGATGAAAATTACCGCTACGAAAATGAGCGTCATCAAAAAACCATTGACTCTATCAAAGTAAAATTAGAATCAAATCAACAGCGGGTAAAAGATTCTTTGCAAAAAGCAAAAGAAAAAATAGAAAGTGAACTGAAAAAGATAGATAACAAGCAACCAGGTACTACAGCAAAAGCAGATAACAACCAGTTTGTATTACCTGTGTATAACCCGATGATGTTGTTGATAAACAAATAAAGAAGTTTCAATAGTTGAGTTGAAGTTGAAGCAACGAAAAATCCTGCCGCAAGGCGGGGTTTTTTGTATGTGCAAAAGCAATAGAAAACTTATTGGTCATATGATTTATATCAATGTCCTTTTTAGTTTAATTCTTTCTGCGGCTTTTTATTTTACATTTGCAGCCTGTTTGTTCATCTACAATTAAAATTTTTTATTCATGAAAAGTACTCCCTTTACTAAAAAGCACATTGCCCTTGGCGCTAAAATGGCCGAATTTGCAGGCTTTAATATGCCCATTTCTTACACAGGCATTAATGACGAACATGCTGCAGTGAGAAACAATGCTGGTGTTTTTGATGTGAGCCACATGGGAGAATTTATGCTCAAGGGCAAAGGAGCCCTGGAATTAATTCAAAGAATCACCAGTAATGATGCTTCTAAATTAACCAATGGCAAAGCACAATACAGTTGCCTGCCAAACAATGAAGGCGGTATTGTAGATGACCTGCTGGTTTATTGTATAAAGGAAAATGAAACCTATATGCTGGTAGTAAATGCCGGTAATATTGATAAGGACTGGAAATGGGTTTCTGACCACAACACAGCAAAAGTAGAGATGCATAACATCTCCGATAAAACCTGCCTGCTGGCCATACAGGGACCAAATGCCACCAAAATATTACAGCCCCTAACGGAGATGGATATCCTGAATTTGAAATATTACACTTTCACTAAAGGAACATTTGCCGGGGTAGAAAATGTACTGGTAAGTGCAACGGGTTATACAGGAGCCGGCGGAATAGAAATATATTTTGAAGATACAGATGGGGCAGCCGACATTATTTGGGATGCCATTTTTAATGCAGGTGCAGCACAGGGAATAAAGCCTATTGGCCTTGGCGCAAGAGATACATTAAGGTTGGAAATGGGTTTTTGTTTATATGGCAATGATATAGATGATACCACTTCACCTATTGAAGCGGGGCTGGGATGGATCACCAAGTTTACCAAAGACTTTACCTCAAAGGCTGTTTTTGAAAAGCAAAAAGCAGATGGCCCGGCAAAAAAACTGGTAGGTTTTCAAATGATTGAAAAAGGAATTGCACGACACGATTACGAGATCAAAGATTTTGAAGGAGTGGTTATTGGCAGGGTAACATCAGGAACACAGGCGCCCAGTTTGGGCAAAGCTATTGGTATGGGCTATGTAGAAAAAAAGTATGCAGCCATCGGGTCTGAAATATTTGTTTCTATACGCAATACTTTATTAAAAGCAGAGGTGGTAAAAATTCCTTTTGTATAACTTTTATTAATACCATTCTTTGGCAGAAATAAATATTTCAACTCAAATTAACGCAGCAATAGAAATTGTTTTTGACCTTAGCCGTAGTATTGACCTTCACCTCATTTCTACCGGCAAAACCGGCGAAAAAGCAGTTGCAGGCGTTACTGCAGGATTGATAAGTTTGGATGAAACCGTTACCTGGGAGGCAAGGCATCTTTTTAAAACAAGGCTTTTTACATCCCGGATAACCGCCATGCAACCGCCTTTTTATTTTATGGATGAAATGCAAAAAGGGGATTTTAAAAAATTTAAACACGAACACTTTTTTCAAAAAAATGAAAGCGGTACTTTGATGAAAGATAAGATACTGCTTCAGTCGCCCTTTGGCTTGATAGGAAAACTGGCTGATACTATTTTCTTAAAAAATTATATCAAACATTTTTTGATAGAAAGAAATGAAGTGATAAAACAATACGCTGAAACAGCACAATGGAAAAAAATTCTAAAAAGCTCATGACTAAAAATACCAACCCATCTTTATTTACCTGCCTATCTCCTGCTTTGCTGCAATTATATGATGTGAGCAACAGTATAGTTGTTATTATTGATGTGCTGAGAGCTACCAGCACCATTGCCACAGCATTGCACAACGGGGCCAAAGCCATTGTGCCGGTAGATAGTGTAGCAGAATGCATTCGTATAGGCAAACAGATTGACGCAATTACTGCCGGAGAAAGAGACGGACAGGTGGCAGAAGGTTTGCAATACGGCAATTCTCCATTTGAATATCCTGCATCTTTTGTAAAAGGAAAAACAGTGGTGTTAACTACTACCAATGGAACTAAATTACTCCACATGGCGCTGGACAAAGGTGCCAAAGAAATCATTACCGGATCTTTTGCCAACCTTGATGCAGTGTGCCAATACCTGCTAAAAATGAACCAGCCGGTTTTGCTGGCTTGTGCCGCATGGAAGGACAAGATAAATATAGAAGATACACTTTTTGCCGGAGCAGTTATTGATGTTATTCAAGCGCATTTTAATATTCAATGTGATTCTTCCCAAATAGCTCATACCATGTATAAGGCTGCCAGGGAAGATATGTATGAATTTATGAAAACGCACAACGCATCCCATTACCACCGGCTTACCAATTTTGGGCTCGAAAAAGATATCAGGTATTGTCTGACTCCCAATAGTGCAAATGTATTGACCACTTACAAAGAAGGAAAATTATTGAGTTCGGTCCTTTAAGATAAAACCCGGCCACACTATTCATTTTATTTTTTTAAAAAGAAATTATATTGCAAATTGCTGTGCAGGCTTGTTCAGCTTTTAACAACATTTTCTTAACAAACTTTTCATTTCATCACCAAGGCTCATTTTTTTTCCTTTACTTTTGCAAATTGCCCTTTTCTGAACAGCTAAGGCGAGCCGCTCACTAATACCACTAGGTGCAATCAAACTGTAAAATTAAATTATTTCAAATTGGCATTACCGCACCTTATCAAGCATGTTTATAATAATGGTACTGATGAAGTAATTCGTCGTGGAAAAAAAATTCATGCACTGGGATATGTAGAAATGGTTGAACATGATGAGCTCATGGGCACCATTGTGTTTAGGGTTAAAGATGATGTGTACAATACTTTTTATAAAGTATATATTCAGAAGTATGCCGATGCAAAACTAATTTCCCTTCGCTGCACCTGCCCATATAACCTGGGCGAAATATGCCGGCACGAATCGGCCGCATTGTTTCGGCTGCAGGATATGGTAGATAAAAATATGCTGATGAGCAGTGCTATCCAGTACAATCAGCGGCATACCGTAACCAAAATGAAACATATTGATCTTAAAATGATCAAAATGCTTTCTTCGCCGGCTATTTACCAGGAAGCAGAAACCATATTGAGGGCCACCAAAGCCACCATCATAAAAGCCGCTGATGAAAGAGTAGAGGCAGAACTGGTATATAACGGTGAACATTATCCGCTGGTAATACAAAAAAACGACGAAAGAAATTTTGACACCTCCTGCAGTTGCAGCGAAGCCATGCATCCATTGTGCGAGCATAAGACCATGTTGTTTCTTCAATTGCTCAATGCCTTTGGCCCCGCTTATTTTGACACTATCCGCAACCTGGATAAAGAAAAAAATAAGCTCTTGCAAATTTATGGCTACAGCCTGCAGGATGATCTTGCCGGAAAATTTGAATTCATATACAAAGAAGGAAAGCCTTTTTTAAAACTGCTGGATACTTCTATAAAACGGGTAGCAGCCCCTGCACCCGTAAGCTCCTACACACAGGCACCGGTTGTGATGACCGAAACGCCGGAAGAAGAAGTGAAAACTGTGAACGAAAAAAATATTCGCCTGGGACTGGTTTTTAATTTTAATGCAAAAACATATCCGGGGTTTACGCTGGATAACCTGCAGGGTGAAGGAGATGATGAAAACAGGAAATACATTGGCAAAACTGAAAAACTTGATTTGACCAAGTTTGTAAATAATGCCGTTTTTAATGATGCGGATAAACAACTTTTTCAGCAAACAAGAAAACTGCAGGAATCGGAAGTAAATAAATACCTCAACCGCAATTCTCCCTTTAGTGGCATCTGGGAAAATATTATTCAAACAGAAGGCGACGATTTACCCGAAGAAACAAAAGCACTTATTACAGAATATCTTCATCCCAAGCTAAAAAAAGTTTTTGAAGAACAGGCAGCCAATCCATATGTATTTATACTGCCATTTACCAAAACATTTAGAACGGCCAACCTCGTAAAAATAGAACTGAGCGATGATTTTATTTCTCCGGTTTTCAAAGTAATTGCCAACTACAATCACTTTGAAATTGTGTGTATGGTAAAATTACATGGAGAATTAATTCCTTTTAGCCAAAACGAATGCAACAGCAGCCTGCTGTTTATGTATGAGGGAACGCTTTACTTATGGAAAAAACCAGAAGATGTGTTGCAGGCCGAAAAATTTATCAAAGACGGAAACATACAACTGAGCAAAACCAACTGGGCAGAAAAAATGCAGAAAGTGATTCTGCCACTTACCAAAGAATACCAGGTAGAATTTGATAAAAGTCTTATCACAGAAATAAAAGATACCACACCGGATGTAAAACTGATGTTGCAGGAAAAAGGCGATTACCTTTTATTTCAACCCATTTTTAATTACAGCGGTTATGAAACAAGGCTTACCGATAAAGCCACTTTAACCATTCCGGATGGCGATAAATTATTGGTGATTCATAGAAATACAGAAGCCGAACAGGCATTTATTACCAGGCTGGATACCTTGCACACAATGTTCGTAAACCAGGTAGATAGTGGCAGCCTTGCACTTAGAGGTGCAGATGTGCTGCGCAATAACTGGTTCTTTTTATTTGTTGATGCAATGAAGGAAATGAAAATTCCTGTATTTGGTTTTGAAGCTTTGAAAAATTTCCGCTTTAACACAGCAAGGCCCACAACCCATATCCATGTGAGCAGTGGCCTTGATTGGTTTGATGCCAAGGTAGAAATTGAGTTTGGAAAAGAGCGGGTAGGCATTGCCGATATTAAAAAGGCGCTGGCCGGCAAGCAGTCTTTTGTGCAACTGGGCGATGGAACTTTGGGTATACTGCCCGATGAGTGGCTTAAAAAATATGCCCTCCTGTTTAAAGTAGGCGATGGAAGATCTGACAAATTAAGGCTGAGCAAATATCACATGAGTGTGATAGATGAGTTATACGAAAACAGGGATGAAACCGAGCTTAGTTTTGCACTGGATGAAAAGTACGAACGCTTAAAAGAATTTAAAAATATACCGGAGATAGCAGCTCCTGCAGAAGTGGCGCATATCCTGCGTCCCTACCAGTTGTCAGGCTTTCAATGGCTCAGCTACCTCAATGATGTAGGCTGGGGTGGTATTTTGGCTGATGATATGGGTTTGGGTAAAACCGTGCAGGCACTTACCATGCTGGATTATTATAAAACCACCAACGGTGGCCTTAAAGCCATTGTGGTTTGTCCAACCACGCTTATTTACAACTGGCAAAATGAGGTAAAGAAATTTACCCCATCGCTCACTTATCATATTCATCATGGCAGCGCAAGAAGCCGCAATGCAGAAGAAATGGGTAAGCATAATATCATCATCACTACTTATGGCACTTTGCGAAGCGATATACAACTGCTGCTTAAAATAGCTTTCGATTATGTAATATTGGACGAAAGCCAGGCCATTAAAAATCCTTCCTCTAAAGTAACCAAGGCTGCTTCCCTGCTGAATGCCAAAAACAGGGTATGCATGAGCGGTACACCCCTGCAAAATAATACGTTCGACATTTTTGCACAAATGAATTTCTTAAACCCGGGCTTATTAGGCAGCATGGAATTTTTTAGAAACGAATTTGCCACACCAATAGATAAGTTTGGCGAGCAGGAGCAAAAAGATCATTTGCGTAAATTATTATTTCCGTTCATATTACGCAGAACCAAGGAGCAGGTGGCCAAAGACCTGCCCGAAAAAACAGAAACCATCCTGTTTTGCGAAATGGAAAAAGAGCAGCGTAAAATATACGACGCCTACCGCAACAGTTACCGGGATAAAATTATGGGTACCATCGACGACCAGGGAATTGGCAAATCTCAACTCACCATTTTGCAGGGCCTCATGAAGCTCAGGCAAATTTGCGATAGCCCGGCTATATTAAATGAAGAAGAAAAATACCCCAACCATTCTATTAAACTGGATGAGTTAACAAGGGAGATATCTGAAAATATAGGCGATCATAAAGCACTGATATTTTCGCAGTTTTTAGGTATGCTTGCCCTTGTAAAAGCAAAGCTGACAGAGCAGAATATTCCTTTTGAGTATTTTGACGGCAGCACATCAGCCCCCGACAGGGAAAAAGCGATTCAGAATTTTCAAAATAATGATGAGTGCAGGGTATTCCTCATATCCCTAAAAGCAGGTGGTGTGGGATTAAACCTCACAGCCGCCGATTATGTATATATCGTGGACCCATGGTGGAACCCCGCCGTAGAACAACAGGCCATTGACCGTACGCACCGTATTGGGCAAACGAAAAATATTTTTGCCTACCGTATGATTTGTATAGATACGATTGAGGATAAAATATTGCAACTACAGGAACGTAAAAAAATTCTGGCAAGAGAACTCATTACCGATGATAACGGTTTTGTAAAAGCGTTGAGCAAAGCAGATGTTGAGTATTTGTTTAGTTAGAATCTATATCCAACCAAAATGGATAGTTGAGATAAGTTATCTCCCTCCGAATCGGTTTGAAAGCCAGCAACAATGCCAATACTAATGTTCTTTTTGATGGTATAATTGTATTGTATCTGAATATCTCCACCCACAGCTACCTGACGCATTGGTTCCAATTGTTCATGTGCCACAACTGGAAATGGTATATTTGTTCCAACAGGATAGTATATGGAAAGTGCATCCGAAAGGGAGGATGAATGGTATCTGCCAAGGATTCCTAATAGCGAACTAAATTCATGTCTTTCATTCCTGATAAAACTACGGCCTATATGGGAAGTAAGTTGAATTCCCGCAATGGTTGCCCTCACTGAGCCATCATAGTCTACTCCATTGAAATTATAAAAAATGGGTGTCGACTTATCATGAATAGTTCCTGAAAGTCCTACATCCCAACTCCATTTTTTTTTATAATAATAACGGTAACTGGTTGTGTAGATAAAACCTCTGAGGTCGCCAGAACCATTGAAGCATTTGCCTGCTGATAAAGTAACGAAATTTTTAGAAAGATTTTGTTGGGCAACAGCCAGATTACAACTGAATGAAATTAAAATAAATTGGAAGATTTTTTTCATGTAACAATTACGTTTTCTATTGATTGATAAATTAATAAACTCACGTAGCTGCCTATGAAACAAGCTACGTGAGTTAAGTTAAACTGTTTATTTAATTTTTGCGCTGAAAATTGGCCCAGGAAATACCATAAATGGTTGTAGTTGGGTTGGTTGGTTTAACTGGATCTGTAAATTGAACAGGATCCGTAAATTGAACAATTGTTTGACCCATATCATTATCTCTGTTTTTAGAAGGAACGCTTACGTTATAAGATGGACATCCGGTACAACTTGATGGAATTGTCGTTGAAATACTTGAACTTCTACCTCCGTCTGAAAGTTACAATGCAAAATAACATTAGTTTACTTTGTTCTATTAAAATCAAATTAGCTTGTTGTAAAAATTTTTACTCCCTTAACAATAGCGTTTTAAAAAATATGTATTGGATTTTGCTAATGATACTAAGATTGAAAATCCTTCAACTGAAGCAACGTAAAAAATTCTGGCAAGAGAACTCATTACCGATGATAACGGTTTTGTAAAAGCACTGTGTAAAGCAGATGTAGAATACTTCTTTAGTTAATAATCCCCGTTTGTCTTCAAACTTATCCTTATTTTAAAATCAGGTATAATTTTTTGTAGAATTTTTTCTACTTCCTTAATACTTGTGGTTTAAAAAAATATGTATTGAATTGATCTTGTTATGATATTAAAATTTAAAACCCTGTATTAGTCAATTTGAGATACAGTTAATCTTGTTTGTTAATAAAATGTGAATTATCTTACGCATCTGTTTTATCAGTTTTATTTGTTTATCGGGATAAATATTTGTTTAGGATACTGTTGATAAAACATCCCCCCTTGTTAAGTTTTTACTGAGTTTATTACGTACCATTTAAAAAATGAGCGTTAGGATTTACTGTTATGCTCATTTAGGCCAATATTGACCCGGATTGTAATCAGATAATTTTCATTCTAAATATTTTTTAAAATAAGCTATAATGACAAAATTTTACTCATTAATTTTTAAATGGAATGGTTTTATTGGTTTATGCATGTTATTGTTTGTAACATCAGCAAAGGCACAAACAGATATTTCTATTGGTACAGGAGCAGTGGGAAATGGCACCACTACTTATCCTTGTCCATTGCAGGATTTTTATGAAGGCAGCCGTACGCAATACCTGTACCTTGCTTCAGAATTAACTGCTGCAGGAATGGGGCCGGGTAATATCAATTCCATCAAATATAATGTGCTATCTATTGGAACAGCAGGCCTTATTGAACAATACACTTTAAAAATAGGAGGAACATCAGCAGGTACGTTGGGTACAGCTACCTGGGAACCCGTAAGTGCAACAGTATTTGGCCCAGCTAATTACCAACCGGTGGCAGGATTAAACACATTTACGTTTTCATCTCCCTATTTTTGGAATGGCACAGACAATATAGTAATCGAGATATGTGGCGGCGAACCTGGAAATGCAACCGGTACATGGTTTACACAAAATCCTGTTATTCCCTGGACAACCGGATTGTCCTTTAACGGATCACATAATTACAGGGCCGATAACTTAGGTAACTTGTGCGGATCTGCCACTACTACTAATACCGGTACACAAACAACCCGTCCAAATGTTACTTTAAACTGGACACCGGCAACAGCCTGCACAGGCGTTCCTGTACCGGGAACTGCCACGGCAAATCCATCTACAGTTTGTTTGGGTATCCCCTTTAGTCTTTCTTTGAGCGGAACAACAGTTGCTTCCGGCTTAACCTATCAATGGCAATCGTCTCCGGATAATATTACATTTACCGATATTCCGGGTGCAACTTCTTTTTCCTTTAATACAACACAACTGGTAACCACTTATTATCGTGCTACTGTAACCTGTACAGGCACACCGGGAGGAACTGCTACCACTACTTCGGTTCAGGTTTTTAGTCCAGTGGCTGTTTCCGGCACATTTACCATCAACAGTGCTTTGCCAACAGGCGGTACCAACTTTCAAAGTTTTAATGCTGCATACGATTATATTAAATGCGGCATCAGTGGCCCGGTAGTATTTAACGTAGATGCAGCCAGCGGACCATACAACGAGCAGTTGATCATGATACCGGTTCCGGGAGCATCTGCAACTAATACCGTTACTTTTAATGGCAGTGGCAGAACCATTTCTTTTCTTTCTGCTAATACTAACGAAAGAGCAGTAATCAAATTGAATGGTGCAGACCACATTAAATTTGACAACCTGGTGATTGCAGCACTGGGCACTACAACTACGGAATATGGTTTTGGCGTGCATTTTACCAATGATGCAGATAGCAATGCCATCACCAACAGTACGATCAACATTAATACTGCCTCCACCTCTACAAACTATGCTGGCATTGCAATGAGTGCGTCGGCAACGAGTGCTGTGGGCACTGGCACTACCCTATGTGATGGAAATATTATCTCGGGTAACAACATTACCGGCGGTTACTATGGTATTACCCTCGTTGGAAGTTCTACTTCTGCAGTGAGAGATAATATTGTGCGAAACAATGAAGTGAAAGACTTCTATTTCTATGGTATATATATGACGGGCAACTTTGCCACACTGGTTGATTCAAATACGATAAGCCGTCCAACCCGTTCAGTGGTATCAACCTGCAATGGTATTTACATGACAGGCCTAAGCACTTTTGTAAATATTACCAGGAACACTATTACAAATCCTTTTGGAGGAGCTCCTGCCAGTACAGCATTATTCAATGGAATATTTATTACCGGCGTTGACGCCCTGGCAGGTCTTGAAAACAAAATCATCAACAACAGAGTGTATAATACAACGGGATTGGGGGAGTCTAATGGCATCAATAATACTGGCTCCGACAATGTTTGGATACAACACAATACTATTTTGATGGACGGAGCTGGAGGCACAGCTTTAACAAGAGGGTTTTATCAAACAACCCTGGCTGCGGGTATTCGTTTCGAAAACAACATTGTGAGCATTGATAAAACGGGCACAGGCGCTAAATACGCTGTGTACCACAATACCATCACCTCAGATATTTATTCCAATAAAAACGATCTGCATATTTCACCGGCATCCACCAATGCCTTCACCGGGTTTTATACCACAGCTCAGGCCACGATTGGCAATTGGCAAACAGCTTCTGGCGATGACGCTAACTCGGTTTCGAACAATCCAATATTTGAAAGTGCAGCGATTGGTAATTTGAGGCCTACCAATGCCTCCATAGATAACCTCGGAGACCCGGTGGGTGTACTGATAGATATAACTGCATTACCAAGAAGTGCTACTACTCCAGACTTAGGCGCATACGAATTCACCCCAGGGAACTGCACAACTCCACCTACTCCCGGAAATTCGCTGGCTAATCCATCTGTAGTTTGCGTGAACCAGTCGGTGAGTTTGAGCTTGAGCGGCCACAGCATTGGCCTGCTGCAAACTTACCAGTGGCAATCATCTGCCAACGTAGCGGGACCTTATACGAACATTGGTACTTCGGTAAGCAACCCTAATATATCTGTTGTAGCATCTGTTACCAGCTATTACCGTGCTGCAGTAACCTGCAGTGGCAATACTACTTTTTCAGTTCCCGTTTTAGTGACTGTAAACCCCGCACTTCCTGCAGGAACCTACACCATTAATGCAACACTACCAACATCAGGAACCAACTATGGCAGTTTCAACGCAGCCAAAGCCGCTATGAATTGTGGTATTGCCGGACCCGTAATATTTAATGTAGCCACCGGTACCGGCCCATACAACGAGCAATTGATACTGGAGGACATTGCCGGTACATCCGCCACAAACACGGTTACCTTTAACGGTAATGGCAATACAATCGCCTTTAGTTCTTCCGATAACCTGGAAAGGGCTGTGATTAAACTCAGGTCTGTGAGCCATATCATTTTTGACAGTCTTAGAATTGATGCTACCGGTGCCGGTACCTATGGGTTTGGTGTACAGTTTTTCAACAATGCCGATAGCAATACCATCAACAATTGTACGGTGATTGGTAATACCACTTCTACTTCTACCAACTTTGCAGGTATCGTAATCAACAACTCTGAAAGCAGTGCTACTACTACGGGCAGCAGTTTGTGTGATGGGAATACCATTAGCAACAACCGGGTGATTGGTAGTTATTATAGTATTACCTGTGTGGGCGGAACCACCACAACTACTATCCCCGTAGAAGGCAACAAAATAACCGGTAATACCTTAGAGGATTTTTACTTCTATGGAATCTATATCTCCGGAAACAACAATACATTAATTGAGGGGAATAATATCAGCAGGCCAAACAGAACAGTAACAAGCACTTTTTATGGTGTTTATGTAACCGGTTTAAGTACCGGACTGAAAATATCCAAGAATAGGATCCATGATCCATTTGCGGGGACTCCAGGCAGTACATCCCTTTTTGGTGCTATTTATATTACGGGCTCTGATGCACCCACGGGGTCAGAGCATATCGTATCGAACAACCTGGTGTATAACGTAAATGCAGGCGGTACGCAGTATGGTTTGTATAATGGAAGTTCTGATAATGTGAGATATTATCACAATACGATTTCTTTAGAAGATCCCACCTATTCAGGAACAGCCGCAACCTACGGCTTTTACCAGGTAACTACTGCAGACGGAATTGATATTAAGAACAACATATTAACTGTTTCCCGTGCAGGCTCGGGTAATAAATTCGGGTTGAATTTTGTTAGCGCAACCACAGTTTATACTTCTAACTACAACAATATATTTATAATTGGTACCAATGCTTACACCGGTTTCAACGGCGCCAACAGGGTGACGCTGGCCAATTGGCAGTCTGCAACAACACAGGATGCCAATTCGATAGCCGTGCAGCCAATATTTAGCAGCCCGGCCACAGGAAATTACAGTCCGCTCAATCCTGCAATGGATAACCTGGGTACCCCGGTTGGAATTTCAACAGATATATTAAATGTGGGCAGAAGTGTTACCACCCCGGATATGGGTGCATATGAATTTACTATTCCGCCTTGTACTGCACCGCCTGTGGCAGGTGCTGCTGTTGCAATTCCAAACTCCGGAATTTGCCTGGGGGCCAGGATAGACCTAAGCCTTAGCGGTTATAATATTGGTAGCGGACAAACTTATCAATGGCAATATGCTTCAGCTATAGGCGGACCTTACACTTCTTTAGGTGGTTCAAGATTGTTCCCGGATACGACCATTTTTGCAACCACTACGCTTTACTATCGTGTAGCAGTTACCTGTAGCGGAAATACGGCCTTTTCTACACCGGTATTGGTTACGTTAAACCCGGCATTCCTTGCTGGCACCTATACCATCAACAGTACGATACCAGCATCTGCTGTAAACTTTACTTCGTTTGCCAGTGCAGTAGCTGCACTGGATTGTGGCATTACAGGATCAGTATTCTTTGATGTGGCACCTAATACCTATACCGAGCAAATCAGGATGAAAGCTGTAGCAGGAACTTCTCCAACGGTAAGGGTAACTTTCCGCAGTGCCAACGGTGACCCTGCATCTGTTATTCTTACGAACAACGCAACAGTAGCAGCTAATAACTATACATTGAAATTAGACAGTGCCAGTTACATTACTTACAAGAACATGACGATCACTGCAACCAATGTTTCTAATGGTCGTGTAATAGAATTGGCCAATACAGCTTCATTTGACAGCATTGTGAATTGTCGCATTACGGCCCCTGTTTCTACCGCTATAGCCAACACAATAGCTGGTATCTATGCAGATTTATTGAGGGGTGGAAACAACGTTATTAAAAATAACATCATCACTAATGGTTCAAGCGGTATTTACTTAGAAGGTACCTCTACAGCAGATTTAACCTACGATAATATAATTGATAGCAACAGCATCAATAATTCTTATTACTATGGTATTTATATCGGCATGAATGGCAGGATAAAAACTACCAGAAACATCGTGAATGTGACCATGCCAAGGAATGCTACCAACTATGGTATTTACAGCACCAGCAGCGACTCGGCATACCAATATGTAGCCAATAAAATAAACATGACCGGTATCACAAGCACCACCAGTTACGGTATGTATTTTACAGGGTGTGATGCTAACAATAACGTACGTGGCAGCATTGCCGGTAACAGTATCATGGCGTTAACCGGCAATACCGGCACCTTATACGGGTTGTATCAAACGGCTAGCACTTTTAACAATACCGTAAATAATCTCATCAGTATAAATACCTCAGGCGCCACTTCTTATGCATCTTATTATACCGGTGGAGGTGGAGTGCGGTTTCAGAACAATACGCTGGTGAGCACAGCAACTTCTACAACAAACAACGTGGTAGGATACTTTTCACAAACATCGGGAGCCAACCCAGCGGTGAACATTCAAAACAACATTTTCTCTCACCTTGGTGGTGGAAGAGCTATGTATATTACCAACCTGAATTTTATTTACAGCGATTACAATACATATTATACAACCGGTACCAATCTCATTCAATGGAATGCTGGCAATTTGTATCCAACCCTGCAACAATGGAGGGATACATCTTTCTGGGATCTTAGCTCCATTGCAGTAGAGCCAGCCTTGCTCAGTTCATCAGACCTTACACCAGACCTGGCCGATCCGAATGTGTGGGCTATACATGGCAGGGGAACACAAATAGAGGGTAACGACTATGATTTTAACAATGCCTCCAGGCCTACTACCCTTACTACAGGGGTACCGGATATGGGTGCTTTCGAATTCTTACCAACAGCCCTGCCTACTGTGTTGCTCGCAACTCCAGCCGCACCCGCTCCGGGCATTACGCAAACATTTATGTATGGCACAGATACTGTGGCTAAAATAACATATGACGTTGCGGCTCCGGTGCCAGCCAGTATTTCTTTACGAAGATATTCTGGTGTTATACCACCCGGTTTAACAGCCGGCCAACTGAGCATGTATTATTATACTGATGTGGATGTACCTGCACAGGGAGCATATAAGTATAAGCTGCAACATTTTTATGTAGACTCATGGCAGGGCTTTATCCCAAGTCAGCCAGCCATTAAACTTGGTCACACAAATGCTGCCAATGCGTGGGTAGTAAGGCCAAACAGTAAAGTAGACGACATCATCAATGTTTTTTCTGATACTGCCCTTACTTACATGGATAAATTTACTGGTCTTACAGATGGCAGTATTGTAATTGCTCCACCAACGCTACCGCCCACAGATAGCAGCAACAGGGGCACGAAGTTCTGGGTGGGTTATGGTCATCACCAGAATTTTATGGCAAACTCCCAGGACATGGTGCTGTATTTTAGCGCAGAGCAGGCAGCCAATGTAACAGTGCGGATCAACGGAACTGCTTATAGTAAAACGTATGTTGTTCCTGCAAATTCTGTAATAACCAGTGCCATTGTGCCCAAATATGGCCTGTTTGATGCACGACTCTTAACAGATGGGAAGTCTTCCAGGGGTATCAGTATTCAAAGCGACGTACCAATTGTAGCTTATGCGCACATTTATGCTTCTACCACTTCTGAAGCAGCCATGCTG
>Ga0335397_10000761_pt1 | contig 42953 bp, 36 predicted proteins | sample MAT04_FD_205740 | JGI IMG/M metagenome (GOLD analysis project Ga0335397, IMG submission 205740) | Freshwater microbial communities from Lake Fryxell liftoff mats and glacier meltwater in Antarctica - MAT-04 (spades assembly) (version 2) ... | reverse complement strand
GGGCTGGAGAAGGTCCCAAGGGTTCGGCTGTTCGCCGATTAAAGTGGCACGTGAACTGGGTTCAGAACGTCGCAAGACAGTTCGGTCCCTATCTGTGATGGGCGCAAGTAAATTGAGAGGACATGACCTTAGTACGAGAGGACCGGGTCGTATGTACCGCTGGTGTATCTGTTGTGCCGCCAGGTGCAATGCAGAGTAGCTACGTACAGCAAGGATAAACGCTGAAAGCATCTAAGCGTGAAACCTTCCTCAAGATGAGTTTACTTTTAAGGGCCGTAGTAGACTACTACGTTGATAGGCTACAGGTATAAGGGTGGTAACATCGAAGCCGAGTAGTACTAATTACCCGTAAGCTTTATTTTTTTATTTTACGCCCCCTCCGCCCCCTAAAGGGGGAACCAGGAAGGGAGTATAATAATACTCGATTTACTCTAAAGAACAACTTTCCCAATATGTACATTATTGAATGAAGAATGAAGAATTAAGAGTTAAGAATGTTGAAAGCATTTTTAATTTTTAATTATTAATTTTTAATTCTTAATTCCTTATGGTGGTTTTGCCAAGGGTGTTCACCTCTTCCCATACCGAACAGAGAAGTTAAGCCCCTTATGGCCGATGGTACTGGTATTCCAACCGGGAGAGTAGGTAGCTGCCATATTTATTTAAAATAGCCTTCACATTTATTTGTGAAGGCTTTTTTTATGCCCATTACTTTTTTGTTCGCCTCTTTCCATACCGATCCGCCCCGGCGGACACGTCCGCCGCGGCGGATAAGCCCCTTATGGTCCGCCGCGGCGGATATTCCAACCGGGAGAGTAGGTAGCTGCCATATTTATTGAACCCGATCATTTATTTGATCGGGTTTTTTTATGCCCATTACTCAACGATTATATTGACGTTCGCCTCTTCCCATAACGATCCGCCCCGGCGGACACGTCCGCCGCGGCGGATAAGCCCCTTATGGTCCGCCGCGGCGGATATTCCAACCGGGAGAGTAGGTAGCTGCCATATTTATTGAACCCGATCATTTATTTGATCGGGTTTTTTTATGACCGGGATTTTTTTGTTCACCTCTTCTCATACCGATCCGCCAGCCGGTGGATAAGCCCCTTATGGTCCGCTGCGGCGGAGAGAGTAGGTAGCTGCCATATTTATTTAAATTAGCCTTCACATTTATTTGTGGAGACTTTTTTTATGCCATTTGCTTTTTGTTCGCCTATTAACATAACGATCTGCCCTGGCGGACAGTTGTGTTACAACCGGAGGGAAAAAAAAGTGTCATATTCCTATAGTATTCACTCCTCGTTTTGCGTATTTTATAACCGTACAATCACTATGCTTCTTTCCGGAGTTTCCCCAAGTGATTTTAATAAAGCCCTGATAATTTAACGGGACATTCCAATTTCCCCTGGTTAAAGGTTAGTGGATAATTTCAATTAAAATCATCTCAAAAAATGAATAAATAAAATATTTTTATTGTATTATTACTAATTAATTTATTCCCGATTTTTGGAAACCAAAAAAATCCTTTCTATATTATTTACGGTACTTTTTATAGACTTTGCTGTAACCGCACAAGAAATCATCAACATAGTACTGGTTGGTAAAGATGGGGTTACTCAAAATATCAAAGAAGCTCATTCTTTTGTTCTGGTAAAAAATACCCGGGTAATATGTTTGAACGATTGGATTATAAAACGGGAGCGCCATTACAGTTATTACGAACTTATAGGGATTCTAACCTGGCCGATCAATATGGTGCTTACCTGGCGTACCATCCAAACGGACTTTTACATATTAAAGGGCAATATAACGGCAACCAGAAAGCGGAAGAATGGTATTACTATAATGATACCTCCAAACATATATTGACTGAAACGTACAAAGAAGGACTACTGGTTAAGACTGAGTTACCGGATACTGTGAAAAAATCTAAAGATACACTTCAGTATAAAGATGAAAGGGAAGCCAATTTAAAAGGTGGTACAAAAGCCTGGTTAACTTATATCCAAAAAAATCTCAATGCAGATGTAGGACAGCAGTCTATAATGGGAGGCCAGGTACAGGTTTTATTTAAAATAGATGCGGAAGGCAACCTGTTTATATTTATTTAAAAAAATCAGTAGAATATGTGCTGGATGAAGAGGCACAACGGCTCATCAGGGTGTCACCAAAATGGATACCTGCTTTTCAAAACGGTAAGGCTTTAAATGCTTACCGTATTCAGCCCGTAACATTTATAAAGGAATGAGGGTTTCAAATAGAATGGCTGCTGAGATTTTATTTCAAAATGGGTAGTTATTCGATTTGGTTTTGTGACCATAAAAGCCTTTTTAAATTAAACTATAGTAGTCACTATAACAGTTGTATTTTATTTCATCAAAATTGATTTAATGGTTGCTTCATCTTTTTTTATTGTTATTTTAACCCTTTCAACCCCTCCAGTAAATCAACATCTTCCTTGTAAATTTTTAACCGGAGCAAATAACTATTTTCATTTTTTGTTAGCGCCAATTGATGTGGGCTGCCTTTTCTTATAACAACGTGATCAACATCTAATTTGTATAAATTAATTAGGTGAATAAGTTCTGTTCGTTCCCTCTCAGCTTTTGCATATATCATTATCTGTTGCCCGGCATTCAATAAAAAATCTTTTAATAATATTAATTTATCTGAATTGGCTGCAACATCCGGAAAATGCCTTGCCCAATTTGTTGCAGGCTTTGGTTCTTGCTGAGTATCTGTTTCCAGTTTATTTTTTGCTATCATTAATAATTGTTGCCAATTACTATTGGAACTATTTTTTGTTTGTAACAAAGCAGGATGTAGTATTTTATATAGAAAATCCCTGGTCAATTGGAGCGTAAAAAGCTGCTGTATAAAACGCCCGATATCAACTTTCGTATCAAACAGAATTATACTACACATGATGGCGATTTTTGTTTCTATATCATCATCAGTGGAATACGCCTTCTTTTTAAAAAGCAATGCCAGTGCAGCAAAAACCTGTGAATACAATGGACTTAATTTTACTTTAACGGGCAAATTATCTGCTTCAATCATATTGATTATTTGCAGCCATTTTAATAAAATGCTCAATCTATTTAATTGCAAACCGTCTTTTATAAGCGTATCAATTTTATTACCGTCCAGGTAATTAATTATTTTGAGAAAATCTTCATTTTCAAATAAATGGGTGTATCGGGTTAGCACAGGAATAATCTGGTCAATTTCGCTATCGCTTAATTTTAATACCAATGGTGTAATGATGGAGTAGTTACTTTTTGAATTCGTTTTTGTTGCATCCAAAGAAAATAACAGCGCTTTCGCCTGGTTAATATTTTGAGTTATGTCATTTAAAAAGTATGCTATCCATTCGAGTTTTACCCTGTTTTTCGAATGCTGTAAAGTTTGTAAAACAGCCTCGTTGGAACCAAAAATAACAGCCCCGTAATGATACCAATATTCAGCAGTCATCCCGTAATTGCCCATGTACCCTTCCGCTTCCTTTTGTATGGGCTCCTCATCATCGTAATTTTTTTCGTTGATAATATCAAATGTGCCTTTCGAAACCATTCCTATTTCTGGCACCGCTTGTAAAATCCAGTTATCAAGTTCCGTACTTTCTTCATGCACCTCAGTTATTTCACAATCTTCTGGGTCTAGGTCCCGGCTTTTGTACCCATACCCGCCGTCATCTTCAATATCGCCCATTAAATAGTGGGTCAACAAACCTACATTAACATACATCCCTGCCTGCCTTGCCGCTTGTACAATTACCTGAACTTTTAAATTATCGTTCCGTTTTAATAACTGCATCGAAAAGTTTTCTGGTGTGTACTGGTGTTCCAGTATATATGCCAGTGGTTTTGAACCTGCCGTTTGCAGCACATTTTTTAATAATGGCACCAGTAAATTGATATGATTACCGGTTGCAGCAGGGCCTAAGTCAACATCTTTAGCACCCCTTATTAAATTATAGACCAATGAAAGCCTGTAGCCGCTTTTTACAGGTAATAATTCATGGTTGCAATCTGCATAGAATGCAGTGTATTGAATGTCAAACTTATTGAAATCTTTTTCAATGACTTTTTTTTGATTATCAAATTCAATTACAAACTCGCCGCCTTCGTATTCGCCTGGCAGCGTGATCACCAATGTTGCAAACATGCCTTTATCTTTTTCAGAATCTTTATGCGGCTTAAAAAAACTGCCTTCTTCATACAGCAGCAGTTTATAAAAAACGGCTGTTATAGCTTCGTCTTCAAGTGATAGTTCTTCCTTTACATTGTTGACGATTTTTTTAATTTTTGCATTCCATTTTTCATTGCTAAATTTTACCTTGTCCGCATTTATCTCCCAGGTATTACGGATTGTTTTATCCACCAAAGTTTCAGCTCCTTTACCAAAGGGTGCATCGTGCGCTTCTTGTATTATTTTTTTCGCAATTTCTTTTTGCAAAGGAAACCCTACTTCGCCCACACCATTAATTATCAGCCCGGGAATGATAAATGAAACAACGCCGGTTGATACAAAATTGGTATCTCCTTTTACATTATTTAATACGTCAGCTATTTGTTCAAAAATATGATCCATGTAGTTTATTTTGAAAAGTAAATATAATTAATTGGAGGGTTTCAGTAATTGGTAAATTACGGAGATTGGTTTATAAGCATTTTTCCACTATAGTTTAGCGTAGAACAAGTAGTGTATCATTTTAATTATTATCCTGATTAAGATGCAGCCCTGGTAATCATCAATGGCTGCTGGGATTCCCCTGTATTACTCACGCAAACGCAGCAACAACGTGGCATACGGAATCAAAACGTTTTTTGTAGTTTAGAAAGTGAGAAAGGGTTTTAGATTATATTTCTTAAATTTGATAAAACCTATTTATGGCAATAAAAGAAATGAAAGAAAAGCTGCATTCATTGATTGAAGAAACAAATAATGAAATATTATTAGAAGATCTTTTGCTTGAAGCAGACAGCTGGATACATACAACAAATCATTATGAAGCTGAAGGCCTTTCAAAAGAAAATTATGAAGAACTTATCTCTTTAGTCAATGAACCACCTGAAAAGGATACCATTTCTTACGATAAACTTAAATCGTCACTAAGCAGATGGTTTACAAATTAATTTTCAAGAAGCGTTTTCGCAACAAGCTTCAAAATCTGCTTGGTTATATTGAAAATGAATTTGGCCTATTAGTTGCTCAAAGATTTGCAAAGCAACTTGACAAGAAATTCAATACACCTCAACAACAACCATTTTTTGGAAACCATCGGTCTATATTCGAAATATACGAAGCATCCACGCCGGTAAACATAACAAGCTTTACTATAGAATTGAAGGCAATAAAATTATTATTATCAACATGTACGATACCAGGATTAACCCAAAAAGAAATAGGTTGAAATAACTTATCGAATTGTACAAGAGGACGATCTACCACAGCGCACAAGTCGCACCAATGCCCCACAAAGCTGCTGCTTAGTCCGTACAAAAAAATAATCCGGCTGAAAAGCACACTCATATAGCACTTAATTCCAATGCGGCTGTGTAAAAACTGTGAATAACCACGAATAACTGTGTAAACATTCGGGTTCACTTTATAATCCATTACTCTATATTTGCCGTCCTACTAAACTATAGAAAAAGTGCGTTTAAAGAGTCTTGAAATTAAAGGATTTAAAAGTTTTGCCGATAAAACCGTACTCCATTTTGATGAAGGTATTACCGGCGTTATCGGGCCCAATGGCTGTGGTAAAAGTAATATTATTGATAGTATCCGCTGGGTAATTGGGGAGCATAAAATAAGCAACCTAAGGAGCGAAAACCTGGAGAGCCTGGTTTTTAATGGTAGTAAAAGCCGCTCTGCCAGCGGTTTGGCAGAAGTAAGCCTCACCTTTGAAAATACAAAAAACCTGTTGCCCACCGAGTTTAATATGGTGACCGTTACCCGTAAATATTACAAGAACGGGGAAAGCGAATACCGCCTCAATGATGTGGCCTGTCGCCTGAAGGATATTCATAATTTGTTTATGGATACAGGTGTAAGTACCGACAGTTATGCAATCATTGAACTGGGTATGGTGGATGATATTATCAAGGATAAAGAGAATAGTCGCCGTAAAATGCTGGAACAGGCAGCGGGGATAACTATATATAAAACCCGTAAAAAGGAGGCTAAATTAAAACTGGATCTTACAGAGCAGGATTTGGCACGTATTGAGGATCTGTTGTTTGAAATTAATAATCAACTGAAAAGCCTGGAGAGCCAGGCCAAAAAAGCAGAGAAGTATTTTGAAATAAAGAAGGAATACAAGGAAGTAAGTATTGAACTTGCAAAAGCAGCACTGGAAGGATTCAACATCACCTACCGCGACTTAAATCACCAGCAACAGGCAGAAGTAGATAAACGACTTGAACTGGAAGCAGCAATCGCACTGGAAGATGCAGCCCTGGAGAAGGAAAAGCTGGGTTTTATTACCCAGGAAAAAGCCCTGCAGGATCTTCAGCACGCCTTCAACGATATGTTGGGGGCAGTGCGTAGCATAGAAAGTGACAAGAGTTTAGCCGCTCAGCGATTACAATATTTAAAGGAAAGGGAAACCAGCCTGAACGACTTTCTACAAAAAGCAGGCGGGCAACTAAAGGGGCTTGACGAAAGCATACAGTTTACCAGTTTACAAATAGATGAAGACGAAATAAAACTGGAAGAACTGGAAGGCAGGCTGGAAGAATTGAAAAAGGCGGTGGAAGATAAGCGCCGCGTATTTGATGAAAAACGAAGCACCATTGATGCTTTGAGAAGAGAAAACCAGGCCATTCAAAGAAACCAGTTTGAGGCGGAAAAGAAAGTAGCCGTTGCAGATACCAGCATACAGAATTTGCAACGCACCATCGTACAGATACAGGATGAGAAAACGCAGCGCCAAAGCCAGATACAACAATTAGAGGCCGAAAGGAAAGTGAAAGCGGATGAACTGGAGCAAAGGAAAGTAGACCTGCAACAATTACAGGATCACCACGAATTTACTAAGGAACAGATATTTCAAACACAGAGTAAGCTGGAAGCACTTCGGTCAGAACTGGCCGAAGAAAACCGGAAACTGGATAGCAAGAAAAATGAATACGCATTGTTGAAAAGCCTGGTGGACTCAATGGAAGGCTACCCCGAGAGCGTAAAATTTTTACACAAGAATCCCAACTGGAATCATGAGGCGCCTCTGCTGAGTGATATTATTTATGTACAACCCGAATATCGGGCAGCCGTAGAAAATGTACTGGAGCCTTACCTCAACTATTACGTTGTTAATAATTTAGAGGAAGGGTTGAAGGCGATTCATTTGCTGGATGATAATAAAAAAGGGAAAGCTAATTTCTTTTTGCAGGATAAGTTTACCGGTTTTGAAGAAAGCCATCAGCCCCAAGGAACCATACCTGCACTCAGTGTGGTAGAAATTGATGAAAAATACAGTCATCTTGCCAAACACTTACTGGGCAATGTTTTTATAGCGGAGAATGCAGATGCGCTTGCCAATAGTAATGGTGCGGTGGTTTTGGAAAAAACGGGGAAGTATGTAAAAGGGCTATACTCCATCACCGGGGGTAGCGTAGGATTATTTGAAGGAAAAAAAATTGGCCGTGCCAAGAACCTGGAGAAGCTGGTGGAAGAAATTAACGCCCAGGAAATAGTAGTGAACGAATTAAAAGCAACTATTCAGGAACGTCATAATGAAGTGATTGCTTTTAATGAACAATTGAAGGAAAATGCCATTAAGCAAACACAGCAGGATATCAATAACCTCACGAATCATGTGTTCAGTCTGCAGAATAAAATAGAGAACCTGCATCACCTGGAAGAAACGAGCAGCCATCGTATTGAGGAACTGCAGGAGCAATTAGAAACGAACCAGGATGCGATATCAAACACAAGGGACGAGCTGGAAAAGCTGAATACCCAGTTAGAAGAGTTAACAGTTAAAACACAGGTGGTTGAGCAGGATTATGCATCATCAGAGCAGGAATACAATTTTGCAACCGCCACTTACAATGATGGCAACCTGCAGTTTACCAGGCAACAAAGTAAAGTAGTTAGCCTGAAACAGGAATATGAATTCAAGAGCAGGCAGTTGAATGATTTAAAAGTACAGGTAGAAAGTAGCACGGTTCAACTGACGGAAGCCGCTAACAGCATTACCGAAACGGCTACCACATTGGCCGAACTGGAAGTGTTGGTAATAACCATGCTTCAGAATAAAGACATTGAAGAAAAAAAATTAAATGAAGCCGACCAGGCATATTATAACTTAAGAAATGCTTTGGCCGCCAAGGAAAGTGAGCTTCGCCACAAACAGAAATCCAAAGAAACCATTGATCATTTGTTAAGCGAAATAAAAGATAAGTTAACCGAATTAAAACTGCAACTGGCAGGGATGAAGGAACGATTGCAGGTAGAGTTCAGGATTGACCTGGATACCATTATTGATGAGCCGCGTACAGGTGATGTGCCGCTGGAAGACCTGCAGGAAAAGAATGACCGCATGCGCAAAAGGCTGGAAAATATTGGTGAGATAAACCCTACGGCCATTGAGGCGTATACCGAAATGAAAAAGCGCTATGAGTTTATCATGGTGCAAAAAAACGACCTGGTAACGGCAAAGGATAGCCTGATGCAAACCATACAGGAAGTAGAAGCTACGGCCAACCAGCAGTTCCTTGATACCTTTAATAAAGTGAGGGAGAATTTCCAGAAAGTGTTCCAGGCACTGTTTACTGAAGATGATACAGCTGATATGGTATTGGTGGATCCAACTAACCTGGCAGATACGGGAATTGATATCGTGGCTAAGCCAAAGGGCAAGCGTCCATCTTCCATCGGACAGTTAAGTGGTGGTGAAAAAACATTAACCGCAACTGCATTGTTATTTGCCATCTATTTAATTAAGCCTGCACCATTCTGTATTTTGGATGAGGTAGATGCACCATTGGATGATGCCAACGTAGGGAAGTTCACCAAGATGATTAAACAGTTCAGCGAAAACAGCCAGTTCATCATTGTTACACATAACAAACAAACCATGAGTGCGGTAGATGTGATATATGGAGTAACGATGCAGGAGCCCGGGGTGAGTAAATTGGTGCCGGTGGATTTTAGGAGTTTGAATTAAAGCCCCCTGTCCTCCGCGGCGCACGGCGATCAAATTAGACAATAAAAAGTACGGCTTTAGCCGAAAGAATAATTTGGCTTAAGCCGGTAAGAGAATAATATCACTTATCACCGCCCTAAAGAAGCGGAGCAATTCAAATAGCTTGCTTAACTTAACGACATTGGGCCGGTCTGTTCCTACAGAAGCTTGTTCCTACGAAACTGAATATTTCATTTGAGCCAATCTTTCCGGAGCCCGTTAGGATTTATATATATCAAACTAACAACAAATAACCCTACCTTTCAACTATCAATTAACCTTAAAACATTTTTTATGAGCAACGAATCGATCATCATTATTTTGATACTGGGTGCTATTGCAGGCTGGTTGGGTGGAGTGATTTTTAAAGGGAGTGGTGTAGGATTGATTGGCAATATCATTGTTGGTATCATTGGGGGTTTTATCGGCCACTGGGTTTTTGGAAAATTGGGAATCAGGATGGGCACCGGCTACCTGAGTTATATTTTGACGGCGGGCATTGGGGCTGCTATTTTATTGGCGCTGCTTAACCTTGTATTTGGAGGGAGAAGGTAAGGACTCGTTTTTATCCATTCATCTTATTTTTTTACAAAAAGATACCTGTTGAAAAGGGTATCTTTTTTTTATTACTACGCCAATCAAGTGAATTATTATTATTTAATTAGAAGCGCTGAAATACTGAAACGCTGGTAAAGCATCTATTCTTTTAGTACTAATAATTTTGAGGGTTTCGTTTTGTATGCTTTATACGTATAATACGGATTACATTTTTAAAGTAGCGATAAGATACCCTGTAACTATGCAATTCAAAAGCCCGAATTTCGTCACGTGTAATTTGTATTTGTCAGGATTAAAAAAATCAAGTTGAGTAGTTAGTTTCAGAATTGTTGAAAGTATTTCTTCCTTAACATTTGCTGCATTTTTAGGAGAATCTAGTTTTATATATTCAATCACTTTTATAAACTCAGTAAAGGCCCGTTTGTTCCACTTAATTAAAATGGGCATCGTTTATTTTTTGCTGAAATATTTGACTACATCTTCATGCAATATAAATTCGCCAGATTCTATTGAAGCATCGGCCTGCTACAGTTCTTTGATATATTCTTCCAAGGAGGGAGTTGTTGTGTTTTCTTTAGGCCTGTTTAAAAAATCTTTCATTAATTGCACAAAAGACATTTTCTCCTGCTCCTTTAAACGTGTAAAATAACTAAACAGTTCCTGCTCCAATACATTTGCCATTTTAAATGTGTTTTTACAAATTTGCTTTTTTTCTATTTATAAACAGCATTTCTGCTTGATGTAATCACTAATCCCTAATAGACAGTCCATGAAAATTATTAGAGTTTAAAGTCTTCGCCGCATCGAAGATTTAGGGACTTTTTTTCGTATTTTTGAACCCTTATGTCAGCAGAAAAAATTATTGGCGACTGGAAAAAGAAAATCTTTAAGCCCATCTATTGGCTGGAGGGTGAGGAGGATTATTATATTGACCTGGTAATGAATTACGCCGAGCATAAAATTTTGCCCGAAAGTGAGGCGGGCTTCAACTTGTCTGTTTTTTATGGTAAAGATGCCAACTGGAGCGATGTAGTAAATGCCTGTATGCGCTACCCTATGTTTGCAGAAAAGCAAGTGGTGTTGCTAAAGGAAGCCCAGCAAATGAAGGACCTGGAAAAGTTGGAAAATTATATTAAAAATCCTTTATCATCTACCATTTTTGTGGTGAGCCACAAAGAAAAAACAATCAATAAAACTACCAAACTTGGTAAACTCATAAAAAAAGAAACAGAAGTTTTCCTCTCCGAAAAAATACGGGAATATAAACTGGTAGAATGGGTGACAGATTATCTGAAATCGCAAGACTTTTCAATGACGCCAAAAGCAATCCAACTGTTGACAGAACACCTTGGCAACGATTTAAGCCGGATTGTAAATGAGCTTGAAAAGTTAACTGTCAACCTTGGACAGCGTAAAAGTATCAACGAAGATGATATAGAAAAATTTGTAGGAGTAAGCAAAGAGTACAATGTATTTGAATTGCAGGATGCACTCAGCAAAAAGGATTTGGCAAAAGCAATAAGGATCATTCAATATTTTGAAGGTAATCCCAAAGCGGCGCCCATACAGCAAGTATTGCCTGCCCTTTATGGATATTTTAGTAAGCTATATTCCATTTTTGGTATGGCCGATAAAAGCGAGGGAGCAATTAAGCATTTATTTTTTAATAATAGTTTTGCGGCAAAGGATGCTTTATCTGCCGCAAAGAAATATAATTACGAAGGGGTAGAGCGTTCACTGCTTTTATTACATGAATACAATTTAAAAAGCGTAGGTGTAAACAGTACCGGCACTTCGGATGCATCGTTGATGAAAGAAATGGTTGTAAAGATGATGGGGTAGGAGCAGCGTCTGTCTCCGCCGCAGCGGAGAATTTAGGTCGGAGCGTATTGTTCTACTTGTTACTTGCTTTCATTTTGTCAGGGCTTATTTGATTTTTTACCCGGCTTTAGTAATACTATTAAACATCGTTGCGTCGCACACTTTTACTTTTGCAAAAATATGGAGCAACGAAAACGAACAGCATTATTGGAACCGGCGGGTTTTATGAAGATTTAATGCCGATAAAATTTTAGAGAGTAGATTTTTCGCGACCATCAAAGTGAGAAAAGTTGGGCATCATTAAGCACTCGCCCAGATTCCTGTTTTTAATTCCTAATTTTTAATTCATCATTCATCAATCATCATTCATCATTCATCATTCATAATTTCAGCCTACGCCAATAAAGCAACTAAAGCCTCCTCCTTATCCGTTGCCAGTTGGGCCTTCAACGCATCCAGCCCATTAAATTTCACTTCGCTACGCAGGTGTTTTTTTATTGTGATCGTAAGTGTTTCGCCATAAATGTCCTGATCAAAATCAAAAATATTTACCTCAATCATTCTCTTGGTTCCATCTACGGTTGGGCGAACACCGATGTTCATCATACCGCCTTTTTCAATTTTTAATTTTTCATTTTTAATTGATACTGCATACACGCCGTTACCTGGAATTAGCTTATTCTCATCTCCTATAAAAAGATTGGCGGTGGGGTAATCGATTGTTCGGCCCAATTTGTTGCCTTCCACTACTTTGCCGCTGAAGAAATAATCGTAGCCTAAAAAATGGTTGGCGGTATCAATATCTCCCCTTAACAACGACTCTCTTATTTTGGTGGAACTAATCGTCATGTCATGCAGCATATATCCCGGGATCTCTTTTACTGCATATCCATATTTCGGAGCCTTCTCTTCCAGCAATTGAAAATCTCCGCTACGGCCTTTTCCAAAGCGGTGGTCGTGGCCAATGATGATCGTATGTGGATGGAAAGTTTTAACTAAGAAATCAGCGATATAAGCTTCTGCAGACTGGTTGGCAAATAATTTCGTAAAAGGCACTACCACCAGGTGGTCAATTCCATATTTTTCGAGTAAGCCAATTTTTTCATCCAGGGTATTTATTAAATATACTGTTCCTGGCTGCGTACCAATGATTTTACGTGGATGTGGATGAAAAGTAATGATAATCGTTTCGCCGTTGGCTTTGGCAGCTTCGGATTTCATCAGTTGAATAATTTGCTGATGCCCGCCGTGCACCCCGTCAAAGGTTCCAATCGTAATCAGTGCATTCCTAAAAACCGGTAATTGTTGTATGTTGGTATGAACAGTCATTGTAAAATAGGTGCAAAACTACCTGAAAATAAGTTCAATCCAAATTTTCTTGCAGGCAGGGTTGCAAACCATTTAAACAGATTATCAAAGCATCAATGAGTAGTTAAAAAGGTTGGCAACCCTTTTCCTACCCCTGAAAATTTATTAATGGTTAATTGATAATTCAAATATAGTTTTGCAGCACAATTAATGCTATGAGCCTTTACAATAAAAGAGGGGTATCTGCCCAAAAAGAAGAAGTACATGCTGCTACAAAGCATTTAGACCAGGGATTATTTGCCAATGCCTTTTGTAAAATTTACCCCGACTATTTAGGCGGCGATGAAAATTTTGTAAGCGTAATGCATGCCGATGGGGCAGGTACTAAAAGTATTCTGGCTTATTTGTATTGGAAAGAAACCGGCGACATCTCTGTGTGGAAAGGCATTGCGCAGGATGCCATTGTAATGAACCTGGATGACCTGCTTTGCGTCGGCATCTACGATAACATCGTTTTCAATTCTACCATCGACCGCAACAAAACCATTATTACGGGTGAAGTGTTGTCGCAGATCATCAACGGTTCGCAGGAGTTATTTGATGCATTAAAAGAATTTGGTGTACATATTCATTACCTAGGTGGTGAAACTGCTGATGTAGGTGATGTAGTGCGAACGGCTGCAGTAAATGGCACTATGACCTGCCGCTGGCCAAAAGATAAGATCATCAGCAATGATAAAATAAAAGCAGGTGATGTGATTGTGGGTCTCGCCAGTTATGGGCAGTCAACTTACGAAAGCGAATACAACAGCGGTATAGGAAGCAACGGTTTAACAAGCGCCAGGCATGATGTGCTGAGTAAATATTATGCCGATAACTTTAAAGAAAGTTACAATACCAGCCTCGATGAAGCCGTGGTTTATATAGGGAAGAACAGATTGTCAGATTCCTTTTCATTTACGGCAGACGATGAATTATATACCACCAATATAGGCAAACTAATCCTTTCGCCCACCCGTACCTATGCGCCGGTATTAAAGTTGTTGTTAGAAAATCATTTTGATAAGATACATGGCCTGATACATTGCAGTGGTGGCGGACAAACCAAATGCATGAAATACCTGCCGGGGAACTTCAGGATCGTCAAAGACAATTTATTTGAAGCACCTGAAATATTTAAAATAATTAAGGAAAGCAGTGGCAGCAATAACAGGGAAATGTACGAAGTATTTAACATGGGCTGCCGGCTGGAAATTTACTGTTCTCCGGAGGACGCTGATATAATGATACATACTGCCAAATCATTTAATATTGATGCCCGGGTGATTGGTAGGGTAGAGGCGAACGATAAGAAGGAGTTGGTGGTTAAATTAAAAGGTGAAGAGATAGTTTATTAAAATAAGTAAAAAGTTTACTCCTGTTTAAACAGAAATAAACTTTTTACTTAAGCTATGAATCAATCGCTTATTTTTTTTCTACCAGAAAAAGAAGGGGCTGTTTTCTATAGGCGTTTACAATGTGGCCGTTTTGTACCGCTGGTTCCCATTTCGGGCCTTTTCTTATCAGGTCCATACAATGCTCCGATGTTTTTGATCCGGGGTAATCGTTTGTTTTGATGTCTGCAATACTACCATCTTTCCTTACAATAAAAGACACCATGATTTTATATTGCCCTGGTTTCCAACCTTCTTCAATGGGCAGGTTTGGACTTAAATTTTTTTGTAGGTACCTCTCCCATGCAGGTTGACCACCCGGGAAACGGGGTTCATTTTCTGTCACTGTAAAAACGGGTTCATCGTGGAGCGACTGCGCATTTTTAGTATCAAATGTCCCGTATCCAACCAACACCACTTCTCTCAGGGGCTTATTCTCCGGCACTTCAGTAATGTGTATTTCCTTTATTGCGGGATTGTTTTTTGTAGTGATCTCCACCACTCCGTTCTTTCCAGCCCCTCCATATTTTTCAAGCGCAGGCTGTCCTTTAATTACATTGATACTTTTTATTTTATCGGGATCGATTGAATTAAGATCTATGCTTTCGGTTTTTATTTTACCATCTATTACATACAATGGCTGTTTAGCCGGGTCTTGTATGATATTTCCCCTGATTTTTATATTCCCGTTTACTGTTAACTGTTCAGTAGAGGTGTCGCCTGATATCGTAACTGGTAAATCTTTTAATACAAGTTCCTTCACTTTTGTCTTAATAATCACTACACCATTCTTTCCCTTTTCACCATATTTAACCAGGGCCGTTTCGTCTTTGAATACACTTACGCTTTCAATTTTTTCCGGGTCAATCTTTTTCATTTCTTCATTACTGATCGTTTTTCCATCTAAAATAATCAATGCTTTGGCCTGGTTCTTCAAAGTTATTTGAGGTATGGTATCTTCTTTTTGGCTTCCCGGAACAATTGCATTTATTGTATTAGCATTACTAATACCAGCTGATTTTTCCATTGCAAAAGCGTATCGCTCAATGGCCGACAGTATGTTTTTCGCAATGCTTTCTTTCGCCTCCTCCGTTTGAAGGTATGCCAAATCCTTTAGATTGGTTATATAGCCTGCTTCAATTATTACTGATGGACAAAGACTTTCCTGCAATACTTTTATACCTATTGCCCGTTGTTGTGGAAGCTTGTTGACCAGTAATTTATAATTATTGCTAAATTCATCAATGATTGCAGATGCAAATAGTTTGCTGTCTGTAGAATTTCCGTATTTGTCTTTAGCTACGTAAACACACATTCCTGTTTTTACATCTGCAGAATCAACTGATGTCGCATCGGTGTGTATGGAAACGAATAAGTCAGCCTTTTTCGAAATGGTAAATGCAGCCTTCTCCTGAACGGATTGAAAAACATCGCTTTCTCTTGTAAGTATGATGTTTATGCTGGCGTTTTTATTAATTGCTTTTATCTTTTTTATGATGGCAAGTGTGAGGTCTTTTTCTACAATATTTCCATTGGTACTGCGTGCGCCTACATCTTTGCCACCATGTCCTGCATCTACTACTACGTTTATTGTTTTTCCATTATAAACAGCATTAGTTAGTTTGAATGTCTTTGCCTTTAAAGTAAATGCGGCAAACATTAAAATGGTTAGGGGTAATACCATCAGGCGGCCAATATAGCCAACTTTTGGGTTCCTGTTTTTTGTCAACATCATAAGTCTTCGTTTGATAGGTGAATAAAAAAATGGATTGGTTAAATGAAATCGGTGTTGCGGATAAGTAGCTTGTAGAATCATGGTAGCAAATGTTTCGGTGTCGCTATCTTCTACGGCTATTTTGTCGGCCATAAATTCATGTATCATATTCAGCTCTTTGCGTATGAGCCAAAAGAAAGGATTGCACCAGCATACAATCAATGTTGCATTGATGAACAATTTATCATAGCTGTGTTTTTGTTGCACATGCGCCAGTTCATGTTTAAATATCTGGTGACCGGTGGCACTTTCCGGATCAATATGATCGTTCCAGAAAATGTATCTTAAAAATGAAAAGGGAGTTCCTTTGGCGGTAGTGTTTACAAAATAAACATTCTCTACCAGGCTGTGCCGGTGCTTTTTAAATAAGGTACGGATGCGGAAAATCGTTTGTATAAAAATAGCTAAAAAAGCAAGTGTGATAAAGGAATAAAGAAGCGCCAGGCCTTGCTCGGTCGAGATATTTTTTGATTTTGATTTTATAATAATTTCATCCAAATATTCATTGCTGCTGTTTACCACCTGTAATAGCTGAATGGCTTGTGGAGCAGGCGCATCGGCCGCATGCCAGATATTCACCTGAATAACCGGCAAGGCCAGCGATAATACTACAATGGCCAATAAATAAAACCGGTTGTATTGGTGAAATATTTTGTTACGAAGCATCAGCCAGTAATAGCCAAATAATATGCCGGAGCAGATCGTTACTTTAAGGAGATATAAAGCGAATGGTAGCATGGAGAATCCTTTTAATTGATGTCCCGATAGCTATCGGGAGACGAGTGATGAGTGATTACAATCGTTTTGTATTTAATTAGCAATTTATCATATAAGCAAATCAGCGCATTATTTAGTTTTTTTCAACTGCTTTAACAGTAACTCCAGGTCATCAATGCTTAAATTATTTTCCTTTACCATAAAAGAAACTGCATTGCTGAAGTTGCCCTCAAAATAGCCTTTTACTAAAGTCTTCATGGTGGTTTTACTGTATGCATCTTTACTTACCAGTGGATAATATTGATGCATACGGCCAAATACTTTCAACCCTACAAATTCTTTTTCAGTTAAAATTTTAATGATGGTGGCAACTGTGTTGCTGTGAGGTTTTGGATCTGGCAGTTCATCAATGATTTCTTTTAGAAATGCTTTGTCCAATTTCCAGACTGCCTGCATAATTTGTTCTTCTGCTTTTGTAAGTACTTTCATGATTGTTTAATATTGCTGAAACAAACCTATAACTAATAATTTAGTTAGACAACTATTTTTTTAGTTATTAACTAAATTTAACAGAGTCGGCAGAAAATTAATTTCCATCGCTGGGTTGCATTGGGTTAAATTTGCAGCGGCGGTGATCGGGTGACGGTTAAACTTTTTAAAATTGTTTTTTGGAATTTTTTTTGAAAATCGACAACCGGTTCAGCATTCAAATTGATAAGGGAAGATGAGTATATTTGCCGGATTGGTAACAGGATGGTTGGCTCAATCCACGGATTAATAGAGCCATGGAGGTATGCAGTACAAGGGAGTGACACAACGATGCTGAGCAAAGAAATCCTGTTGGGAACAAAAAATATGAGATCACGATTGTTTCGAAAATGTCACTAATAAAGCCAGCGAATAAAAATATTAATTAACACAAACAGCAAATACAAAACAAACGTCATGTCTCAGGCAATCATAGAATTAACGAATGTAAATATTTACCAGGGTAGCAGCCTTATTTTAAGCGATGTAAATATTTCAGTGGATAAAGGAGAATTTGTTTACCTCGTAGGTAAAACCGGAACAGGTAAAAGCAGCTTATTAAAAACTTTTTATGGCGATTTAACGCTTACAGAAGGAGAGGGCACTGTAGTAGGTTACAACCTGAAGGACCTTGATTGGAAGAAGTTGCCTTTCCTGAGACGCAGCCTGGGCGTTGTTTTCCAGGATTTTCAATTGCTGACTGACAGGAATGTAAATGATAATTTAAAATTTGTGTTGAAGGCAACAGGCTGGAAAGACGAAAAGCTGATGGATGAAAAGATATCCGATGTACTTGACAAAGTGGGTTTAAAAACAAAGGGTTTTAAAATGCCTTTTGAATTGAGTGGTGGTGAGCAACAAAGGATTGATGTGGCAAGGGCCCTGCTAAATTCTCCCCGGCTGATATTGGCTGATGAGCCTACCGGTAATCTTGATCCGCAAACGAGTGATGAAATTATGCAATTGCTCTTTCATATTTCCAAAGACTACGGAACTGCCATTGTAATGGCAACGCATGATTATATGGTGATTAATAAATTTCCTGCAAGAACTATCAAAACAGAGAGAGGCAAAGTGTATGACAACGCAAGTATTGCTGATTAACGTTGGTGAATGGGCAAGGGTTAATAACCGTGTTCATGTTGAAAGAGGAGACTAGTTAAAAGCAAGAGCAATGGAAAATGATTGAGGGTAATATTTCAAAATATTCGTCTTTGCTAATTCGTCATTCACGAATTCCCGGACCAAAAAACCTCCACTATTTTTTCCAGGTTTTTTTCATTACAATAAAAGCTTTGCAGCACCCGCTGCCGCTGTTCATTGTCTTCAATGGCGTAAGGAATATCATAGAGGTAGCTGATGGCTGTTTTAAAATCGTCGGCATCTTCCGCTAACTGGCAAATGTTTTCTAATCCTGATCCCTGTACTCCTGCTTTGTTTACCAGGCAATGGCGACCATTAAACAATGCATTGAGCAATTTTAACTTAACACCGGTATTATTGAACGAAGGTAAAAGATTGATTTGTGCCTTTGCTATCATATCCTGCAGCTCTTTGTCGCCGGGATTGGCCACCAGGCAGGTATGAGAGTGCTGATGTGCCATAAAAGAAAGCTTTTGCGACGGATCTTTTCCTGCAATTACAAATGGAATCTCCAATTCGTTGAATACGTTTTGCAGCAGCCAAATTGCAGCTTCTTCATTTTCATTGATGGATAAATTACCATGATAAAGACAAAAACAGCCTTTGCCTGTTTTGCCCTCCGCTATCGTATATGGCAAAAAAACCGGTAAGTGTGCAATATCAGTGGCATTAAAAAGCTGCCGGTATAATTGTACATCCTGTTCGCTTACCGCCGCAATTTTTGCTATACCAGCCAATTGCTTTTCATAAATTTTGAGCAACTTGCTTTCGTGGCTGTAATACAATTTCTTTAAAGGGTTTTTTTCATGGAGGGCCAGGTGATGGTAATATTCAAATTCGGCATTGTGTAAACGAAGCAATACAATGCGATTGGTAAGTTTACCGGCGTGCAGGTAATAACTACAATGTATGCCTTCTAATAGGATAGGGTAATTGTCTTTTTTTAAATTCCTGATAAGTGCTGCCTTTTTCCTGGTGTTTACAATAAAGGGCAAACGAAAAGAAAACTGGCTGATATTGGTCTCCCTTTTATAATAATTTACTGACTGGCAGAATTTTTCCAATTCTTCCTGCGGGGGTCTTTTATTAACAAAGCAATGCAGGTAAATTTTTATACCTGCCTGGTGCAATGTTTTTATTTTATAGAAAAGGTCAACCACGCCTCCATAATCTGCTGGCCAGGGCACATCATGTGTTACAATATGTAAATGTCTTTCCTCCATTATTTATTTCCCAAAAAACGATGATAAAATGCAAACAGCTTTTTTTCTTCCTGCTGCCAGTTTAATTGTTCCCTGGCTAATTTACAATTGCGCTGAATTTTTTCATGCAATGCCTGGTCTTTCAATAAACGGTTGAGGCTATTTGAAATAGTAGCCTGGTCTAAATCTTTTAACAATAACCCCACGTCAAACTCATCGTTGATGGACTTATATTCAGGAAAGTCCATCGTAACCTGGGGCACCAAATGATGTATATAGTCAAAAAATTTATTAGCTAAAGAATAGTACTGATTTAAACCAATATTTTCTACTAGGTTTACGCCAACATAAGCCAATGATGTGATTGAATCCAGATCTTCCGGCAACAACTTCCCTTTTAAAAACACTTTGTCGGATAAATTGTTGCTTTCGACAAGTCTTTTTGTTTGACCCATAAAATTCCCATCACCATATATTAGAAGAGTAGCATCAACTTCCTTCATGGCAGGAATCAAATATTCTAATCCGCGTGCCTCATTTACTGCTCCCTGGTAAAGGATATATTTCTCACAGCGGTTGGTGGCAAACTGTGTTATGGGTTTTAGCAACGGCATGTTCCGTATTACCTCATAGTTTACTTTATAAATTTGTTTGAATTCGGCTGCTATTTTATAGCCAACTGTATATCCATTGGGAAAAAGCGGAACGAATTTCTTTTCAATCCAATGCCAAATCTTATAAATCCCCGGCCTGCTTACTATTTCTTTTTGTTGAGAAAAGTATTCATGCGCATCGTATACTCTCTTCTTATTTCTTATTACGCTAACCAGCCACACAGGAATGATGGTGTCCAAATCTATACAGCAAAATAAATCAGCCTTTACAAATAGTAGAAAGAAAAAAAGCCTGCAATTGTATTCGGCGTAAAAGCCGGGCCCGTACTTAAACCAGGTGGTTAGCCTTTTTTGGTTAAATGACTTTTGTAATAATGGAGGAGAAGCGCTGTTTTTTGTGCCAACCAACGTTACATCATAATTTGCTGATGACAAAGATGTACAAATGCGTATCATTCGTTGGTCGTAAGCAAGATTATTGGTAACTGTAAATATCAGGTGTTTCAAAAGAAATGGGATTGGGGGTGAATGTGTTGGTTCATTTCCTAAAAAAAAGATAATGCTTTTTATTGCGAATAAATAAATCTTATAGTAAAAATATCATCCGGTTGCTAAACTTTTTATTTATCATTGTTGAACGATCAGTTAAATTTATAAGTGATAAATTTTTACATATAATTTGGTTCCGGACTTTAATAATCGAAAGATTTGGTTGGAATGCAAACCAGGGGGTTTATATTTACTCATTATATTAGTTTTTATTGCTTGGCAGTAGGTCATCCGGTGAATAATAAGGAGTTGTGTACTATCAATCCGTTAAAATATTTGCTCTTTCAGGCATAATATTACAGACTGATTTTACGTTCCCTTATTCTGAAATTCTGTTTTGTATACAATGGTCTGATTTTTAACACGTAGCCATATCTGATTATTTTGCATTTTTAAAAGCAAATATGGATTATAAAAAAGGAAGTTGAAAAAAAAGTATCAAACAAAATCTATAATCTCAAAAAAAAATCCTAACCTTAGGTAACCAACCTACTTATTATGCCAGAAGAAACAACCAGCACAAAGGGGAATTCTTCCCTTCGTCCCTTATTTTTAACTATTTTATGTGTGATTACCTTTATTGGTAGTATCATAGGCATTATAGTTAACGTCCGTGGCTATGTAAATGCAAGCTCCGAAGTGGAAAATATTACTTCAGGGAGAGCTAAAACCCAATTAAAGAATTTATTCAATCCAGGTAGTACTTCTACTGATGAATTAGTGCGGATTGGTAACTTAAATGTGGAAAATTATGAAAAATTTTCAATTGGTTGTATTGCTTCCTATATACTCTGCCTGGTAGGAACGGTCCTGATTTTCAAATTGAAGCGTACCGGATTTTATTCTTTTACCCTGGGTACATTCTTTAATCTATTAACCCATTTTCTCCTTTTCGGCGACAAGTTTGGATCAATGGGTATTTCTATCGTTGCAGCAATTGGCGGACTCGTATTTGTAATTTTCTATGGTTTAAATTTAAAATACATGGAAGAATCTTAATGCCTTGCACTTCTTTTTATTATAAAACTTATTTACCACCAAGCCAGGTTTAAACACTATGACAGAAGTTTTACAAGAATATGAACGCCCTGCTGTAAGACCAACTTTTATAACCGTTTTATGTATTTTAACTTTTATAGGAAGCGGGTGGGGGATAATAAGTGAAAGTATAAAGTATTTTAGTGCAAATTCCCAGGCGGCTTCTATCGCAATTACAAAGGAAAAAGTCAATTCGGATTTACAAAGTAATAAGGATTCCACGGAAGGAGCCCGGTTTGCGCAAAAGATAGTGAACAGTATTACAACTTCACCAGAAAATATTAGAAAGGGTGCATTGGCAAACGGAGCAGGAGCTATCCTGTGTATTGCCGGAGCCTTTATGATGTGGAATCTTAAAAGAAACGGATTTTATTTATACATGGCTGGCACACTTGTCGGTATCATTAGTCCTTTTGTTGTTTTTGGCAGCAATAATTTTATAGCCATACTCTCCTCGGTTGTAATTGGTTTTATCGGGCTAGTATTTGTGATTCTATATGGCGTCAACCTGAAGCATATGAAGTAAGAAAATTTTTGTCAATGAAAAGAGGCCTCCAAAAGGGGGCTTTTTATATGAATATTAAACTTCACTTCCAAACAATTGAATATTTTCCCTACTTTTGCAAGCTAATAAAAAAGTTATATTAACAAAGACGTTATTAAAAAAAAAGAAATGCCTTATTTAACAATCGAAAAAAAAGTAAAAATTTTTACAGACTTTGGCGGTAAAGCCTCCAATACGGGTTCAATCGAAGGTCAGGTTGCGTTATTAACTGAACGCATCAACCAAATTTCTGATCACCTTAAAACCAACAAAAAGGATTTTTCTTCTCAAAGAGGATTAATGATGATGGTTGGCCAAAGAAAGCGCTTGCTTACCTACCTTAGCAAACATAATCTGACAGGCTACAGAGCTTTAATTGAAAAATTAGGACTTCGTAAATAAGCTATCTCCATGTTTAAATAATTTAATTCCCAACTATCTTTTTAGCAGTTGGGAATTCTTTTTTGTTTAAATAATTTAGCCCGGTGAATAAACCACCTTTCACAAATACTTAAATAACAAATATGAGTTTTAATACTAAATCAGAAACCTTTGATATAGGTGGTGGCCGCATGGTTACCATTGAAACAGGGAAGATGGCCCGTCAGGCTGATGGTGCCGTTACGGTGCGCCAGGGTAATTGTATTTTATTAGCTACCGTTGTTGCCAACAAGGAACCAAAGGAAGGACAAAATTTTTTCCCGTTATCAGTAGACTACCAGGAAAAGTTTTCATCTGCGGGCCGAGTACCAGGGTCTTTTTTTAAGAGGGAAGCCCGCCTGAATGATTACGAAATATTAACCAGCCGTTTGATTGACCGGGCATTGCGTCCGTTATTTCCGGAAGATTATTTATGTGATGTGCAGGTATTGATCAGTTTAATTTCAAGTGATGCAGAAGTATTGCCGGATGCATTGGCTTGTTTGGCAGCATCTGCTGCATTGGCAGTTTCTGATATTCCCATCCAGGAAATTATTTCCGAAGTCCGTATGGGCAGAAAAAATGGCCAGTTCATAGTAAATCCAACCCGCACAGAATTAGCAGAATGTGACCTCGAGTTTATTATCGCCGCCACCGAAAAAAATATTATGATGGTGGAAGGGGAAGCGAAAGAGTGCCAGGAAGAAGATCTTGTAAAAGCATTGGAGCTGGGGCATGAGGCCATTAAAGCGCAAATTAAAGCTCAGCAAAACCTGAGAGACCAGGTTGGCAGTATCACTAAAAGAGAGTATACCAAACCATACCGAAATGAAGAGCTGAATGACAAAATCATTGCATTTGGAACGGATAAAATGTATGCAATTGCTTCTGCGGCATCTGCAAAACATGAAAGAAGTGATGCATTCTCTGATCTCCACAAAGAAATAAAGGGATTTTTAGGTGAGGAATTACTTTCAGAAGACAAAGCACTGATTGGGCATTATGTTGGCGAATTGCAATACAATGTGGTGAGGGATATGATACTGAACGATAGAAAACGCCTGGATGGACGAGGAACTGAAGATGTACGCCAGTTGTCGATGGAAACCAATATCCTGCCTACACCGCATGGTTCCTCATTGTTTACAAGAGGAGAAACCCAATCATTGACCACTGTTACGTTCGGAACTCCGTTAGATGAGTTATTGGTAGAAAGTGCCCACAAATCGGATTACACTAAATTTATCCTGCACTATAATTTCCCACCTTTTTCAACAGGTGAGGTGAAGATGATGAGAGGTGTCGGGCGCAGGGAAGTTGGTCATGGTAACCTGGCAATGCGTTCATTAAAGAAAATGATGCCCGGTTCAGAATATCCTTATACGGTGAGAGTGGTAAGTGATATTTTGGAAAGTAATGGTTCATCTTCAATGGCTACCGTTTGTGCGGGTTCACTGGCTTTGATGGATGCAGGTGTTCCCGTTAAAAAGCATGTTAGTGGCGTGGCAATGGGCCTCATCAAAAAAGACGATCAGTTTGCAGTGTTAACTGATATTTTGGGAGATGAAGATCATTTAGGTGATATGGATTTTAAAGTAACAGGCACCCGTGATGGTATATGTGGAGTGCAGATGGATATTAAAGTAGATGGCTTAAGCATGGATATTATGCGGCAGGCCCTGGAACAGGCACGTAAAGGCCGTTTGCATATCCTGGATGCCATGTATGAATGTATTCCTGCACACAGGGATGATGTGAAACCTCATGCACCTAGGATGGTTAAATTAACCATTGATAAAGAATATATCGGTGCGGTGATAGGGCCCGGTGGTAAAGTGATACAGGAAATACAAAGAGAAACCGGTGCTACCGTTAATATTGAAGAAGTGAATAATGTAGGTGAAGTAAGTGTTTTCTCAGCATCAAAGGATAGTTTGGACAGGGCTGTAAACTGGATTAAAGGTTTGATAGCTGTACCTGTTGTAGGCGATACCTACGAGGGCACTGTTAAAAGCATCAAGGAATTCGGAGCATTTGTTGAGTTTTTACCTAAGAAAGAAGGTTTGTTACATATTAGTGAAATTAGCTGGAAACGATTGGAAACAATGGAAGGGATATTTAAAGAAGGTGACAGGGTAAAAGTGAAATTGCTTGAGATTGACCAACGTACGGGTAAGTTTAAATTAAGCCGTAAGGCATTGATGCCAAAGCCTGAAACACAGCCAAGGCCGTAGTTAAAAATATTGCTTAAAAACTCCGAAGATTTTTCTTCGGAGTTTTTTTATTCGTCTTATTTTTTATCTTGAATACAAAATTTTTAAAAATAATAGGTAACTGAATGGGAAATCAGTGTAGACCAATTCAAATGGTTGTTATCATTTTGCCTTTGATTTATACGTAGCCGGTTAATACTGAAATAAAATAAATTTACATGAATTATTTACAATTTGAATTTCAAACTTCCAATATGCAGGAACAGGAAAAATGGGTAGCCTTGTTATCTGAAAAGGGGTTTGAGGGATTTGAAGAAGATGAAAATATCCTGAATGCATTTATTCCGGAACATCTTTTCGATGATGCTGAATTCCTGCAGGTAATTGATAGGTTTGAAAATGTGCGCTATATTAAAACCATTGTGGAAAATATAAACTGGAACAAAAAATGGGAAGAAGACTTTAAGCCTGTATTGGTAGATGATTTTGTAGCAATCAGGGCTACCTTTCACCATGCTATAAAAGGGATGCAGCATGAAATTATTATAACCCCTAAAATGAGTTTTGGTACGGGACATCATGCTACCACTTACCTGATGATTCAGCAAATGCACCAACTTGATTTTGCGGGTAAAACCGTATTGGATTTTGGGACAGGTACCGGGGTATTGGCGATTTTAGCGAGTAAAATGGGAGCAAAAAATGTAATGGCGATTGATTATGATGAATGGAGTATAACCAATACCACCGAAAATGTATTACAAAATGAATGCAATAATATCCTAGTTCGGAAGTCAGATAAAGTTCCTTCCAATGAAACTTACGATATCATACTTGCAAATATTAATTTAAACGTTATTGTATCAAACATTGCCGTTATTGTAGAAGCCAGTGTTAAAGGTGCTATCATCGTTTTAAGTGGATTTTTAAAGGAAAATGAACCAGACTTGGTAGAGGCCGTAACAAATGCCGGTTTGAAATATATTAAAACTGATCATCGTAACGACTGGATTGTAATGGTTGCTGAAAATCTGTCAGTCTGAGAAATTGTGTGTTAATTAAACGTTACCGACGACAAAAAAAGGTATATTTGTCCCTTCAACTCACTAAAAGAAAACTATGAACGAACTACTATTAATAGTTTTGGCCTATTTTATTGGGTCTATTCCTACAGCATTGATAATTAGCAAAACTTTTTTCCATATAGATATAAGGGACTACGGAAGTGGTAATATGGGTGCTACCAACACTTTTCGGGTGCTTGGTTCAAAGTATGGTACCATAGTAATGATTTTCGATATCTTGAAAGGTATGGCAGCAGTTGCTTTATTTAATTTTTTACCACAATATCTTACGGATGAATGGGCCAGAACCAACTTAATGGTAGGGCTGGGGTTGGCATCGGTTTTGGGGCATATATTTCCCGTTTTTGCACAATTCAGGGGGGGAAAGGGAGTTGCGACTCTTTTTGGGATGATTTTAACGGTTCAGCCGGTGATTGCAATAAGTTGTGTTGGGGTATTCCTGTTGGTTTTATTTTTGACAAGATATGTATCCCTGAGTTCAATACTGGCGGGTATAGCATTGCCTATTTGTGTACTTTGGATATGGAATGATGACGTTATCTTGTACAGAATTTTTGCCATCCTGGTAGCTGCACTCATTATACTTACCCACCAAAAGAATATAATTAAAATTTTACGCGGCAGCGAAAGCAGGGTGCCTATTTTTAAAGGCAGAGACAGGCGCAAAATTCGTCGCAAATAACTCCATTTTTAATTGTTAAAGTATCGGATAATTTGTAATACACCATTTATTCGATAAACTTGGTACGCCAATTGTTTTTGTGTGCTTAAATTAAATACAATATGAAGAAATCACTTTTTTTACTTTTAGCATTGCCGGTCATTTTTATGGCTTGTACAACAAATGCAGTAACAGGACGAAAACAACTTAGTTTATTACCCGAAAGCCAGCTTCAGGAAATGGCTATATCCGAATATAGATCATTTCTGTCCCAGAGTAAAGTCGTAAGTACATCCACCAATAAAGATGCAGAAATGGTACGAAGGGTTGGAAGCAGAATTGCCAATGCGATTACACAGTATTACAGCAAGCAGGGGAAGGGTGATATTTTAAATGGTTATAAATGGGAGTTTAATTTAGTAGACAATAAAGATGTAAATGCGTGGTGTATGCCTGGAGGTAAAGTAGTGGTGTATACCGGGTTACTTCCGGTTGCTCAAAATGAAGCAGCCTTGGCCATTGTACTCGGACATGAAATTACTCATGCTGTTGCCACCCACGGCAATGAACGCATGAGCCAGGGAATGATTACGCAGGGTTTGGGTGCTGTTGGTGATGTATTAACATCAGGGAATAGCAAAGTGAATAGCATATTTAATGGGATATATGGTCCGGGAAGCCAGTTGGGCTTCACTTTACCTAATTCAAGAAAACAGGAATATGAAGCGGATCAATTTGGTTTAATTTTCGCCGCAATGGCAGGCTACAACCCCAGGGAAGCTATTCCTTTTTGGCAAAGAATGTCGCAGGCAGGGGGCGGCAACAAACCACCTGAATTTTTGGCTACTCACCCGTCTGATGAAAATCGGATAGCCCGTTTACAGGAATATATGCCTGCAGCATTAAAATACTATAAACCGGTATCAAAATAAAATTTCATTTATGTTTTTAACAGACTCGCCGTAAAAGGGGAGTTTTTTTGTTTCTATGTGAATAATTAAGTTTAAATTTGCACCTCATTCCGTTACCCTGTCTGTATTTGCCAGTCGTTTTTAACATTGATTATGAAGGAGTTTTATTTTTCTTGACCATATTTTGGTAATCTGTTTGTATAATTTTAATAAATCATAAAATTTTTTACATGGAAGTATTAGCACCATCGCAGTCAATATTAGAAAAATTGCAATTAAGGGATGAAAAAAATTTATTAATACAAGGACTTCCTTCCACCGTTGAAAAACAATTTGTTAAGTTATCATTTGCAAAAAATGTTACCCCGCTGCTAAAATCAAGGAAAATTGATTTTGCACTCGTTTTCGCCATTAGCCATAAGCAACTTAAAGATATTTTAAGGGATGTTGTGCCTGCATTGCAGCAGGATGCAAAATTGTGGGTTGCTTATCCAAAAGTATCCTCTAAAATTGTAAGCGATTTATCCAGGGACTGCAATTGGGAATGTATTTCCCAATATGGTCTTGAAGGTATTCGTTTCATCACGTTGGATAGTATCTGGACAGCAACCCGGTTTAAAAAGACAGAACATGTTAAGATACCATCCATTTCTCACGATATTGCAGGTGTGGAAATAGACAACCGCAATACAGTTAGTACTCCGGCTGAACTGGAACAATTATTTAATAAGAATAAGCCGGCAAAGGCTTTTTTTGAAACCCTTTCTGCCACTAATAAGAAGGAATATATTACCTGGATAACCGGCGCCAAAAAGGAAGAAACCAAATTGGCAAGACTTGAAGCTACTATTGATAAGTTGACCTATCTAAAATGTAATCCATCAGAAAAATAATCCCTGTTATCTAAAACGGGCATGCAATGAATAGTAATTGAATTAGACAGAAATATTTTCTGTCTTTTTTGTTTCCGAAAACTCTTAAGTGAGTAATTCGTGGTTTATATATGGAATCATTTGATCAATTCAGGGAATGATAATCGTTTGGCCAGCCAGCTTTCTTTTATTGGAATGATCCAACGTTGAAGTAGTTCTTTTTTTGTAAGAATGGTGTTGTTAAAATACAGTGTGTCTGCATTAATAAATTCATTTTTAACTGCATATTCTAATTGAGACATCGGTAAAATCTGGATATTCTCTTTTACCACAAATGCCAGTGTCTGTCTGTCAAAAAGCGCTACATTAAACTTTTGTTCTATTTCTTTTATTATTCTTACACTACTATCCGTGCTGCAACCACTTACACCAGTAGCAGTTTCATCCGCCATTAAAACAATAAACTGCCCAAAAAACAAATTGGCATAACCTTTTACCGGTTCGCCATGACTTTTCCATTCTGCAACAAATTTTTCCAGCATTTCCTCAATTTGCAAAGCTTCGCTAATAAAAAATAAACGGCTGCACTGGTATATCCAAACTCTGGATAAGTTGTCAAAATCTGATGGCACCAGGTCCTGGTATTGTAAATTCATAATTAATTGTTTTAAATGGATGCTACTATTAATTCTGCAATATCAAGCACTTTTACCTCATCTTCCTTGTTATTATTTTTTACTCCGTCTGTCATCATCGTATTGCAAAAAGGACAGGCTGCGGCAATAATATTCGCTCCTGTTGCAAGTGCTTCATTACTTCTTTCAAAGTTAATGCGGATATCTCCTTTTTCTTCTTCCTTAAACATTTGAGCTCCGCCTGCGCCACAACATAGTCCATTCGATTTGCAACGCTTCATCTCAACTAACTCAATATCCAAAGCTTCTAATACTTTGCGTGGTGCCTCATAAATATTATTGGCTCTTCCTAAATAACAACTATCGTGGTAAGTGATTTTTTTTCCCTTAAAACTACCGCCTTCTATCATCTTTATTTTTCCTTCATCTATCAATTGCTGTAAGAATGTAGCATGGTGGATCACTTCATAAATTCCTCCCAACTCGGGATATTCATTTTTTAGAATGTTGAAGCAATGCGGGCAGGCAGTAACTATTTTTTTTATCTCATACCCATTCAATACCTGGATATTCTGGTATGCCATCATCTGGAACATAAACTCATTACCTGCACGCCTCGCAGGGTCGCCTGTACACATTTCTTCTTTACCTAAAATGGCGTAACTGATACCCACTTTATTTAAAATGGTTGCAAAAGCCTTTGTTATTTTTTGTGCCCGCTGGTCATAACTACCAGCACAGCCTACCCAAAATAAAATATCGGGTTTTTCACCATTCGCAATCATCTCCGCCATTGTTGGTACATGCATATTGAAATCTGTTTCAGTAGAGCAAATGTAACTAAATGTTTGATGTTATATGTTACCTGTTTATTCATTAATGTACTCAACGTACCTGGTAAAAGCCTTTATCTAAAGAGCCTTCACAGGAAAGGCATTCCTGTACTCCAAGATTGGGACCCTTAAAATTTAGAATGCTTTACAATAGTTGCTTCTAAGGTGTTAATTTTGCGTTTCAATGAAAATTACTAAAGGAATAATTGATAAAATCAAGCATTGGGAAGCATGGCCTTTTGAATTACTTTATACACCAATGTCAATTTTTTGGTTGTGGTACACTATACGATCGGGTTCCGTTTGGTTTTTTACTGCCAGCAATCCAAAGTTAACTTTTGGGGGAATGGAAGGAGAGCCCAAAAAAGAGATGTACGATTTATTACCCCTGTCATTTTTTCCTGCTACTTTCAATGTATTACCAGCAGAAGATTTTATTCAAATACGGGAAAAACTAATTCGTCATAAAATTCAATATCCATTGATTGTAAAACCTGAGGTAGGTGGCCAGGGAATTTTATTGAGAAAGATTGATGATGAGGCGGCATTGAAGCATTACCACGTTTTAATGCCGTGGGAATATATTATACAGGATATGGTGCATTATCCAATGGAAGTGAGTGTGTTTTATATCCGGCATCCAAAAGCAAAAAAAGGGGTGGTGACAGGTTTTTTGCATAAAATTCCATTGCAGGTAACAGGTAATGGTAAACAAACCCTGGCATCTCTTATTGAGCAGCATCCAAAGGGCGGTAAAAGATTAGGTGAATTGTATAACAAACATAAGGATAGATGGAATGAAGTATTGCCTGAAGGGGAAAGATATATGCTAAGTTATGCGGCTAACCATAACCGTGGTGCCCGGTTTGTTGATTTAAAAAGTCAAATAGATGATCAATTGGTGTCGATATTTGATGATATAAGTTTGGGCATAAATGACTTTTTTTATGGCCGTTACGATATCATGTGTACCAGTGTGGAAGATTTGAAACACGGACGGAATTTTACAATATTGGAATATAACGGTTGTGGTGCCGAACCCAATCATTTTTATGATACCGGTTATACATTGATTGGTGCTTACAGGGAGATATTGAAACATTGGAAGGCATTGTACGAAATAAGTAAATACAATAGCCGGAATGTAGCAAAACCCTGGTCGTTTGCAAAAGGAAGTAAATTCCTGAAATCAACCCGGCAGCACATCAGGGAAATGAAAAAGGTAGATGCTGCAATGGGATAGGAGGTAATGTACAATTTGCAATAAGCAATAGGCAATTGTTATTCAAACATTCATTGCTCAATACTTTTCCCATTTTATTTAGAATGGTTTTCCATGCGTTTGTTTTATAAGTGCTTTTGTTAGCATAGGGAACTGTTTCATAAAACTTATAAAACGATTGGTTACAGATTCTTTACCAAACATCTGTTGTATCAGTCTGCCGGTAGCCAATCGCCTGGAAAATGTTTGCTGCCATTTTTTTGCATATCCTGTTTCCATATCATCACGGCTCATTTTCAATTGAAGGAAGGCATCAATAAAAGTTTCAGCAATTTTGCTGCTGTGTAATGCCATACTCATTCCATTGCCGCAAAGCGGTGTAATCATACCGGCTGCATCCCCTATCATTAAGATATGATTTTCAACCTGTGTTTTTTTTGAAAATGATACCTGGGAAATCGTTACAGGCGATTTGTACAATAACTCACTATTTTCAAAAACTTCTTTCAAATATTTATTTTTATACAACACATTTTTTTCCATTGTAGGGATGGAATTATTATTCTCTTTAAGGTTAGCCGCATTGGTGAGATAACAAAGGCAATACTTATCATCTTCGATTTTTGAAATACCGCAATAGCCATTTTTAAAATTATGCAATGCGATACTATCAGCCGGAAAATTTGTTTTGATATGATATTTTACCCCTATGTAATTATTGAGTTTATTATTTTTTTGAGTAATAAAACCCCTTCCCAGCTTTATGTCAATATTGCTTCTTTTTCCAAAACTGCCGCAACATACTGTACTCTTAAATGCTCCCGCTGTAGTTTCCAATGTAAATTGTTCATTTTGAAACAGAACCTCTTCCATCTTACATTGATCATACAATGCAACTCCTTTTGAAACAGCGATTTTATATAACTCGTGATCCAATCTGTAGCGGCTTATACCAAAGCCACCAAGTGGTAAATCATGCTCCAGGTAATTTCCACCCGGCGAACTCACAACGAGTTTTTTTATGATGGGTAAATCCATTTCTGTTAATGGTAAGCCAAGGCTAATCAGAAAGTTCCAGCTTTCGAGGCTGATATACTCACCGCAAACTTTGTGAAAAGGATACTGTTCTTTTTCCAACAGTACAACGGAATAGCCCTTGTTTTTTAGTTGAATTGACAATGCAAGGCCCGCAAGCCCGCCACCGATAATGGAAACATCGTATTTGGCAGGGTTATTTGCGTCCCTGGCCGTTTCGTTATCTCCAATGGGTGAATCAATAGTCAGGGCGGAGGGCGGATCACAACAAGTGATTAAATGCCTGAATGCCCATTTCCATTGAATGTTACAATTGGAAATGCCCGCCTCATCGAAAATGGTTTTCCATTCATTCATTGTAAATCCTCTCGCTACAGAAAGCGGTGCATCATTTTTAACAAGGTAGCTGCCAGAAAAAATGCGGGTTATTGTTTTAATGGAATAGTAAGCCAGGGGATGCCTGTGGAGATCATTAATAAAAAATCCCTTTGTTGCATTTGCTTTCATCCATTGCAGCATCATTACAATTGCTTCATTTGTAAAATGATGACAAAAAAGTGAGGAAAAAATAATATCTGGCTTGTTGTTTCCAAACCGGACATCTTTATAATCGGCGGTAACCCATTTTGCATTAATGGAATCGAATTGTTGTTTTGCAAATTCAATGCATTCTGTTTTTATGTCAATGCCAATAAAATTTGCCTTAATTGAATTAATACGGCACCATTTTTCAATTGCTTTTAAATTATCGCCGCCGCCACAACCAATTTCGCAAACCGTAATTGGTTTATTCCCTGGAGAGTTTTTGAGGATTTTTTTTATGCCGTCAATTGTAATGGAGTGTCCGCCAAGATGCGTATTGATGATATTTAATTCTTTCATATTTTGCCGGATATCAGCGAAAGGAATATCTTCATTATCCAACAGTTCTTTTCGATATGATCGCAACTTCAGGCTAATCATAACTGGCAATAAAGGTTTCCATTGTTAGTCCGGGTCCGAATGCGGCGCATAAAATCGTAGCTTCTGTTTCCGGCGAATTATTTTGTAATTCCTGCATTATTTTTTCTAAAACAAATAATACGGTGGGGGAGCTCATATTACCGTAGTCGTTTAATATATCATAAGAATATTGCAATTTCTCTTTCGTAAGTCCGGCACTTTTTTGGATTGCTTCCAATATTTTTGTTCCACCGGGATGAATACACCAATGACTGATTTGTTGCTTACTTAAAGAGGCATTTTTCAAAGCTTTTTCTACCAGCGAATTAAAATCTTCCTTTACGAGGTCCGGTACGTAACCCGATAGCGTCATCAAAAATCCTTTTGATGAAAGTTTCCAACTCATGTCTTTCTTGCCTTTAAATTCTACTTCCGAATAAAAGTTTTTTAGAGTAAATCCTTTGATAGTTGAATCACCAGACTGCACTAAAACCGCGGCACAGCCATCAGCAAACAGGAGGGTGGAAGTGATATTGTCTATCGAGTTCTCTTTTTGAAAATGGAGGGTACACAGTTCGGTACACACAATTATTACATTGGCATCTTTATTAGTATTACAAATTGCATCTGCGATTTTTATGGCATGTATGGCCGCATAGCATCCCATGAAATTGATGGAAGTTCTAAAAATATTGGGTCTTAAGCCCATCGTTTCCATTATCTCCAAGTCTAAACCAGGGGCGCTCATGCCGGTGCAGCTTACTGTTATCAAATGAGTGATGTCATTACTTTCAATTTTACTTTCGATGCATTTTTCAATTGTTTTTATAGAAAGTATTGCAGCATTATCAGCATAGCATTTCATCCGTTTTTCAAGATTGGGAAAGGGTTCCAGGTCAACGGTTTTTTCATAAAACTGACGGTCGGCATCCAATGCGCTATAATCAGGTATTACAGAATATCGCGTGGTAATTCCACTATGCCGGTACAGAAATTTCATTTTACGTGTATCCTCATGCGTTGCACAATATATCCTGTCAGCAAAAGAACAAATATTATCCTGTTGATGCTTAAATGGGGGAACCCCGGTTGCAATGGAAACTATTTTACTCAACTTTTTTCTATTAATAGTAATACAATAAACGCAGTATTGGTACAAATGGAAGCCAATACATTCATACGCATAGTATAGACAAAGTTTGCGCCACTATTGTTGGCTGCTACTTTTCTAAACCACCACAAAAAATATACAAGTACCGGAATAAAAAAGATCTGAATAATAAAAAAGCTATTTTGTTGTAAGTTGGATATGAGTTGATATGCCAATGCGGCTACAGCAAAAAAATACACCAGGGCAGTAAAAATAAATGTGCCATTATAACCCAATAGCATACTAAGGGTGGTAACACCATCCTCCTTATCCTGCTGATGCTGGTATATTTGTGTAAGAGGATAAAATCCTCCAATCAATAATGAGGCAGCTATCATTCCGGCCAATGGCACCTCCAAAGATTTATCCACGCTACTACCATGTACCACCAAAAAAAAGGTAACTGCCCCCTGGAAGATGACTACAGTCAAATAACCTATTATCGGATATTTTTTTAAACGGATGCCACGGTAGCTATAGGCTCTTGATGCCAATATGTATAATAAAATCCCCAGTGCAAACCATTTGCCGATAGAGAAACTTAATAATACCCCTATGGCATCTAGCAAAATGCTTGCATAAAACAATTGCTTTGTTGGCTTCATTGGGTTCTTTATACCTCCGATGCTTTCCGTATCCCTATCCATAAAGCTGTTATAGCCATTGCTTGCGGGATACACCAGTAAATGCAGGATAATAAATATAAGTATCGCATGAGTTGTATTTATTGAAACTGTTTGGCTTAATGCAAACCAATACACCGGCATTAAGAAAAACGAAAAATGAAATCGCAGTAATTGTATCGTTGATCGGTTGAGCATTAATTTTTTTAATTTATACTGAAATATACATTACTTATGTCAGCCGTGAGACAGGTCGATATTTTAATTTCATAATTTCAGGCTTTTCGATATAGTAAAAAGTAAACATTGGGAAACTATATATCTTTGCCCGGTGTCAAAAATTATCAGAATCTTTTTTTGGGGTATGTTGATCAGTTTCCTTGGATCATTACCATTGGGAACATTGAATGTTGCTGCCATGCAGATAGGTATCCAGGAAAGTTTAAAGGATGCCATCTATTTTTCTTTAGGATCATTGCTGGTAGAGATGGTATACGTACGAATTTCGCTGATTGGGATAGATTGGGTTCGCAAACAAGGTAAACTGATGAAAGCGATGGAATGGATTACCCTGGTGATAATTGCAGCACTTGCGGCAGGGAGCTTCATTGCAGCGGCCCAAACTGGCGGTGGTGCTAAAAATGTATTGTTAAACAATAATATGCATCGTTTTTTATTAGGGATGTTTATGTGTGCGATTAATCCTGTACAAATCCCTTTTTGGTTTGGCTGGAGCACTGTGTTGTTTACGAAAAAGATATTGGAACCTATACCATCTAATTACAATAGTTATATCATTGGTATTGGTTTCGGCACTTTATTAGGTAACTGCGTTTTTATTTTTGGTGGTAAGTGGATGGTGCATCGCATAGCCAACAGTGAGCAATACCTCAATTGGGTGATAGGAGGAATATTTTCAATGACTGCTTTGATACAATTTATAAAAATTATGCGGCATAAGGATGCCGTTTCAAAATTTACGGATCAAAATGTATGAAAATTGATTTATTGGGTTGAAGGAATTTAAGACGGTACCCTGCTTGAGTCCTAAGAAGTGAATGTAAAAATTATAGCCCATTTCAATTTTATTAATCCACTATAAATAATTTACAACCGTTTGTTGACTGGCTTTGGTGGGCTTCGCAGTTGTCTCCTACATGGTATGTCATTCCTGCCGACAATTGAAAAATCCTTCCATCTTGCACAATGGTTTGCATTTCACCTTTTATGCAAGATGATGTGTCCCTTACTCCACCACTGATCCGCTAAATAACCGGCTGAATATTCAACCATCCTTACCCAGATATCATTCATCATCAATACCTGCCAGGTGGCATAGCCGGTAATACCTTGATAATCTTCCTTTTTAATGGAACTCCAATCCAATGTTTGGAAGGTAAATGATGCGATATTCATTTACAATAATTTCATTTTACAGCTAAATCTTCTGTCCATTTATCCCTGTCGTCCGGGCTAAATTTCCAGGGTGCAAAATTGTTTTCGATATTGCCAAACATAGCGTTCCATTCCTGTGGAGCATTACTGTCTTCCATAATTAAAGATCTGCGTAATTCTAAAATAATATCCAATGGATTAATACTCACAGGGCATGCTTCCACACAGGCATTGCAGGTGGTACAGGCTCTTAACTCTTCCACCGTAATGTAGTTGTTCAGTAAGGTTTTTCCATCTTCTTTAAACGATCCGTTGAGGTGGAAGTTTTTACCAGCCTCCTGCAACCGGTCCCGGGTATCCATCATTATTTTTCGCGGACTCAACAATTTGCCCGTTTGAGTGGCGGGGCAAGCATCACTGCATCGCCCACATTCTGTGCAACTATAGGCATCGAGTAAATTTTTCCAGCTTAAATCAAATACATCTTTTGCACCAAATTTCATAGGCGGGGCTTCCGCATCAACGGCTGGAGCCAATTCGGGCTGTATCATGTATTTTACTTCGTTTTGAACATTTAGCATATTGTCCATTTTTCCGGCCGGTTCCAGTCTTGCATAATATGCGTTGGGAAAGGCCAGCATGATGTGGAGGTGTTTACTGTAGGGCAAATAATTAAGAAAAGAAAAGATTCCCAGTATGTGTAGCCACCAGCAAATCCGTTCAATTGCGATTAAAGTAGATTCAGGCAACCCGTCAAAAAATGGTGCCAATAATCCCGAGAAAATAAAGTTGCCGGTAATAAGATAGTGCCCGCTGCCGTTCAATTGTAAAGCACGATCGGCAGCATTCATGGTAAGGAATAGGCTCATTAATATAATTTCGGCAATCAGGATATAATTGGCATCACTGCGGGGCCAACCATCCAGGTCCTTACTTATAAAACGTTTAAGTTTGATTAAATTTCTTCTGCATAAAAAAACAACACACACCGCAATTACACCGATTGCCAGTATTTCAAAAAAATTAATTAGGAATGTATATGCACCACCCAGCAGCGGTAGGAAGAGCCGGTGCGTTCCAAGCACTCCATCCAATACTATTTCCAGCACTTCGAGGTTAATGATGATGAATCCTGCATAAATGACAAAGTGCATCACCGCCACCAGTTTGTTTTTAAACATTTTCTTTTGTCCCAGGGCTAGCAGTAGCAAATTTTTCCAACGCCGGGATGGATTATCAGTTAAATCTTCGGCCTTACCCAGAAAAATATTGCGTCGGATCTGTAAAATGTTTTTTGAAAACAGCCAGATAGCAAACCCGGCAAATGCAATGAAGATAAATTGTGGTAAAAGATGCATATAGGGAGTTGTTATTATAATTATGGATGGAGCAGTATAATCGTTAATGGTGATCTTTAAGTGTTTCTAATTGCGCTTCTCACATGCTTACGGATAGGTACTCACTGGCTTACTTCCATTGCCCATCCGATAACTATCGGATCATCATTCAATATTATTTACTAAAGTACTTTCCTCGCCTTTAGAGAGGACCAAGGTAAGGTCCGACAAGCAAACAAAATCTTAAGTAAACGACATTGATTCACCATTCTGCATTCACGCCCCGCACTGCTAAGGTAATTATCAAACATCAATTACACGAATTATGTGTAATTATTGATTTATAGTATAAATTCGTGCAAATACTTTAACCAGGTTGGCATGGCAGAGAAAAAATATATATTATCGAAGGAAGTAGCGGAGAAAAAACTCCGCAGGATGGCACTACAGGTAGCGGAACAAAATTATGAAGAATTACAACTGGTATTGATTGGTATTAAGGAACACGGACTGGTGATAGCTCAAAAAATATGCACTTACCTAAAGGACGTTTTTAATGGAGAAGTAATAGTGGTTGAGCTATCTTTAAATAAAAAGAAACCCGCTGGCGTAACACTCTATCCTGTTATTGATTTTAACGGAAAGGCAATATTATTAATTGACGATGTAGCGAATAGCGGCAGTACAATGTTATATGCCTTGAAGCCTTTATTGGAAGCATATCCCAAAAAAATTCAAACCCTTTCCCTGGTGGAAAGAACGCATAAATCATTTCCAATACACGTGGATTATGTAGGCATATCCATTTCAACCACACTGGATGAACATATTTATGTAGAGGTGGAAGGAGGAGAAGTGGGTGGAGCCTGGATGGAAGCCCCTGAGGCCAACGTAACGGACTTCGAAGCTTAGGTTAATTGGAAGTGTTTTCCTGCTAAAGAGGCTTGCTTATTAATTGATGACGAGCATTTTCTTTTTACACCGAAAAAAGGTATGGCTCCATCAGGTATTTTCATATATTTCTTTTTTAATCCTGGCTCTTCTTTTTGAAATTAAAAATGCAAGGCATTCACCCTAAACTTTCCTTTTGAAAATTCCAGGCTTGGGGCAGGGAATTTAAAGGCACTTAACACCGTCAGTAGCAGTCGTACACCCTTTTTCTTAGTTTTTATCTTCGTAAAATCCACATCCGGTGAAAGATACCATTGCCGGTACCGTTTAACATCCTTTCTGTCGAAAATGATTTCACCATTATCATCTTTACCGATATTTTCCCTTGCGCCAAACATTCCTTCTGCGCCATACCCTATTGCAAGCGCCAACCAGGGAGGTAGGTTTGTTTTTGGAAAGAAGGACCGGAGATTTACACTTGCCCAATATGTTTGAGCATTGTAATCTTTTATAAATCGTTCGGCGAGTGTTTTACCAAAAATAGTATTAGCCCGGTTATTGAGTTCAGAAGCGCCGTAATTTGCTTTATGAAACGAAAATTTTATTTTTATCCGCTGGTCGTCCCAGGCAAGCTCCTGGGCAATTAATGTGCCGCTGCCTAAAATATTGGCGCCAAAATCGCCCCAGCTCCAGCCCCATTCAGTACTAAATCCATCCAACAATTCTATCACGGTTTGATAGGCAGCCCCACTCAGTCCTCCATACCAGATCCGTTTTTTTCTATCGATACCAGTCCAGCGCCACAATTCCATGCTGGTGCGGCTTTCAATATAGGCGCTGTAAAGGTGGCCTACTTTATCTACCTGGAGCCATTCTGCATTGTCGTCAAAAAAATGAAAATCGCTGCGGGGAAAATTGGCATACCATTCAGCATTTAGTCCGGCTAGTATTGCTGAGTAGCCAACGATATTGGAGATTGCCACAAATCGTACCCTTGACTTTACCTGGCGGGGAGTTAGCACGCCCCCAACCCTTCCCGATAAAAGACCGGGAACTTGTTCCGGGGAGTTACCCGACTGGTTCACATTGTTACTTCCTATTGATGGGTTGGTAAAGAATGATTGTGGACGAACGTTCAGGCTGGTATCCTGTTTTGCTTTGGAAACTGAATCCTGCGCAGGTAGCGTAAAACTGCAAATGGTTAGCAGGTAAATGCCCAAAAATATTCTGAAAGTACAATTCGATCCCGATACAAGATTGGGAGAGCCTGCCAATGAAGCTGATCTATGTACGAATGGTTGGCTCATAAAAAACAAATTTAGTACTATGTGCTTTATTATAAACGAAACAATTATTTTTGAGGACGTAAACAAAAACTATATGGACCAAAACATTCAACAAAAAATAGATAACTGGCTCTCCGGAAACTATGAGCAGTCTGTAAAGGATGAGATCATTCGGTTACAAAAAGATAGCCCGGATGAACTGGCCGATGCCTTCTATAAAAATTTAGAATTTGGCACAGGCGGTCTTAGGGGTATCATGGGTATTGGTACCAACCGTATCAACAAGTACACGATAGGTATGGCCACACAGGGATATGCCAATTATTTGAAGCAATGTTTTGGGGATGAAGTAAAGGTTGCAGTAGCGCACGATTGCCGCAACAATAGCCGCTTTTTTGCGGAAACGACGGCGAATGTTTTTGCTGCGAATGGTATTAAAGTTTTTTTGTTTGAAGCCCTGCGTCCTACACCTGAATTGAGTTTTGCCATCCGCTATTTAAAATGCCAGGGTGGGGTAGTTTGCACCGCATCTCATAACCCGAAAGAATATAACGGGTATAAAGCTTATTGGGATGATGGCGCACAAATGGTATCGCCGCATGATGAAAATGTGATTGTAGAAGTAGAAAAAATTGCTTCGGTAGATGATGTGAAATGGACTGGTGGTGAGGCAAACATTACAATTATTGGAAAAGACATAGATGACCGCTATTTGAATATGGTAACGGGATTGAGCGTATATCCTGAAGTATGTAAAGCACAGCATGATCTTAAAATAGTGTTTACACCCATTCATGGAACGGGCATTACCCTGGTGCCACAAGTGCTGGCAAAATTTGGATTTGATAATGTTCACATTGTAGAAGCTCAAAGTACGCCTGATGGTAATTTCCCGACTGTAATTTATCCTAACCCGGAAGAAAAGGAAGCCATGAGCATTGGGCTAAAAATGGCCCGGGAACTGGATGCTGATATTTTATTGGGTACCGATCCTGACAGCGATCGTGTAGGCATCGGCGTTAAAAACAACGAGGGCGAATGGGTGCTGATGAATGGTAACCAGACCGCCGTGCTTGCTTTCAATTATATGATAGAAGCAAGAAAAACTAAAGGTATTTCGCAACCCAACGATATGGTAGTTAAAACCATTGTAACAACTGAAATGATTGATACTATTGCTAAAGCAAATAATATCAACTGCTACAATGTATTAACTGGTTTTAAATGGATTGCGGCGTTAATTAAAGAAAAGGAGGGCAAAGAAAAATACATCATTGGTGGTGAAGAAAGTTTTGGCCTGATGGTGGGAGACGAGGTAAGAGATAAGGATGCCATCAGCGCAGTTGCATTACTGTGCGAAATGGCCGCCTATGAAAAAAGCAAGGGCAGGAGCCTGTATGCAAAAATGATTGACCTGTATGTGGAATATGGCATGTATAAGGAAGACCTGATTAGTATCACCAAAAAGGGAATGAATGGTGCTGCTGAAATTGCCGCTATGATGCAGGGCTACCGGGATAATCCACCTGCAACTATTGATGGGGTGGCGGTGTCTGAATTATTGGATTATGATTTGCAGTTGGGTAAAAATTTACAAACCGGTGAAAGCTGGAAAATAAATCTGCCGAAGAGTAATGTGCTGCAATTTGTTTTAAATGATGGCACTAAAATATCAGCAAGGCCAAGTGGAACAGAACCTAAAATAAAATTTTATTTTACAGTGAATACCAAACTGGCGAACCCTGAAGGGTTTAAGGAAGCAGAAAAAGTCTGCAATGATAAAATTGCCCGGATTGTGAGTTCTATGGCTTTGAAATAAAAATAATCAATAATAAAAAAAATGCCAGTTTTCTTCTGGCATTTTTTTATTTAAGAAACTTTGAAAGAGTAAGGAGGTTTAAGTTAAGTGTAAAATGATTCTTATTGATCACACGAATTTTCTTCACGATCCGAGCTATCGGATTACAGGAATTGCAGATCAACGCTGTTTTTTATCATTGGCTATAAAATAAATTACATGCCAGCTTTTGGTTAACATACCGATAGGGATAATTTTAGTAAGAATAAAAGAGACCACCCGGAGGTCAACTTTTTACCCCGTAAGTAAAACCATTTATCTTAATATGCGCTGAATTTATAATTTTATATGTTATATCGTTGCCTGGTAATTTTTATTTTTACTGTATTTTATTTTAACATTTCCTGTTCTGCGCAAACGGGGGTAATTGAGTCTATCAAAAAAAAAATGCAGCTGGTAAAAACACCCGGAGAAAAGCTTTCGGTAATTTTTTCTTTATGCGGCCAGGGGTATTCCCTTCATCCTGATAGTTTGATGGTTTATGCAACAATGGGTAGAGCAATTGCTGAGGAGACAGGTAATTTGAATGACAAAGTGAAAGCAATGTATTTTGAATCTTTTGCGCTGACTAATAAAGGATTGATTGATTCCTCGCTTAATATCGCAAACCAATGCATAGCAGTTTTATCAGGGCCAATAAATGACCCTGTCTTGCTGGCAAATGTATACAATCAGAAAGGGCGATGCTTTATGCGGATGAATAAGTATAAAGAAGCTATTGAAATGGGGTATAAGGTAATCAATGGAGGAGAAAAAGCAAGTGATACCTTGCTACAAATGAAGGGCAAAACTTTAATTGGCTGGGCCTATCTTGAAATGGGGCAATCGAAAGATGCGCTGACCTGGCATTTAAAAGCTTTGCAAACGGCCAAAAGCCCTGCCATGCTGGAACAATACGGAATACTGTTTGCGAATCTTGCGCTTAATTATAGTGTCCTTGGCAAACTGGACTCAAGCCTGTATTTCATAGACAGAGCCATCAGTTATTCAGAAAAAAATGAAAACCTGTTTGCTTTATCTAACTCCCTCGCCATACAGGCACAGTTATTTGTAAGAGCGGGTAAAAGCAATCTTGCAGAAGCGCCTTTAAAAAAAATGGTATCCATCAGGAAATTAATTGGAGATCCTTTTTATATTATTTCGGATATGTCTCAGCTTA
>Ga0335397_10000760_pt1 | contig 42962 bp, 41 predicted proteins | sample MAT04_FD_205740 | JGI IMG/M metagenome (GOLD analysis project Ga0335397, IMG submission 205740) | Freshwater microbial communities from Lake Fryxell liftoff mats and glacier meltwater in Antarctica - MAT-04 (spades assembly) (version 2) ... | reverse complement strand
CCACAATACCAGCCATGAGGAACTCCTTTTCGCGTGCATGAGTTGTGGTAAACACATGCTAACAAGGGAGTTCCTCTTTAACTAAATGCCTATGGGGCTGACGCCCCCCGCTCGGAAGAAATCGAATTACACGACGACTTTCACGACCACCTTGACCACATCCGACGGCTGATCGTTCTCTGCCAGGCAGGGGGCATGAATGTCCTGCGGGAAGAACACCGCGAACTGGCCAGCTTTTAACGGGACAGTCGTTGTCCCGGCGGCATACAGGGCCGCATCGCTTTTCTCGTCATACGGCTGCGTGACGGGCGGGGCTTTGCTCAGCGGCACATAACCGAAGCGCTCTTCCCCCTGAAACACGAATTGCACATCGATGTGTTTGCGATGCGATTCCCACACCGATTCCGCCAGCGGCTTCGTCTTGTAACGCTGCACCAGGGCATAAACGCTGGGGCCATCGAGTTCGTACTTGCCGTTCGGGACACTCGAAAAATCGGTTTTCATCAAATAATCGAGGGCCACCGAGATGCCCGGTTTGACGTGGCGGTACGTTTCGAGATTCTTGAGTTCGTCGTAAATCATTGATTGGTTTCCGTCTTAGCCCCCCGTCATGAGGGGCCGATTTGTGGTCGTCGCCGCAATTACCCCCGGCGACTCGCCGGGGGCTAAGACCGAAAATATATCGCCGCGACACACGGCGGTTCTTAGCGCACCCCCACGGGTTGCAACGGGCATTTCGACGCCACGAACTTTTCGCGGCGGTGATTGGTTTCAAACTCGACGGTGATGATTCGATGCCGCGACATGCCGGAGACATCGATCACCGTGCCTAAACCGTAACGGGGATGCCGCACAAGCATGCCGGGTGAGAAACCGATGGGCAACTCGACCTGTTGGGCATGCCCCGCGGCGAGGGCCGCGCCGGTCGTCAGCCGAGCCGACCAATCGGCGACGGTCCGCTCCCGGAATTTGGGTGTGCGCGGAATCGATTCCCGGTCCGACTCGAATTCTTCGATGTCGAACGATGCATCGACATCGGTGGCATCCCGTTCCCGTAGACTGGGAATCTCTTGCAGAAACTCGCTCGGAATCGTACTCACCGAGCGGCCATGAATTTCGCGGCGTTGGGTGTGGGTCAGCACCAGTTTCGCCTCGGCCCGTGTGATGCCGACAAACAAGAGCCGCCGCTCTTCTTCCATCTGCGCGGGATCGCTTTGCCGGACCACCCGTTCATGCGGCAACAGATTCTGTTCGACGCCGACAAGATAGACGACCGGGAATTCAAGCCCTTTGGCGGAATGCAGCGTCATCAGCGTGACGGCACCGGTGGCATCGTTGAGTGAGTCGACATCTTGCGCCAGGCTCGCCGTTTCGAGAAAACCGCTCAAGGACGATTCATCGCCCGATTGGGAATCGTATTGGTGGGCGGCGGAAATCAACTCGCCGACATTCGCCAGCCGCTGCATTTCCTCTTCGCTGCCGGCTTCCCAATGCTCGCCATAGCCAGCCTGTTTCATGACTTGCTTGATCAGATCGGCGACGGTTCCGTGGGCATGCTTGGCCAGTTCGTCGATCAACTCCGCGAAGCGCAGCATCGCCGTCGCGGCTTTTTTGGGCAGCTTCGGCACGGCTGCGGCCTGCCGCGCGGCGTCCATCAGCGTCATCCGTTCGGCATCCGCCCACTGCATGAGCCGCTCGATGGACGTTTTGCCAATACCGCGTGTCGGCGTATTGATCACGCGCAGAAACGCGGCCCGATCCGCCGGATTTTCGATGACCCGCAAATAGCAGAGGAGATCCTTGATTTCGGAGCGCTCGTAAAATGCGACACCCCCGGCGACTTGATACGGGACTTTCAGCCGCGCCAGCGTGGTCTCCAGGCCGCGGGAGAGGGCGTTCACTCGGTAGAAGATCGCGAAATCGGACCAGTTGCGTTCGCCCTCATCGACCAGGTCGCGGATTTCCTGGCCAATCCCTTGTGCTTCCGCCCAGCCATCGGCATAGAGCCGGATTTCAACCGGATCGCCGCTGGCATTCTGGGCGCGCAACTGTTTCGGTTTGCGGCGGAGGTTGTGAGCGATCAATTCATCCGCGGCGACAAGAATTTCCGGAGTGCTGCGGAAGTTATCTTCGAGCCGAATCACCGACACCTGTGGGAACTCGCGCTCGAATCGCAGGATGTTTTCGATCTGCGCGCCGCGCCAACCGTAGATGGATTGATCGGGATCGCCCGTCGCACACAGATTGGGAAACCGCTGCGAGAGCAAGGCGACGATTTGATATTGTGCCCGATTCGTATCCTGATATTCATCGACGAGAATGAAGCGATACCGGTCGTCGAGTTCGTGCCGCAAGTTTTCGTTGTCTTCCAGCAGTTTCGCGACATGCACCAGCAGGTCGTCGAAATCCACGGCGTTGGCCGTCAACAATCGCTGCTGATATTTGGGATATACGCGGGCGACCACGGCATCGATGTTGAAGCCGACGCGCTCCTGATAGCGGGCGATATACATCTCGGCAGTGATCAAATCATTCTTCGCCTGACTGATGCGCTGGCCGACTTTTCCGGGCGGGTAATGCGTCGCATCGATATTCTCGTCGTGCAGAACCTGCTTGATGAGTTGCTGCTGATCGCTGGTGTCGAAAATCGAGAAGTTCGGCTTCAAGCCGATTGCCTCGCCTCGTTCACGCAGCAGCCTGGCGCAGAACCGATGAAACGTGCTGACCCAGATGCGCGAACGCGGCAATAATTTCTGCACGCGGTCGCCCATTTCACGGGCGGCTTTATTGGTGAAGGTGATCGCCAGAAGTTCATAGGGCGACACGCCGCGCTCGACCAGTCGGGCAATCCGCCGGGTGATGACCCGCGTCTTGCCGGACCCTGGCCCGGCGAGGACGAGCAGCGGCCCCTCGAAATGCTCGACCGCTGCCTGCTGGCTCGGCGTCAGATCATCCGTTGACACGAGACTCGAACTCCGTTTCGTAGGTGCAATCTCCCAATCATCATAAGGCCGGGGCGAGACGAACGAAAGCGGTGCGTCAGAATTGCTGTTTCACGGGCCGGGGCGACGTCGTATGATCATCAACGTTCAGAACGAGGAACCTCGAAAGGGGCTGACATGTTAGTACAGGCCAGTCGGGATGTCGCGCAGCGGGCAAAGCAGATGTACGACATTCGCTTGCGCCCGCTGCTGGAAGCCGAAGACATGCACGAGTTTGTCGCGGTCGAGCCGGATTCCGGCGACTACTTTCTGGGCCGCACACTCCGCGAGGCGATTGGAGCCTCACGTGCCAGGTATCCTGATCGACTGGTTCACACATTCCGCGTCGGCCATGCCACTGCGGTTCATTTGGGATAACCCATGATCCAGGGAATGGTCGATCCATATGGCCGCGCGCTGATGACACTTGAACTCCGGTTCCATGAGTCTTCGTTACCGATCACGATTCAAGCCTGGATCGATACCGGATTTACGGGCGATCTCTTGGTGCCAGGAACAATGATCGACGATTGGGGGCTTGTGCAATCAGGTTCCGTAGACGCGGTATTAGCGGACGGGTCGCTAGTTATGCTGCCGACGTAGACTTGCATCATCCATTGGTTCGGTGAAGATCGCCTGCTGGAAATCATCGCGAATGACGGCCAACACCCGCTGTTGGGCGTTGGCATGCTGCTGGGGCGGGATCTGCTTGTCAGTTATCGATCCGGAACCATTTCATTGAGATGAAGCCAGCCATTCTCACTACGTCGGCACCGGCACCTTCGACAGAATCTGGCGGATGATCCCTTGCGCGCGGGCTCGCTGGCCTTCCTGCAGCATGCCCTTGGCGACGATGCGGTGCGCCAATACGGGCACGGCAACATGCTTGATGTCATCCGGGACGACATAAGCCCGCCCGGCCAGAAAGGCAATCGATTGGACCGCTTTGAAGAACGTGATCGCCCCGCGCGGGCTGACTCCGAGTTGCAATTGTTCATGCTGACGGGTCGCCTGCACGATATCTAATAGATAGTCGTACAGGGACTCGTCCATCTTCACTTCCCGCACCGCGGCATGAGCCTGACGCAACTGCTCGGCCGACATCACGGGCTGCAATTGGTCAAGCGGATCACCCAGGCGGTGATTCTTTAAGATGTCTTTTTCGACATCGCGGGCGGGATAGCCAACCTCGATACACATCATAAAGCGGTCGAGCTGGTTCTCCGGCAGTGGGTAAGTTCCCTCAAACTCGAAGGGGTTTTGCGTGGCGAGCACGAAGAACGGACTGCCGAGCGGGTGGGTTTTACCTTCCAGCGAAATCTGGCCTTCGCTCATGGCTTCCAGCAGGGCGCTTTGCGTGCGAGGCGTGGTGCGGTTGATTTCGTCCGCCAACAGAATGTTGGTGAACACCGGGCCTTTGCGAAATTCAAATTCCCCCATATTGGGGAGAAACACGCTTGAACCCAAAATGTCGCTGGGGAGCATGTCGGGGGTGAATTGCAGCCGGGTGAATTCGCAATTCAGGCTTTTGGCCATGGCTTTCGCCAGAGATGTCTTGCCGACGCCGGGCGCGTCTTCCACCAGCAGGTGCCCCTCGGCGAGCAAGGCCGCCACTGCCAGCCGGATCGGTTCGCGCTTGCCGAGCAGTGCCCGGGCAATATTTTCTTCCAGGGCATTCACGGCAGACATCAATTCCGACACGCTGATCTCCAACATCGACGGGGAGCAGGATCATGAGCAGGCGATTATAGCCAGCTCGAATTTTCAAAGCGATTCGCCCGGCAGAATTTGGTCACTGTCCAAATCGTTCACAAAAGGCCAATCGGAAATGGGGATCCGAATCCAGAAGAATGCTTACGCGACATTGCTGCGCAAGTAGGCAGTCGTGATGAAGTCGTTTGTAACGATTCGGCAAGCCCAGTGGTGGTTGGCAACTTGACGTGGAATGTTTTTGATTGCAACTCATTATTATAAAACGGTTTGCGTCGATTTAAGTCGGGGTGTTTATCAATTGGGTTGCTGGTTTTTGATCGCTGGCACATCTGTTGCATGGTGGCTGTTCGCTCTCTCTCATCCTTCGCGACATTTGCCCTCGGACCGCTGCATGAGCCTGCCAATTTTCCTTGACCAGGATGTGACCTCCGAGCGGACGCCTGCCGAGCATTATCTCCTCTTGGGCGAACTCCGATTGCTGCTGAACGATGGCCAGCCGGCTGACGATCATCAGCGTTGGCTACTCGCCGTGCTGGACCGACTGCTGACATACTGGCCGCATGAGAATCTCGGCGAGGATACGGTGCTGACAGATATTCGTGCCTGGCCGTCCGAGCCTTCACAGGCGTTCTTAAGCGAATCGACCGGGTGGTGGCGAAAGCTGCAGCGGCTGCGCGATAGGGTGGCGCATCGGTCTCCGTTCCAATTTTTGGCCAATGAAATTCGGTGTGATCTGCAAGTCTTGTTCGATCAACGTGCGTCAATCACATCCGCTTGAGCATCAGGCGCGGCGTCGGTGACCAGGCTCGTGATGGTCCCCCGTGGCACGCGTGTGAGGATCTGTTCGCCGACACGGATGTCGGTGATAGATCTCACCACCGCGTGCGACGGCAACTTCCGCGTGAGCGAATAGCCCCGTTCCAGAACCGCCAGCGGACTGAGCGCGTGCAGGGTGGCTGCCAACCCAGACAACTGATGCCGGGTGGATTCGACCCGGTGTCGCAGCGACTGCTTCAACCGCTGTTCCGAGTCATCCAGCCGAGTGGCCAATTCATGCAACCGGTCGGTGGGCCTGGTGAAACATCTCCGCTCGGCCAAACCGTCCACGGCGCTGCGCGCCTGTCGCGCGCGCTGCTGCAAAGAAATGACGATGCGCTGGCGGGCCGTGGCGAGTGTCTGTCGCAGGTCGCCCACCAGGGGAACGACCAGTTCCCCCGCTTCGCTCGGCGTGAGAGCGCGGCGATCCGAAACGAGGTCGGCAATCGTGACATCTATTTCATGACCGACAGCCGTCACTACTGGAATGGGAGATGCGACGATGGCCCTGGCGACCACTTCCTCATTGAAGGCCCACAAATCTTCCAGACTGCCGCCGCCCCGACCCGTGATGATCACGTCGACATCCGGCAAGTTCGCGGCTTGGCGCAGCCCCTTGGCAATCTCCTCCGCGGCTCCCTCGCCCTGCACGGCAACCGGAACGATTACGAGATTCACCAGCGGCCAGCGCCGCGTGATCACCTGGATCAAATCCCGCACAGCCGCACTCGATGGACTGGTAACCAGGGCGATGCGGCGCGGAAAACGGGGCAGGGGCCGCTTGCGGGATGGCTCGAACAATCCCTCAGCCGCGAGCTTCTGCTGCAACTGCCGCAGCGCCAATTCCAACGCCCCGACACCTTGCGGCTGCATTTGCTGTACGATGATCTGATATTGGCCGCGCGGCGCATAAACCTCCAGCGGCCCGGCAGCGATGACTTCTAATCCATCTTGCGGTTGAAATCGCAGACGCTGCGCGGCGTTGCGCCACATCACTGCTTTGAGTTGAGCTTCCGCGTCTTTCAGCGTGAAATAGAGATGTCCTGAACCGGCCCGCGTCAGATTGGAAATCTCGCCGGCGACCCAGACTTGGGAAAAGGTTTCCTCGACCACGGTTTTCAGAATTGTGGTGAGATCGCTGACGGAAAGGACTGGCGGTTCTGCGTCGGATTCAGACATGATGGCGTGCAGGATGCAGGATCACAGGCGCAAGATCAAGGATTGGAGAGCGGCTCCGTTTCATTCGTGCCACGCCCCTGCGTTTCGCGCGGGCGTGTTATCGCACGGCAATTCGCACGCCCGCGCGAAGCGCGTGGGCGTGGCACCACAGATAAATCTACATTGACCCGCGACGAAAGATTACACATGCCCAAGAAAAAAAGCCGCCGCGCCCCGCCGCCCGATGAAGCCAGCTATCTCTGCGATGCCTGCGGGGAAGAAATTGTTATTCCAGTCGATTTCACGGCCGGCGACAGTCAGGAATACGTCGAGGACTGCCCTGTCTGCTGCCGGCCGAATGTGATTCATGTCGAGATCTTCGACGGCGAAACGCGCATCTGGTCCGAAGCCGAATAGTCCCCGCGATGTCGCGATCAACCGGCGTGGGACATCATCGCTTGAAGTGCAGCGCTGAGGCGGGCAATTTCATCCTTCAATCGCGGCATCAAAGGGACGCACGCTTCCAGGTTCCCATCCCGGCAGGACAATTCGATTTGGCGCGCAGCGGCAATCGCGGGCAACGCCTCGAAATTCGCAGCCAAACCTTTGAGGCTGTGTGCGGCATGATGCCCGCCCCGCACATTGCCTGTCCGCACGGCTTCATCCAACTCTGCCACGAGTGTTGCGGCGTCCGTGAGAAAGAAGTCCGCCATTTGCAGCAGCAGACGCTCATCCCCGCCCATGCGTGCGAGTGCCGTTTCCCGATTCATGACCGAGGGCGTTGCCAACGACGATACTGGATTGTCCACAGACATGAGTCAACCTGGCTTATAATGGTGAGTTGTACAGCCGACGTGGCCCCGTCAGCCTGGATTTCATCACGTTCACTTTGAGTGCTGTTTGTTACTCAACTCCCACTTCGCTGACGCCATTTGAATGGTAGGGCGATTCGACACTGATCGATTTATCGACGCTGATCCCGAATGTATTGATCCGGTCGCGTATCTTGCCGCGGGTGATGCCCAGGATGGCGGCGGCTTTCGATTGGTTCCCCTTCGTTTCCTGCAACACCCGCGTGATGAGATAACGTTCCATCATCATCAGCGTTTCGGCGTACAGGTCTTGCGTACCGACCCGCAGCCTCGATTGCACGAATTCCACCAAATTTGACGACGGCATGCCGCCGAGCGGTGTTTGAACCATGGGCGGAGGTTCTGTGATCGGGACAATTAATGGTGCGGAGACATGGCCCGGTGGAAATTCCACACCGATTGCTGATCCCCCACGCAAATCCGCTGGCAGAAATTCGTCAACGATCACCGTTCCTGTGGTATTCAACACCGCTTGGCGGATCACCGCGCGGAGTTCGCGCACGTTACCGGGCCAACCGTGTTGCATCAGCCGTTCCAGCGCGTCCGGCGACAAACCCTTCACATCGGGCTTATTCAGATCCCGTGTCGCATGCGTCAGGAAATACTGAATCAATTGCGGCAAATCTCGTTCGCGATCGCGCAAGGGCGGCAGATGGATTGTCACGCCGTTGAGGCGGTAAAACAGATCTTCACGGAACTCGCCCGATTTGACCATTTCTTCCAATGGGCGATTGGTGGCGGTGACGACGCGGACATCGGTCTGAATGGATTCGTTGCCGCCCACACGCTCGAAACGCTGCTCTTGCAATAATCGCAGCATCTTAGATTGCACGCCGAGCGACATATCCCCGACTTCATCGAGGAAAATCGTGCCGCCGTGACATTGCTCGAACTTCCCGATGCGGCGCTTATCCGCACCGGTGAACGACCCTTTCTCATGCCCGAATAATTCACTTTCCAGCAGATTTTCGGGCAGCGCGGCACAGTTCACTTCTGTGAAAGGCCGGTCCGCCCGATCACCATGCTGGTAGATGGCGCGCGCCACCAATTCCTTACCTGTGCCGCTTTCGCCACGGATTAGGACGGGAACATTTTGACGGGCGACTCGTCCGATGGACTTGAAGACTTCCAGCATTTTGGGGCTGCGGCCGATGAAGGCTTCGCGGCCGGCCATGGTGGAGTCGTCGGTCCCGAGGGCCACGGGGACGTTCATCATGGAACGTGTGCGGACAGCTCGTGTCACCAGTTCCGAGAGTGTGCGAACATCGAGCGGTTTGGAAACATAGTCAAACGCCCCCAATTGCATGGCGGTGATGGCGGAATCGCTATCCGCATCGGCCGTGATGAAAATCACGGGCAGTTTCCGGTCGATGGCTTGAATCGACTCCAAAACTTCTAACCCGGTCGTCTCACGCAACAGAACATCGAGCAGCACTACGTCCGGTTGAAATTCCCGAATGGTTTTCAAGCCCGCTAGACTGGTTTCAGCGACTTCCACTTCGTGCTGTGGCAAGCCCTGCCGCACCAAGTGGAGCACTGAACGGTCGTCGTCAATGACTACTAATTTGGACATGGTGGATCCACCCGCCTCTCTGATGTCACTTCCCAGTGTTCTCTGATCTATGGTTTCGAACCTGGGACAGGAAAGCAAATCAGGGGCGGACGCGCATCATTTCCGAAGACGACTAATAGAGCCGTTGAACCGGAGAGCGCCGCCCCCGAGAACGCGATGTAGACCAAGGCGATGCCAATCGTCACCCTGGCCAATGAGACGGCGCGTCCCCATTAAACTTGCGGAATTCGACGATTCATGACCAGGCTGACAACGAACAGCACCAGGAAGACGAAAAAGCAAATTTTCGCCGCCGAGTAGGCCACGCCGGTCACGAGACCAAAGCCGAACAACGCCGAGATCACCGCGATCACCAGAAATGTCAATGCCCAACCTAACATGATTTCGTCCTTAATTAACTAGAGAAAGAAGAACCGAGTCGTCGGAAACAAACCGCGACTTACGCTTGACACCCGCAGTCCGACTCCATTTGCTTCAACTTGCGGCTCACCTCTTCCTTGGCTTGCCCATACTTAACGGCGATCTTCCCAGCGACCTGATCGTATTGGCCTTCCACAGTGCCAATTTCGTCGTCGGTCATCTTGCCCCATTGTTCTTTGATCTTGCCTTTGAGAATCTGCCAATTGCCTTTGACTTGTTCGGTGTTCATGGATTCGCTCCTCGCAGGTGGTAATTCCATCGCGAGTGCCACCCGCGACTCGACTGTGCGTCGATGCCTATACTGTAAAGCACGCACCGTGCCATGACAGGGAACTCGTCCATTTTTACAAGACCTGAAGAGCGTCTTTTGATGTAAAGTGTTTTTTACCAATATCTTGTGGCTTTATTCCGCAAAAGATGCCTCACTTTGCTGGCTCAATGCCCACTCAATGGTGTGGTTCGTATTCAATCAGAGTGGCTGATCATCAACCACATATCCGAATCGACAGTCTGTCGAGATGCGATTTGCAGTCAACTCACGCTATGATGCTGTTTTGGTGGCAATTTACGGCTGGGCCGAACGGGAGCTGGCGATGGCAAAGCAGTACATCATGACGCTGATGGCCGTGGATCGCGTCGGCATCCTTTCGGCACTCACGAATGCCTTAGATGACCTGGGTGGGAATCTGTTGGAACTCAGCCAGGCGGTCATCCGCCGATTCTTCACCATGATTGTCGCCGTGGAATTTCCGCCCGAGCGCGATCCACAGGTGATTGTGGAACATATCCGTTCAGTTTGCGGTCCCTTCGGGGTCGAGGTGTCTTTCAAGGACCCGGAGTTGGAAGATATGCCGGAGCCGTGGGAGGAAACCACAATCTCCGACCGGTATGTCCTCACTGTGACCGGGCCAGATCAGAAGGGGGCGCTGCGGCAGATCACGCGGCGGCTGGCGCAGGAGGGGATCGAGATCATCGACCTGCACGGCATTCGCGATGATGTCGCCATGCGTTTTTCCGCCTTCATGGAATTGTTATCCCCGGAAGGGGTGGACTTGTTGCAGATCGTGCATGAATTGCAGGAAACGTCGTCCTCGAAAAACCTGCTGCTGACATTGCAACACCGCGCGATCTTGCAGGCAACGAGCCGTCCCGAACCGCCGCCCCGTACATTTTGAAGTGGCCAGGAATCCGGCATGGAACATAGCACAAGTTTCTTCACCGCCCTGTCGCAATTGCCGCAGGTGCCGCTGGATATCCGCACGATCACGCTCGGCATCAGCATCGCCGATTGCGGGGATCACAGTCTGCACACACTCTGCGACAGCATTTACCGGCGGATTACGGATGCCGCTGGCTCGTTCTCCTGCGTGTGCAGCGAGACATCCTCGCGCTTTGGCGTACCCATTCTACAACGCCGGCTGTGCGTCACCCCGATCGACCGCGTGGCCCAGGGACACACGGCCGACGATTTGATGCATGTCGCCCGGACATTGGACGGTGCGACCGCCGCCGTGCATGCCGACCGGATTGGCGGGTTCGCCGCGGATGTGCAGCATGGGATGTCGGCCAGCGCCCGCACCATTATTTCCTGTCTGCCTGCCGTGTTGGCAGAGACCAACCGCGTGCGGGCCGCCATTCACGTCGGTTCGAGCCAGAGCGGCGTGAATATCGACGCCATCATTTTCATCGCCGAGAAATTGAAGGAAATCGCCCAGGCGACGGCTTCTTTCAACGGTCGCGGTGCCGCCAAACTCGCGGTGCTCGCCAACGATTCCACCGGCCACCCGCATCTCACCGGGGCTTGCCTGGGCGATGGCTGGGGTGATCGCGTGATCCATGTCGGCATTGGTGCGGCGGCCATTATTCGTCACACGCTGCTCAAAAAAGGGCCGGAACTCGCCCAGTTAAAACTGGATGAAATTCTGGGCGAAGTGCAAACCGCAGCCTTTCAAGCCACACGCGCCGCAGAGATGGTGGGCCGGGAAGTCGCCCGGCAGATGAATGCGGAATTCGGCAGCATCGATGTCACCCTCGGCCCCACGGTGCGGCATGGGGACAGCGTGATCGACTTGTTGCCTTTGCTTGGCGTGCAGCGCTTGGGCGTACCCGGCACCGCGACGGCACTCGCCATGCTGCTGCTCGCCGTGCGTACCGGCGGTGCGTTCGCGTCGTGTTCCGCCGGCGCGTATTCCCGCATCATGCTGTCCGTGCTGGAAGACCCCGCGTTGGCGCACCTCTCGACCACCGGGCAACTCACGCTCGATCAACTGCGATTGATGGCGACTGCCAGTGCCGGCGGCTTGGACCTGATTCCCATCCCCGGCGATACAGACGCCTCGACAATCGCTGCTTTATTGGCCGATCACGTCACGATGGCGGTGCTCAATCATCGCCCGGCCGCGATTCGCCTGGTGCCTGTCCCGGGCAAGCAGGCCGGCGACCGTGTCGAGTATGATAACAGCGAACTGGGCGAGGCGGCCGTGTTCGCTGTTCCCGGTGCCGGCATGGCATCCGCTTTCATTAACCGTGGCGGCCGCTTGCCTGCCGTGCGATAATCGCAGCCGACGGAGCGTGAATTTCGCACGCATGAAAGGACAGATTCCAAGGGCGAGTTAGTTTGGTCTGGGTGGCACGTCCCGGAATCTTCGACGGGCGTGGCGAGCTATCACGGACCACGCCCTTCGCAAAACCTCAGGGACGTGCCACACCTACTGACTCTTTACTCAAATTCAGCACAAATGACACACGAATTACGTCACAAGATTGCCGCCGAGGCGGCGCGGTTGATGCTCCGGGGCAAGCAGGCGGACTTTATGTCCGCCCGCCGACAAGCCGCCCGCTGGTTCGTCAAACGCAAGATCTCGCCGGATGAACTTCCCACCGCTGCGGAGATCCAGCAGGAAATTTACGCCTTGGCCTGTCTCGAACGGCCGGTGATGCGTGGCGATGAGGACGACGCGGAGTCGTCACCTGAGGAAATTTTCGTCGCCTTGCGGATGCTGCTCGAACCTTTGGGCCGGTTCCGCTTGAACCCCTTGCTGCACCCCGAGGGGGACGCCCTGTATCACAGTTTGCAGGTGTTCGAGTTGGGCCGCGCGTCTCGTCCGTATGACGAAGAATTTCTGCTGGCCTGCCTGCTGCACGATGTCGGCTTGGGTATCGATCCTCGGCATGCCGTTTCGGCAGCAGTGTCCGCTTTGGAGGGGTTGGTCACCGACCGAACGCTGTTCTTAATTGAACACCGCCCGACCGCGACGGCGTATCTGCAAACGGGGCAATGCCCGCGCTCGCTGCGTCAATCGGCCGATTTCGACGATCTGCTGCTGCTCGCCCGCTGCAACCGCGAGGGCCGTCAGACCGGAGTGCCCGTCTGCGAATTGGACGAGGCCTTGGACTACATCGCCGGTCTGGAGACCGCCTGGGATGACGATCTGGAGTAAAGCCGGGTGCCCGCGGCTGCTGTTAAGCCGTTTTGTCGTCCGTGGCCTTCTTGTTCGCCGCCTTCATCAAACGCGATTTCGTCCGCGAGGCCTTATTCTTGTGAATCAAGTGCTTGGCGGCAGCTTGATCGAGCTTCTTAACGGCAACAACCAGAATGGTTTGCGTTGCGGCCGCTTCGCCAGCAGCGACGGTGGTGCGAGTTTTCTTGAGCAGCGTTTTCAACGCCGATCGCTGGGATTTGTTCCGCACGCGGCGATGTTCCGCCGCCCGACTTGCTCGCTTCGCGCTCTCTGTATTCGGCATGGCCTGATCACAACCTCTGTCGACAGTTCAGTTTACCGCTGGCAGCGGCGTAGGGCTATTTACATCTTTAGAATATTATCGTTCCGGCGCGGCGATTGCCAGTCAACCTAGGAAAAAGTCATGGACATCGAACAAGTCGTCACGAGCATATATTTCACGCGGTTCGTCATCATTGACCAAATCGACGGGAGTTGCTGCTTGATTCATAGGACGGCTGGCTGGTATGGGGGTGACAGGGGTTTGAGCGGTGTGAACTGCGTGTTGATTCAACCAAGGGATGCAGCATGTCGGGATTTTTGACGACGGAAAATCTTGTCGCGTTTTTCATGCTGACGAGTCTGGAAATTGTGCTGGGGATCGACAACGTCATTTTTATCGCGATCCTCGCGGGAAAATTGCCGGAGCACCAGCGCGATCTGGCGCGCAAGCTGGGCCTCGGGGTCGCCGTGATCTCCCGCATCGCCTTGCTGTTCTGCATCAGTTGGATCTTGCGATTGAAAGAGCCGTTATTCCAACTGGCTGGTTTCGAGTTCACAGGAAAAGATATTGTCCTGATTTTGGGCGGATTATTCCTGATCGCGAAGGCGACCATGGAAATTCATCACAAGGTGGAACATGTGGAACCAAGCGACGCGCAGAAGCCCGCGCCGGCATCGCTGAACTGGATGCTGCTGCAAGTCGTCGGCATCGACCTTGTTTTCTCGCTCGACTCGGTCATCACGGCTGTGGGGATGAGTGAGAGCCTGCCCGTGATCATCGCCGCGATCCTCACTTCGGTCGCGGTGATGCTGGCCGCGTCCGGATCGATCGTCCGTTTTGTGGAGCATCATCCGGCGATCAAAATCCTGGCGTTGTCTTTTCTGCTGCTGATTGGTGTCTTGCTGGTCGCCGAGGGCTTTGGCCGTAAGATCGACAAGGCATATATCTATTTTGCGATGGCCTTTTCGCTCGGCGTGGAACTGCTCAATCTGCGAGCCAGCAGGAAGGCGAAGCAGCTCACGGCCACGAAGGTTTAAGCGCAAATCCCTTCACAACCGGACAAACAACCATGTCGCGCATCGTCCATTTCGAAATTGCGGCGAGTGATCCTGAAAGATTGATGACTTTCTACGCCCAAGTGCTAAATTGGACCTTCGAGAAATGGGATGGCCCCAGCGAGTACTGGAAGATCACGACCGGCCCGCCGCACGAAAAAGGGATTAACGGCGGGCTGATTCGACGCTCTCCCACTGGCACGCCAATTTCACTGCCGACGATGTCCTTCGTCTGCACCGCGTCGGTCGACACCTTGGACGAGACTCTCGCGAAAGTCGTGGCTGCGGGTGGGACGATCGTGCAATCAAAATTCGCGCTGCCGGAAATCGGTTGGATGGCCGCGGTGCGCGATCCCGAGGGGCATGTGTTGAATCTGATCGAGTACGACGCGTCGCCGAGATAAACCGAGCATGTCGTTCTCCAATCAGCCGAGGCAGTGCGTTGATTTTGGACGCTGAGGTTTCAATTGGCTGGTGATCGAACACTGTGGCGGAATGGCGAGCGTCTGTGCTGACAAAATTCTTCGGGGTGAGGCCTGCGGGAACATCACCTGGAAAATGATTGGATGGTGAGTCAGCTGCGACCACATCGCCCGCGGACTAGTTTGTCGAGTATACTGGCCCGCGTGTCGAAATCGGACCGCCGAAATGGCTGGACAGGTGCAGCGAGCATGGATCAAGCGTCTCAATCCCTACCGAACCGTTCGGTGGAGCTTCTTTCCCCGGCGGGGGATGAGATCTGCCTGCGCGCGGCGGTCGAAAACGGAGCCGATGCCGTCTACTTTGGGCTGCAACATGGTTTCAATGCCCGCGCCCGGGCGATCAATTTCGACCTCGATCATCTGCCCGAGATCACCACTTATCTGCATCAGCGCGGCGTGCGTGGTTACGTCACACTTAACACGTTGGCCTTTACCAACGAATTGCCCGAGTTGGAACGCCTGATCGGTCGGCTCGCCGCGGCTGGAGTCGATGCCGTACTGGTGCAGGACCTTGGCCTGGCACGGCTGATTCGCAAAATCTGTCCGGAATTGGCGATTCACGCTTCCACGCAGATGACCCTCAGCAGCGCGGAATGTCTGCATGTCGCCCGGGAATTGGGGATTGAGCGGGTCGTCCTGCCGCGCGAGTTGTCGCTGGCTGAGATTCGGCAGATTCACAATCAGACCGACATTCCGCTGGAAGCGTTCGTGCATGGCGCGCTGTGTGTCGCATATTCCGGCCAGTGCCTGACCAGCGAATCGCTTGGCGGCCGCAGTGCGAATCGCGGCCAGTGCGCCCAGGCGTGCCGGCTGCCGTATGAACTCATCTGCGATGGCGAGGACATTGAACTCGGCGATCAGAAATACCTGCTGAGTCCGCAGGATCTCGCGGCGTATGCCTTGATTCCTGACCTGCTCGCCGCCGGGGTGACTTCGTTCAAGATCGAAGGCCGATTGAAGACGCCGGAGTATGTGGCGAACATCACGCGGCACTATCGAGAAGCCATTGATGCCGCACTGGCGAAACGTCCGCTGGAGTTCACCACCGACGATGTTCGCGAAATGGAAATGTCGTTCTCGCGCGGCTTTTCCGTCGGTTGGCTCAACGGCTGCGATCACAAAATGCTGGTCCCCGCGCTGAGTTCCGCCAAGCGCGGCGTGCCATTGGGCACCGTGCGGCAATGGTGGCCGAATCGGGTCGAGATTGAATTGTGCGGTCCCGTTTCCGCGGGTGACGGCGTGGTTTTCGCGGGCAATCGAGAAACGCATGACGAGCAGGGAGGCCGCGTTTATGCCGTGTCGATTCGCGATCGCAGGGTCTATTCGGCGATTTCCGCAGACCTGGTTCAGCTCGATTTCGCCGAGGGGGCCATCGATGGAGAACGACTGCATGTCGGCCAGATGCTGTGGAAGACCGACGATCCACAAGTGACGGCGAAATGGCGGAAAACATTCACACAGGCCGATCCCGTTCGTAAAGTCGCGCTGGATCTGCGCGTGGTTGCCATAACGGGGCAACCTCTCACGGTTCAGGGCCGCACCGCGACCGGTTTTTCCGCCGAGCAGGCGACCACCGCACCATTAGCCGCGGCACGCACGCGGCCGGCCACCGTCGAGTTCTTTCGTGAGCAACTCGCGAGATTGGGGCACACGGTTTATGAGCTGCGGGAACTGGACGTGGAACTGGCCGGCGAACCAATGGTCCCCTTGAGCGTGCTGTCCGAAGTCCGCCGAAATTTAATCGCCGAGTTCGACCGGCAGGCCGCATCCCCGCCTCCGCATACCATCTCCGCAACTTCGGCGCTGGCCGACTTGCGGACAACGATTGATTCCAGCGCGGCGAATACGCTGGTCACTGAGTGGCGACTGCGCGTACTTTGTCGGAATCTGGCTCAGTTGCAGACGGTACTGGATGTTGATGTCGCTGAAGTTTATGCCGATTTTTCAGACATCCGCGAATACCGCACTGCCGTGCAGGACAGCCGCACCGCCGGGAAGACGATCTACCTGGCGCCGCCGCGAATTCAAAAGCCGGACGAGTATGGAATTTTTCAGGCGCTGCGGAAACACGAACCCGACGGCCTGCTCGCTCGCAATTTGAGCGGGCTGCGATTTTGTCGCGAACACGGGCTGCCGGCCATCGCCGATTATTCGCTGAATGTCACCAACGAACTGACAGCCGATTGGTTGCGCGGGCAGGGGGCGCGGCGGCTGACGGCGTCGTATGATTTGAATCGCGATCAACTGCTCGATCTCATCGCCGCGACACCGGCCGCGTGGCTGGAAGTCGTCATCCACCAGCACATGCCGATGTTCCATATGGAACATTGCGTGTTCTGCGCGGTCCTTTCGCCGGGGACGAATAAAACCAACTGCGGCCGGCCCTGCGACACGCATGTTGTGCAGCTGCGTGACCGCGTCGGCATGGAACATCCCCTCACTGCGGATGTCGGGTGTCGCAACACGCTGTTCAACGCCCGCGCTCAGAGCGCGGCGGAAGTGGTGCCGGAACTGCTCGCCCACGGTGTACGCGATTTCCGGATCGAACTGCTGGAGGAATCGCCCGGCGAGATTCGGCAGATCGTGCGGCTGTATCAGGAATTGCTCGCCGGCCGACGGGCGGCAGGCGATGTCTGGCAGGAATTGAGCGCCTCCAACCGCGTCGGTGTCACCCGCGGCACGCTGGAAGAACACCGCAACCCGCTGGCGATTCTGTAAATCCCACAAAGCCCGCGGTCGGCGACGGCGGGACTGGTCCCGGCGATGCCATCGCCGGGCTTTGCTATTTCGGGGCCGGATACTCGAGCGCGTTGCCTATGCGAATGTGCCGAAACGCGACGCGGGTGCTGTGATTTTGCAGGCCGAGGAACCCCTGTTTCAACCGCAGCGCGAACGCCGGAATGGTTTCGTCGGATATGTTCGTGACCATCACGCCGTTATGCACGGTCGTCACCTGGCCGCCGCGGCAGTTGATCTCCAGCGTATTCCACTCGCCCGCCGGTTTGCAGTTCCGCGGCTGCGCGCCGACGAAATCGTAGATCGAGGCGCAGTACTGAAAGTCCTTCAGCGTCTTGTACGATTCGTGCGCATCATCGAGAACCTGCACCTCGAAGCCGGCGGTCGGCTGTTGGTCGTTCTCGCGGTGATGGTTGCCATCCTTGGGCACCCGGACATACACGCCGCTGTTGCCGCCGGGGGAAACCTGATAATCGAAGCGCAGGTTGAAATCGCCGTATTCTTGGCGTGTCCGCAGCCAGGGGCCTTTATCACCGTTGCAGATCAACAGGCCATCCTCGATCTTCCAGCAGCTTTCCAAGGGGACATCTTCGCCCGAGTTCCAACCGGCGAACGATTTGCCATCAAATAGCGAAGTGAACCCGATCTCATTAAGGGAGATGTTCTTCAATAAGAACTGGCCCCCTTGGGGGACTTCAATCTGGAAGCCGACGAAACCGAGTGCGGATTTCAAGCCGGCGACATCGTAGGCCTTCTTCCCGTTGATCGTGAGTTTGGCCCGCTCGCCGACGACCAGCAGCACGAATTCGTTCCAGTCACCCGGCTTGACGAGGCCCTCGGTTTTTGTCCCTGCGATGCCGATGATCTCGCCTTCGCCGTGCTGGAGCAGATTCGCCTGATACCCCTGGGGGAACGGCTTGCCGGCGACCGGGTTGGCACGGAAGAAGACCCCGCCGTCGTACTTGGATTCCTGAAGTGCTTTCCAGGTGAAACGGAGTTCAAAATCGGTGACGGGGTGATCGGATCGGATCCAGCCCATGCCTGCTTTCAGCAGCAGCGCGCCATCCACGAGTTCCGCCTCGGCACCGTTCTCTAAAGTCCAGCCGTCGAGAGATGTGCCATCGAAGACCACGCGGCGATACCCACTCGGAGTCGGCTGAGCACAGACGAAATCCGTCGCGACCAGACAGGCCGATACAGCGAACAACCAGGCGCGGCACGACATAACGGCTCAATCCCAGGAGGAAACGCTGTGGTGAAGATCAATGACTGTTGGCCTCGCGAATGTGCGAGGCCAACAGCATCGCACGATCAAGCATTACGGTTGAAACGCTTTGTCCGCAGCGTCGCCGGCCGCGCGCAAGTACGCGATCAGATCCAGCACTTCGTCCTGCGTCAACACATTGACCAACCCTTGCGGCATCTCAGAAGTTTTCGACGGTTCCTTGCTTTCAATGTCCGATTTTTTCACCACAGTCAGTTCGCGAGCAAAGGGATCGGTCCGTACGGTGAATGTGTCGGGTTCTTCCTTGATGATACGGCCCGTGATGACCCGACCGTCGGACGTTTCGATCACATGATTGACGTACTGATCCGATACGACTTTGGAAGGAATGACGAAGGACTCCAGCAGATAGAGCGCGTCGAACCGGTTGCCAACGCCGGTGATGTCCGGGCCGGTATCGCCGCCTGTCCCTTTGAAGCGATGGCACTTCGCACATTGGGTTGCTTCATAGGCGGCTTTGCCCCGCTCGAAATTGCGTCCCTTGGCGGCCGCCGCGATGATGCCGGGGAAATCGTCGACTTGCCAGTTGTGCAGGAATTGCCGGGCCGCCGTCAGTTGCAGCGTGGTCACCGGGCGCTTGTCTTCGATGATGTCTTTCAAGGCCGTTTTGTCTTCTGCCGTCATTAATTCGCCGGCATCCGCGCGAATCTGATTCAAAAACTTCACGAAGCTGGCGCCCCCTTTGTACTTTTCCTCAGCGAGGTTCAGCCAGCCATAGAACGCCCTCCGCTGATCGAGGCTCCATCCTGGCTGCACGTTGCGGAGGGCGAACGCATAGAACATCTGATCTTGCTGTGTCGTGGATTCACTCAGCAGTTTCAACGACTTCTCCAATACGGTCGGTGCTTCGAGATACGAGAGGACCTGGCAGAGTTCGCGATTTACGAACTCGCTCCCTTGCGGATAGAGCGGTTCCAGCGCGGCGAGGACGGCCGGTGCGGTCTCCGGCTGCTTGCCACCCAGGCGGATGAATGCCAGTTGATACACGCGCAGCGTGTCGAGCATTTGTTCTTCGGTGAGTTGCCCGAACGGGAGCTTGTTGAGCCGTTCCAGCACGGCGGCTTGCAGGTCGTGCGTGCCGACGCGTGAAAGCAACAACAAGGCCTGAATCTGCGCGTTCACCTTCGTCTCAGCCAGGGCCTGTTCTTGCCACAAGGCCAGATCCTGATTTTCAATCGCCACTCTGGCCGCGAAGCGGAGATGCCGGTCGGGGCTGTTCAAGTAGGGCCACGCCTGGGCGATCGCGGACGGATTCTTGCCGGCGTGGAACTCTTCGAGGAATCGACGTGTCGACCGTGCTTTGGCCGCCGTCCCCGGACCAGCCGATTCGACGGCTGCCGTGAATTCATTGCCGGTGTAGGTTACGCGGTAAAGTCCCGACTGGGTCTTTCGTCCGCCAATGGTGAAATAGAGCGCGCCATCAGAATGGACGACCACATCTGTCAGCGGCAGCGGTTTGCCGGAGACGAATGTTTCAAAAGTTCCCGTGTACGATGCGCCCTGCGGCGTCATATGCACGGCATACAGTTTCCCGTAAGTCCAGTCGCACAGATACAATGCTCGCTGGTACTTCTCCGGGAACTTCGCACCCGAGCCGAAGGAAATGCCGGTCGGGGAACCGAGGCCGACATCAACCACGGCACCCAGGCTGTCGACAAAATAAGCGGGCCATTTGCCCGTGCCGTAACGCCAGCCGAACTCGCCGCCGGAGACGCAATGATTGACGCGCGTGGGCCGGTACCAGGGGGAGCCGGTGTCGTATTCCATGTCGGCGTCGAAAGTGAAGAGTTCGCCATCGAGATTGAAGTCGATGTCATATTGATTGCGGAAGCCGGAGGTCACGATCTGCCAGTACTTGCCATCGGGATCGGTCTTGCAGATCCAGCCGCCGGGGGCCATCACGCCAGTCGCATGGCCGTTGCCATCGGGGTTCCGCTTGAGCAGATGATCTTCGCCCCAATGCCTGCACGGGGAGAGGGGGTCGAAGTCCGCCGGCGGCTTCGTGTGATTCCCGGCGATGACATACAGCAAACCGTCCGGTCCCAGTTTCACCGCATGCGGGCCATGCTCGCCCGTGCCATCGAATTTCTTAAGGAGTTCGACCGAATCGAACTGGTCATCGTTATTGGTGTCTTTCACGCGATAGAAACCGCTCCCCTGCGCGGCGGTGCCGTTGACGACGACATACAGACTATCAAACGCATACAGCAACCCCTGCGCATGACCAATTTCGACGGTGAGATGTTCAATTTTTGTATCCGCTTCCGATTTGCCGGGCGTGATGCGGAACAAACCGCCGTACTGGTCCGAAACAATCAACCGGCCCTTCGGATCGGACGTCATGCTGACCCAGGAACCTTCGGTGGCTTTCGGAACCGAATAGAGCCGTTCGACTTGGAAGCCGGGCAGGGTCACGATGTCGGCAACGGACGTTGATTCCGGCGGGGGGCCTTCTTCCAGCAGCAAGACTTCGCCCCACGGCGCATCACCCCATTTGCCGACGGTGACGACCTTAGCCCAGTCTTTCGCATCGAAGTCGGCGGTCTTCCAGCCGTCGATTTCCTTGGGCGAGCCGACCCATTCGCCGTCGCTGATCGCGAATTGTTTGCGGTCGCCGTCAAGCGAAGCTTTGAGCAGCATGATAAGGCCGGCTGGCCCACCGGCGTTGGTGCATTCCGCCGCGAGCACGTTTTTGCCGGGTTTGAGGATTTTCGTCACGTCGGCGATGGCCGCGTTGGCGAAGTCTTTGTGATCGATCACCTTTTGACCGTTCACATACAATTTGACGGCGTTATCGCACGTCGCGCCAATCACCGCCTTTTCAATGACGTTGCCTGTGATCACGACTTCCCGGCGAAGGTATATTGTTTCATTGGCATCGCTCTTGGTCAGCCAGATCCAGGCCGGTGCATTTTTCTTTTCGGCTTCCTGCCCAAACGCGGTTACTGTCAATGCCAGTGCCGCCAGCCAGGCCGTCATCATTCTCCGCATGGTCATCTTCGTCGGCTCCCGATGGTCTCGTCGATGCGAATTCGGTTGTGATTAGGTAGTATCATGCCCGCCCGAGCAGGGAGCGTGCAAGTGTTGGAAACTTCGTAGCGGCGGCTGCCTGCCGCCGTACTGTACCGAGGACGATCGAAATGAACTGTCAGCGTGCTGCCTTCTATTTCACGGTGTTGACGTTGATTCCGGGTGCGTCCCTTTTGCCGGCCGCCGATACACCATTGCTGAAAACTCGCATGAAACTCGAATCGCGACAGCCCGTGAAAATCGTCTGCCTCGGCGACAGTGTTACGGGCATTTATTATCATAGTGGCGGAATGCGAGCCTATCCGGAGATGATCGAGATCGGTTTGAAAAAACTCGATCCAGCAGCGAAGGTCACGGTCATCAATTCCGGGATCAGCGGCCAGTCGACCGTCGACGGTTTGAATCGTTTGCAGAAGGATGTGCTCGATCAGAAGCCTGATCTTGTGACGGTAATGTTCGGCCTCAATGATATTGTCCGCGTTCCCCAGCCGGACTTCGAGGCGAATTTGAAAACGATGGTCGCGAAATGCCGCGAGATCGGTGCGGAAGTGATGTTCTGCACGCCGAACGGCATCTACGAAACCCCCGGCCGGCCGATCTCGAAACTGGAAGACTATAATCAGGCGATGAAAGCCGTCGCGGCGGAAACGAAGTCCGCGTTCTGTGATATCTACGGCGCGTACCAAGCGGTGAAAGCGCAGAGCGAACTCGAATTCCGGTTGTTGTGCAGCGATCCGTTCCATCCGAACATGGATGGCCACAAGCTGAACGCCGAGATGATTTGCGAATCGATCACCGGAAAAAAAGTGTCGCTCTCCGAAGTCGGTCCGCCGACGCCGGCCTTGGCTCATGTCGCAAAGAAAGTCGCCGAGGGGAAGCCGATTCATGTCCACGCGATGACGCCATTCGACAAATGGATTGGTGCCGCTCTGAAGTCTCAATTTCCAAACGCTGAGATCATTGTGACGCCGTGGAAGATCGAGGGCGAGACAATCGTCCAATTGCATGTGGCGTCTCAGGGGGTGCGTGCGCTCAATCCGCGGCCGGACCTGGTGGTCGTGGCGATTCCGCTGGAGGTCACGCCGCTGTTATCCAAACCGGAAGAAGTCGCGCTGGCCGACTATGTCTGGACGATGAACTTCGCGCTGAGCTTCGGCTTGCAGGAATGGGACGTGATTGGCATCGCGCCGTCAGTGTTGCATGCGAAGTTGTCTGATGCCGATCAGGACCGCGAAAACTTCGCCCGGCGGATGATCAACGCCCAGCACATCGATTTGATCACCCGGCCGCAAGACAACACCGACGAACCATCCGCCGTGCTGACCGAGTGGATGAAACGCTTGAAACAAGAATAGCCCGCGCCCACGTTCTTGTCTTAGCCCCCCGTCAATGACGGGGGGCCGATGAACCACGGGGCTTCCACATTCATTAATCGTCCGTGAGCGAAGGCCCCCGGTCATTGACCGGGGGCTAAGACGGAAACGTTCGGCAGAATCTGCCGGTGATCCACGTCGCAGGGGAAAACCGTGCGGTCGGGCGGGCCGCGTGGTCGACACTGTAATCATGATCGGTGTGGCGGGTTGGCAGGGAGTTGGATCATGCACGGCAAATCATGGCTGGCGGGATTGAGTCTGGTGGCCGGGATGACTGTCATGGCTGCCGATCGGCCCGCGCAACCGCTGTGGTCCGGCAGGCTGGCTGTCAAAACGAAGACCGTCAGCGCGGAGACTCCGGCACAAGCCAAAGCGGAGGGCACCGACACGGCCGCGAAACAACAGGCCGAGCAGCGCACGGCACAAATGTCCAAGACCCCGCGCGAACCAGAATGGCTGCGGCGCATGGACAAGAACGACCGAGCCACCCTCACCGGCGGCTGGAAATTGCAGAACATGTCCGGCGGCACGCAGAAATTCACCACGGCCGGCGACCGCGCGGGACAGTATGCCCCAAACACTTATCAGGGCCAGCAGTTCCTGCAATGGAACAATGTTTCCACGCGGCAAGACATCCCGAGTTGGAACGACTCCGTGCCGATGTACCCGCAGGGGATGTGGTCGCAGGGGTATGTCAGCCCGAACAATTACTTCGGAGCCGATGCCCAATTGTGGGGCAACATGTCGGCCGGTACCATGACTCCGAATGACGCGTCCGGCGGTTGGACGATGCAACCTTGGCGCTGACTTCGCGACGCTTCGCGGAAGCGTTGTGGCTGTACCGCAACATGCTTCTGGAACGATGATCGTGGAATTCGAGCAGCGCGAAATCGGCCGGGCCGGGATCTACGTCACGCCGCTCGCGATGGGCTGCTGGCCCATCACGGGCATCACCAGTATCGATGTTTCCGTCGATCAGAGTGAAGCCACGCTCGTAGCCGCCTTCGAGGCCGGCATCAATTTCTTCGACACAGCGTACTGCTACGGCTACGACGGCGAGAGCGAGCGGATGATCGCCAAAGTGCTGGGATCACAGCGTGAACAGATCGTCATCGCCACCAAAGGGGGCATCGTCTGGGGAGCCGATAAGAAGCAGATTCGCGACGGCCGGCCGGAAAGTATTCATCGGCACTGCGAGGAAAGTCTCCGCCGGCTCCAGACCGATCACGTCGAACTGTATTATCTGCATGCGCCGGACCCGGATGTTCCCGTGGGAGAAACCGCCGGTGCGTTTGCTGAGTTGATCGCCGCGGGGAAAATTCGCTCGGCCGGGTTGTCGAACGCGACGCTCGCCCAGTTGCAGGAGTTTCACGCCGTCTGCCCGCTGTCGGCGTATCAACCGCATTACAACATGCTGCAGCGCGAGATCGAATTGAGCCAGTTGCCCTGGTGCGTCGACCGGCAGATCTCCGTCATGGTCTATTGGCCCCTGATGAAAGGACTGCTGGCGGGAAAGTTGTCGCGCAACCATCAGTTTGCCCCGCAGGATGGCCGTGCGAAATATCCGATGTTCCAAGGCGACGAATGGCGGAAAACGCACGATTTTCTCGACCGGTTGCGGCCGATTGCAACGGAAGCCAACGTGACGCTGGCCCAACTCGTGTTAAACTGGACAGTCCAGCGGCCTGGCGTCGCCGTGGCGCTCTGCGGGGCCAAGCGAGCTGAGCAAATTCGCGATAACGCGGCAGCCATGACGTGGCGGCTCACATTAGACCAGATTCGCCGCATTGATCAGGCAATTGCCGATCGTGGCGAAATCGTGTCTCGACCTGCGGTCTAACCCGGCTGAACCGGGGTTCATTTCGCCAAGTTGTGAGAAATTCTCACGAAATGGGAACTCTGCAACTCCGAACAGCGTCCGCACCACAGCACGAGCATTGATATTTCGCAGACGAGATTCGATTCACCAAAAAGTTTGTAGAGACTTTTCAGACTGAACTCGCTAATCTGAACGCGTGTATTCTGTCCCGCCCGCCTGCTTGCCGAATTGCCTGCCAAGAATTGGGCCGTCATCCACTCCTGGGATGAAGTGATGATGCGAATTTTCATCCACTGTCACGGTTGCGGCCACGATTTTTCCGCCCCGGAAAAATTCGTCGGACGGCGAGTCGTGTGCCCGGAATGCAGCCAGGGGGTACGCGTGGTCGATGACGGCAGCAACCCCAGCGGCGAGGTGCAAGCTCGTTCGGGCACCATCCGCCGCGCTCACGGCGGGCAACGCTCGCTGAAGGGTTTGATCGTCGTCGGTGTGATCGCTTTGCTGATGGCCGGCGCCGCGGGATTGAACACGCTGCCCGGTTTGTTGCAAATCGCAATGCCCCCGGTTGCAAATCCGCCGAACCTGATTACTCCGGCAGCGGATGTTCCCGGAAATGCCCCATTCGTCCCGGAAAATGTCGCTGTGGGCGGAACCACTCCCGCGTATCAGAAACCGCAGGATTCGACAGGCGTAATTCCGGCGGAGGTCGAACCGGAAGATATCGCTGAGATGGACCCGGACGACGCCCCGGCGTTGGCCGACGTACCTGCGAATGCGGCAACCGTTCCTGAGCGCCGACCGACGAAACAATCGCCGCCCAAGCGTTCGCGTCCTATGCGTGAGAATGCAACCGATGAGATCGATACCGAAGTGGGCCAGCGACTGCTGGCTGAGCTGGATGAATTCGTGATCGTTCGTGATCAGCCCGATGATGATGCCACCGACTCTCGCAGCATGCTTTGGAAACGGGTTGTCAGCCGCTCCAAAAGCATGATCGAAAAGACAGGCGTGAAACAATCGTCGGGCAAAGCTGGTCCACGCGCGGCCGTGTTGACGGTGACGCTCGATTCCGAGTTCAGCGAGAGCGGTTCCGAAAGAGATGAAGACTGGACCATCACGGCGGAACTGATCTGTGTGGATGATTCCGAAGACGCGAAGTGGCCGCGGTATGCGAAGGTCTGGCAAGCGGAACAGCGACTCGGTACGCTAACGAAACAAGCGGCGAAAACGGGCCGCGTGTCTGGGAAGATTGATCAGAATCTGACGGAATTTATTGGCGGCCTGCGGGCCGCGCGCAATCGGGCCGCACGGGCCGTGCAGAAGGCGAAACAACCTGCCTCCGACGACGAATCCCTCACGAAACACGACAACTGACTCGGCCGGCGGGTTGACCGCTTTCGACGCCGGTAGTCTGATCGTCGGCATCGTCATCGGCACGACGATCTTCAAAGCCCCCGGGTTCATCGCCGGCAATACGTCCTCAGCGGCGCAACTCTTCGGCCTCTGGGCGCTCGGCGGACTGCTGGCCTTCGTTGGTGCCCTCTGCTACGCGGAACTCGGCGCGACCTACGGCGGGGCGGGAGGCGATTACTACTATCAATCCCGCGCTTTCGGGCCGTGGGCCGGTTTTTTGTACGGCTGGACGCAATTCGCTGTCGTGCAGACGGTGAACATCGCCATGTTCGCCACGGTCTTCGCGGAATTCGCCTGGAAACTGTTGCGACCGGCTGGGCCTGTTTCGCCGCTGGAGTTGAATCTACTCGCCGCCGGAACGGTCGGCGTGCTGACAGTGGTCAATCTGATCGGCCTGCAATCGGGTAAGATCACGCAGAACATATTGTCCGCAGCAAAACTGGGCGGCATCGCCCTGTTGCTGATCGCCGGCATCATGTCCGACTCATCGCATGTTGCGACTGCCGAGATCAAGACCTCGGGAAACTGGACCGTCGCCCTGATTGTGATCCTGTACGCCTACGGCGGCTGGAACGACGCCGCCTATGTGGTGACGGAAGTCCGCGACCGGCAGCGGAATGTGCCGCGCGCCCTGCTGTGGGGCGTGGGAATTGTCATGGCGGTTTATCTGGCCGTGAATGGGGCGTATGTGCATGTCCTCGGTTTCGCGGGCCTGCAACTCGCGGACAACGCGCCCGTGGCCTTGCTGACCGGCTGGCTGGGTCCGATCGGCGGGAAGGTGATGTCGGCGATTGTGATGGTCTCGGCCTTGGGGGCCGTGAACGGGCTGATTCTTTCCGTCTCGCGCTTACACGCCGCCGTTGGCTCGGATCATCGCTTGTTCTCGCTGCTGAGCCGCTGGAGTTCGCGGCACGATGCGCCGGTCGGTTCGCTGATTGTGCAGGCGATCTTCACGAGCTTGTTGCTGCTGCTCGTGGGCACGCCCACTGGTCGGCAACTGCTGGACGGCATTTTTCAGCGGGTGACGGGTGATCCCTTACCGTGGGGCAATTATCAAACGGAATTCGATCTGCTGTTCGCGGTTGGTGCGCCGGTGTTCTGGTTGTTTTTCCTGATGACGGGGATCGCGTTTTTCGTGTTGCGCATTCGCGAGCCGGACATGCCTCGGCCGTTTCGGATACCGTTGTATCCCATTCCCGTCATACTTTTTTGCGGCATGTGCGTGTTTGGAATCTGGGCCTCCGTGAATTATGCGGGGGCGTTCACCTGGCTGGGGGTATTCCCTGTGCTGGTGGGAAGCGTGGTCTACCTGGTGGAACGCGCGCTGCCGAGTCGCGGATCGACACCATGACGGAGCAAGCCTCGACCACGGAGGACCCGGGATTCACGCGCCGCGAACTGTCGTCCCTGCGGCGGGCTTTGGTTCGCTGGTCGGAGAAAAATCAACGGCCGTTGCCTTGGCGAAACATCGGCGATCCGTATCGCGTCTGGATCAGCGAGGTGATGCTGCAACAGACGACCGTGGCCGCAGTTGTTCCGTATTACGAACGATTCCTGGCGAAGTTCCCGGATGTGCATGCGCTCGCGGCGGCCGATGAGGCCGATGTCCTCCGCTTGTGGGAGGGACTCGGGTATTACAGCCGGGCGAGAAATCTGCATCGCGGCGCACAGGAAATCGTGTCGCGGCTCGGCGGGATTTTTCCGCGCGATGTTGCCGCGCTGGTGGAGCTGCCGGGTATTGGCCGATATACGGCCGGTGCGATCGCCTCCTTCGCATTCGACGAGCAGGCTCCCATTGTCGAGGCCAACACACTGCGGCTTTACGCGCGGTTACTGGGGTATCCCGGCGATCCCCGCAGTTCCGCCGGTCAACAGGTGTTGTGGCAATTCGCGGAGGATGTGCTGCCGCACGATAAGCCGGGGCAGTTCAATCAGGCGCTGATGGATCTGGGGGCCGTAGTCTGCACGCCGACGGAGCCGAAGTGTGATGGCTGTCCGCTCGCGACATGCTGTCGTGCCTTTCGCTCACAGCGTGTCGGGGAAATCCCGCCGCCGGCGAAGCGGCCGGTGATCACGAACCTATGGGCGTATTCCGTCGCCGTGCGGCACGAGGGCCGGTACCTGTTGCGGCGTTGCCAGCCGGGCGAACGCTGGGCCGGGTTATGGGATTTCCTGCGCTGGGAACGCGAGACACCGCTGACATCGCCGGCGGACTGCGAGCGCGAGTTGTCACGGCTGATCCAGGAATCGACCGGCTTGCGGATTCAACTCGGTCCCCAGTTGGCAGAGTTCAAGCATGGGGTGACGCGGTACCGAATCACGCTGAATTGTTTTCTGGCGGAACGAATTTCCGGCCGGCTGTCGCGCGCGGGAGAATGGGACTGGGCAAAGCCTGACGATTTCTCCCGATATGCGTTGTCGGTGACGGGGCGAAAGTTTGCCAATCGCATCACATCGAGCCTGTTTTCACAGAACGCCAAAGTATGATTGGGGTTAGCAGGCGGTTGAAAAACGTGGGTCACGTTTCCAACGTGACAGAAACTGATCGAAACCAGCGGGAAAATCGAGTAACGCACACGTTAAAAACGTGTGCCACGAGAAATTCAACAGTCTGTTGGTCCCCCAGAGGAGCCTTCGCCGGGAAGTGCCGACTGTGACGAGAAAAACTCCCTTGAGGAAGATTCTCCGTCCCTCGGCACGACTGGACGAGATATAATCGGAGGCGGTCGATCACGCGTTCGAGGGGAGCGGTTGGGAAGCATGTCGATGACGGCTCCGATCAGCGATGCCGGGCCGGTCCCGCGGAACAGGCGGCCTGAGCCGGCTTCGCGCCCGATCGTGGTCGATGTCCCCGCGGTCAACACGCCGAAGTTTTCCGCCATTCGCGGTTTGCACTGGCTGCCGATCAATCGCGCCTCGTTGATCGCGTTCATGATCTCGCTATTCTTACATGTCAGCCTGTTGGGTGGTCTGGCGTATATCGTCTTGGAATCGCGTGAAGAGCAGGTCAGCAGTTTGACGGGCTTGCTCGGCAACTCGGACGACGCGCCGGCGGATTTCCTGCTCGACTCAGGGACAGCCTTCGATGTCGGCGGTTCCACGGAACCAACGGAATTGTTTAGCTCGACGAATAACTCAGACGCCATCGGCGAGATGATCGCCTCGAAGACATCCCGCGTCGGCGGTTTCGGCGAGGGGAACGGAAAGGGTGATGGCGAGGGCGACGGCGAGGGAATCGGGATCGCGGAGCCGACGCTGAATGTCCCCGAGCATGCCGTCAGCAAGGGGAGTTTTTCCGCGTGGACGGTCCCGGAAAACCCGCTGCCGAACCGGAACTATTTCATCGTCATTCAAGTCCGTCTGCCGGAAAGCCTGGCGAAGAATGGAAAGTATCGCGCGCGGGATTTAACGGGCATGGTCAACGGGACCGATACGTTTCGGAAGCGAATTCAATTTCGGACAAACGACGTGTTTGAAGTCAAGAATGGCGTCGTTCAGATTGAGATCGTGGTACCCGGCGGCGCGGAAATGGTTCGCGACACGATTCAAATCCAATCGAAAATGCTGAAAGAAAAGCAAATGCTGCAACTCGTGTTTCAAAAGCAGAAACTCGAGATGGAAGAACGCTGAGTTTTCTGTCAGAGATCGACTCTGTCAGAGATCGACAACGTGCCGCGCGTCGGCCTTAGCATTCTTCTTGGGCTTGATCTCCGCCGGGTGAATCGTCACCGGGATGCACTTAAACGCCGGGGTTTTGCTGCGCGGGTCGACGCTGCGGGGCACCAGAATATTGCATTCCGGGTAATACATGGCCGCGTTACCGGCACGGATCTTGTCAAACCGCGTCACTTTCACGCCGTGCATTTCGCCTGTCGCGCTGCGGATTGTCACCGGTTGGCCGTCGAACAGATTGCGGCGTTCCATGTCGTCGTTGTGCAGCAGAATCACGTTGCGGTGTTCGATGCCGCGATACAAATCGTAATCTTCATAAACGACTGTGTTGAACTGGCCTTCGCTGCGAATGGTCATCAGTCGCAGTTCATTTGGTGCGCCGGCCAGGTCTGGCAATTCGTGCGCGCGAAGCTGGGCTTTCCCGTTCGGTGTCGGAAATTCCGGCGTGTGAAATGTCCGGCCGGCGATCTGGAATTCTTGCTTATTGACCGAGATCTCCGCGACGGCTTCGTAACCGGGGATAACCTGTGCGATGGCTTCACGGATGCGATGCGTCGATTGCATCAGCGACCATTTGATCGGCCCGGAATCGCCCAGCACGCCGCGGGCGATGGTGGCGATGATTTCGATTTCACTTTTCGGGCCAGCATGTCGTGGCGGCCCGCCGTCGCTGAGCCGCACATAGTTGAACATCGATTCTTGCGTAGTCGGCTGCGGTTCTTCATCGCGCGCCAGCACCGGCAGGATCAGTGTCTCCTTCGCCAGGCCGTGGGCATGCCCGGTATTCAATGTCGTGTTGAGCTGGACGAGCAGATCGAGCTTTTCCAAGGCTTTGCCGGCGAATTTGGCGTCGGGGTTTGAGCCATACAAATTGCCGCCGAGGCAGAAGCCGACTTTCAACGAACCATCATTGGCCCCTTCGATGCAGGCGAGTGTGTCGCGGCCGACGGTGGTGGGCAGTTTAACCTGAAAATGCGTTTGCAGCCGTTCAAATAATGCGTCCTTGAGCTTCGGCGTCACCCCCATCGAACCGATGCCCTGCACATTGCTGTGTCCGCGAATCGGCAACAGCCCGGCGTTGCGGCGGCCGACCATGCCGCGCATCAAGGCCAGATTGCAGATCGCCTCGACATTTTCGACGCCATAAACGTGATGGGTGATGCCCATCGTCCAGGCGAAGACGGCATTCTTCGATTTCGCGTACCGCCGGGCAATGGCGTTGATCTCATCCATGCCGACGCCGGCCTTCGCGCAGATCTCGCTCCAGTCGAGACCTTGCAACCGGGCTTTGAGTTCGGGCCAACCGTCGCAGTAGGTGTTCAGGAAGAACTCGTTGTGTTGCTCGGCTTCCAGAATTCGCTTCGCGATGCCGGTGAGCAGGGCGAGGTCGCCGCCGATTTGCGGTTGCACATACAGCGACGCGATTTCGGTGCCGAAGAGCAGGCTCCACGGATCGCTGGGCACACGGAAATTGACGAGGCCCGTTTCGATGATCGGATTGATGACGATGACCTCGCCTTTGTTGCGGCGAACGTGTTTGAGCGTGGTCATCAACCGCGGATGATTGCTGGCGGGATTGCCGCCAATGAGGAAGACGCAATCGGCATGTTCAACATCTTCGAGTTGCAGAGTCGCAGTGCCGGTGCCGAGGGAACTCGCCAGCCCCACGCCACTGGCCTGATGGCAATAAAAGCTGCAATTGTTGACGTTGTTCGTGCCATACACACGGGCGAAGACTTGCAGCAGAAACCCGGCTTCATTGCTACTGCGCCCGCTGAAGTACCAGAAGGTTTCATCCGGCGACACGGTGTTGAGTTTGGAAATGATCTTCTCGAACGCGTCTTGCCAGGTGATCGGCCGGTAATACTGATCGCCCTGGGTGTACAGCATTGGTTGCGTAATGCGGCCGGATGTTTCGAGTTCGCGGGGCGAGAACGATGCCAACTGCGGGACGGAATATGTCTGGAAAAACTCCGGCTTCAATCCTCCCTGCATGTCGGAGACCATCGCTTGCAGCGACTTCTTGCAGACTTCCGGGAATAAGCCCCGCTCGTTGACCATGCCCCCTTTCTGGCCCCCCATGCCGAGCGCGCACGTTTTGCAGGCGTTCTTCGACCGCATCGCCTGCCAGAGCTTCCACGGCCCGGCTTGGCGCATTTTTGCGAAGGTATAGAGCATGGCGGGCCAACCGCCACCGGATGTCACTTTACGCATGAGAAACCATTCGCGTGAGCGGTGATTGAGATCATCGAGAGCCAGCTGCAAAGCCCGCCGATGGCATCGGCGGGTCCCGCCGTCGCTGACGGCGGCCTTTTAACACACGTAATATTTTACGCTGCAAGTCGTGCGATGCCAACGAAGTTCAGGCCACGGGGGTCTCGGATTCGCTCTTCGATCAGTCTCAGAGACGCGCACCCAGTTCGCCCTGTGCCCGTTGTGCCGGCGATACCATCTTAGAACATTCACTCGGAGATCATTTTGCCCGGTTGCGCCATAGGCGCAGTTCGTTGGTGCCCCGTTCGGCGGTGGCGGCGATGTCCAGGCGCTTGTCGCCGTCGGCATCGAACAGGATCACCTGGTTCGCGCGTTTCCAGTTGTTTTTTAGGACATGCGGTTTCCAGCCGGATTGGGGGTTGCCCGTGTTTTCAAACCACATCACACGGCCGGTGTCGCCCCATGCGGTCGCGGCGACATCGAGATCGCCGTCGGCATCCAAGTCGCCGGCGAAGGCTTCAAACGCACTGACCAGCGGCCCGATGTGATGCCGTTTCCATTCCGTGCCTTTCCCCTTGTCACCGACGTTTTCATACCACACAACCTGATGCGTCTCGGCCGTGTTGGCCGGCAGATTGAAACCGATGGCCATCAGAATATCGGCATCTTGATCGCCATCCATGTCGACCGGATGGCCGTGCGTCGGGGCGGGCGATTTGTCATCCACCACATGGCGAATCCATAACTTCGCGCTGGGATCTTTTGGTTGTTCATACCAGGCGGTGAGGGGGGCGGTCCGGGCGGTGCCCAGCAGGTCGAGTTGGCCGTCGCCGTTGAAATCGCCGAGTCGCACATTGCGGGTTTCGCCGACGTTCTCGTCGATGAGGTGTTTCTTCCATTCTTGATCAAATTTGCCGACACCGGGGTTCTCGAACCAGGCGATGTGATTGCCGACCCAGGCGGAGGCGATGGCATCGAGTTGGCCGTCGCTATTGAGGTCGATCAGCACGACGTCGTAGGCGCGTTTCAGGTCGGTGGTGATTACGTGCCGTTTCCAGTTGGCGGAGTCTTTCGGATTGCCCCCGTGTTCAAACCAGACAAGATGCCCATCTTGATTTTTGACCACGGCGATATCGGGCCGTTGGTCGCCGTTGATGTCGCCGACGACATGCCGCTCGAACCAGCCGGTTTCCGCCTGCTTGATGAAGTGCTTCGCAAATTTCCCGTTTCCGTCGTTCTCGAACCAGAAGAAGTCGCCTTTGTCGGTATCGCAACTGGTGAGGTCGAAATCGCCATCCGCATCAAAGTCGTTTGCCGCGACGGCGAATGCGTAGCCGTAACCGTCCTCGATCAATTCTTCAGCGAACCGCGTGCTGGCAGCGGGTTCCGCCGCGAGCAGCAGGCAGGGCAGACACGATGCGACGAATCCCGCGAGCCATTTCATCTGGGGAGGCCTTTGTCAAACATGTTGTGATCGACTCACCTGCAATTTACGAAGGTCGGGCCGGAGATTCCAGAGGCTGCGGCGGATTCGGAAAAACAGGGGCGAACTCGGGCCGTTCTGGCTCGCATCCGGTCGGAGCAGCGACTACCATCTTGGGTCCGATCCAACTTCATTGATGTTCGCCTGGAAGAGAGTGTCGCGCATGAAACCCGACTCGTCAGCGCCGACGGTGTCCGATTTCACGCCCCCGCATCCCGGCTCGTCTCGGATGCCGCGCTGGGACGGCGGGGATTTACCCGACGCGCCGGTGTTTCACTGGCGGAACTGGACCGCCATGCTCGGCCCCGGGCTGGTGATGGGAGCCGCGGCGATTGGCGGGGGAGAATGGCTGACGGGGCCGGTCGTCACCGCCCGCTATGGTGGATCGCTGTTCTGGCTTGCCACGCTGAGCATCCTCGGGCAAACAATCTACAACGTCGAGATCAGCCGCTATACGCTGTATAGCGGCGAGCCAATTTTCACCGGCAAGTTTCGCACGCTCCCCGGACCGCTGTTCTGGGTCTTCCTGTATCTGCTGCTCGATTTCGGTTCGTTCATGCCGTACCTCGCGGCGAATGCGACCATTCCCTTGATGACGATGTATCTGGGTTATGTGCCCGATTTTGCCGATCCCGATCTCAAGTTCGCCTCCGTCGTCCTATCATGCATTTTATTCATTTTGCTGCTGCTCCCGCTGATGTTCGGGGGCAAAGTCTACAACTCGATGCGCGTGGTGATGACATTCAAGCTGGCCTTCGTACTCGGGTTTCTCCTGTTCCTCTCTGTGTTTTTTTCCAGCCCGGCCGTCTGGACAAATCTGCTCACCGGGTTTGTTAAGTTCGGGAATGTGCCGGTGCAACCGGCGGAAGACCTGAACGGCGACGGGAAACAGGATGAGGGTGAAGCGCCACATGGCCCGAATGTCGAGAATGTGTTTATCTCCCTCTGGCAAGGCGACGGCTTCCCCCAGATCGATATGAGCGTCATCAGTTTTCTGATGGCGATGGCCGCGATCTCCGGCAACGGCGGACTGACGAACACGCCGATCAGCAGTTACACACGCGATCAAGGCTGGGGGATGGGGAAACATGTCGGTGCGATTCCCTCCGTCATCGGCGGGCATGCCATCGAACTGTCTCACGTCGGCATGGTTTTTCCCGTCAACGACAGCACCTTGCCGCGCTGGTATCGCTGGGTGACGCATGTCGCGCGCGAGCAATGGTGTGTGTGGATGCCGGCCTGTTTTATCGGCTTAGCACTGCCCAGCATGCTGTCGCTCGTCTTTTTGCCCAAAGGGACCGTGCTGTCGGATAAAGAAGTCTACAAAGCCGCGGCCATGACGGCTCAAGGGGTCTCGGAACAAGTCGGGGGGATGTTCGGCACGCCCGTCGGACAGTTCTTCTGGTTCTTGACGTTGTTCTGCGGTGTGCTGGTCCTCGCCACCAGTATGGCCTCCACCGCGGACGGTGTGCTGCGGCGGTGGATCGATGTGCTGTGGACTGGACTTCCCATGCTGCAGAAATGGGAAGCCAAACACATCGGCCGGCTCTATTTCGGCACGTTGATTGGCTATGCAGCGGTCGGCCTGATCATGCTGACCTTTGTGAATGCCCGCGAATTGCTGAAATGGTCCACGACGATTTACAACGCCGCGCTCGGCTTCAGTTGCTGGCATGTGCTGGTGGTCAACACCACGCTGCTGCCGAAACCGCTGCGTCCCAACACAATGATCCGCATCGGGTTGATTCTCGGCGGCATCTTTTTCATGACGATTTCAATGATGTCTCTGTTCGCGCTTCTGGCGCAGATGAAGAAAGCATGACATGATGACTCACGCGTGGCATCGGCATCGAGGATGCGTTTGAATCATGGATTCGATTCACCAGTTGATCGGCTTCATACTCCACTTCGACGAACACCTGCAGGGGTTTCTCGAACAGTATGGCGCGTGGACCTATGCGATCCTGTTTCTGATTATCTTCTGCGAAACGGGCCTCGTCGTCACTCCCTTTTTGCCGGGAGACTCCCTGTTGTTCGCCGCGGGGATGTTCGCGGGGTTGTATCCTGACGCGTTGAATATTTATCTTGTGCTGCTGTTGCTGACAATCGCTGCGGTGGCGGGCGACACGGTGAATTACTGGTTTGGTGCCTGGATTGGCCCGCGTGCGTTCAGCGGGCGGTATCGCTTTCTCAAACCGGCTTATCTGCGGCGCTCGCAGGAGTTCTATGAGAAGTACGGCGGCCAGGCGGTGGTGTTGGGCCGCTTCGTGCCGATCGTCCGCACATTCGTCCCCTTCGTCGCGGGGATCGGGGCGATGAACTATCGTCAGTTCATCATTTATAACATTGTGGGCGCGATCGCCTGGGTCGGGATTTGCACCCTGTTCGGTTTTTGGCTGGGTCGCTTCGAGATCGTCAAAGAGAATTTTGAACTGGCGGTGATCGCGATTATCGCTGTGTCGGTTTTGCCGATGGTGTGGGAGTTTTTTGCCAGTCGTAAACATCCGCCGAGCCAATGATCCGCCTCGATAACATCTGTTCCATCCGCCTCTCCCGAAAGTTTCTGCATGAATAGCGGCAAAAAAGAACGCTGGGGGTCGCGGATTGGCTTAGTCCTGGCGATGGCCGGCAATGCCGTGGGCCTGGGGAACTTTCTCCGCTTTCCCGCACAAGCCGCACAGAACGGCGGCGGCGCGTTTCTCATTCCCTATTTCGTCGCCTTTCTCATCGTCGGTCTGCCACTGGTCTGGATTGAATGGACGATGGGCCGCTACGGCGGACAATTCGGCCATCATTCCACGCCCGGCATCTTCGATGTCATGGGGAAGCGGAAGTTCTGGAAATATCTCGGCGTCTTCGGGTTGTGGGGCAACCTGATGATCGCCGCATTTTACTTGTACATCGAATCGTGGTGCATGGCCTACGCGGGTTATTCGTTGATGAATGGCTTCGCGAAAACGGAACCGGCCGCATTCTTCAGCTCCATGACGGGTGAGACGCCGAATCAGATTCTGGCCATCAGCGGTTTCGGCCTGGCGATGTTCGCCGCCTGCATTGTCATCAATATTTTTATTCTGTCGCGCGGCTTGGCCAAGGGAATCGAACTGGTCTGCAAGATCGGCATGCCGGTGTTGATCGTGTTCGCGGCAATCCTGGCGATTCGCGGTTTGATGATCTCGCCCAGCAACGACCCGATTGCCGTGGAAAGTTCGCTGATCGGCTTGAACTTCGTCTGGGAGCCGAAATTCGATCAGTTGACAAACCCCGCCGTCTGGCTCGCAGCGGCCGGGCAGATTTTCTTCACGCTGTCCATCGGCATGGGTTCGATCCATTGCTACGCGTCGTACTTGCGCAAGGATGATGATATTACGCTCAACGGCGCGGCAGGGGCATGGACGAACGAGTTCTGCGAAGTGGTACTCGGCGGCACCATCCTGATTCCCATCGCTGTGGCGTATCTCGGCCTGGAAGCCGTGCAGCAGAAGGTTTCCGGCGGTTCCGGGTTCGGGTTGGGCTTCATGGTCTTTCCGACGCTGTTCAACAATTGGGGCGCGCTGGCCCCCGCGGCGGGGTTCATGTGGTTCGGCCTGTTGTTCTTCGCCGCCATCACCAGTTCGCTGGCGATGGGCCAGCCGATCATGGCCTTTCTGCAAGACGAGTTCAAATTTTCGCGTGAGAAAAGCGCCCTGGCATTCGGCGGGATGTTGCTGCCGCTGGCGCTCCCCGTGGCGATGCTCAGCCAGGCCAGTTTCTTCGATGAGTTCGATTACTGGGCCGGCACCTTCGCGCTGGTACTGATGGCCGTCTCAGAGTCGATCTTGTTCTGTTGGGTGTTCGGTGTCAAAAACGGCTGGAACGAAATGATGCGCGGCTCGGATTTGAAAGTGCCGGGGTTCTTTTTCTTTATCATGAAATACATCACGCCGACGTTTCTCATCGTGATTCTCATTGCGTACATTTTCAAACCGGCGGCGGGATGGGAAACCTATCTGGGAGCAGGCCCCAAAGGACAGCCGATCCCGCAGTGGGAATGGGCGAAAGACGGTATGATCGGCAAGCTGCTACATAAGGATCTGCCCATCAAGCCGGGCGCGACGGAAGCGGAAATAGAATTCATCAATGATTTGAAGATGCTGCGCACGGTCGACCGGCTGATGATGGTGGCCACCTTCGCCGCCTTCGCCGGACTCGTCAGCGTGGCTTGGAATCGTCGTGCGAAACAGAAACCGATAACGGAGGTAGTCTCATGACATCATGGGCATGGACATTTTTGTTGATCGCCTGGGCCGTGATCATCGGCTGCATGGTGTACTGCTTCACGAAGCTGGTCTCTTCGCCCCGCGGATTAGGGGACGAATCCCAGTCGTCGCCGGAATAATTTCTTTTGTCGCATCACTAATTGGTTAACGAAAGATTCCCGATGCCGAATTCCTCCGAAGACCCGCTGCTGAGATCAGCCAAGCGGGAACTCTGGGTGTCAGCCACCGTCTGGCTGGTCGCCCTCGTCTGGTCCGTCGGCTATTCGTACAAGTACGGCTACTACTTGAAACCGGAAGAGCTGACATTCGCCTTTGGTTTTCCGTCCTGGATTTTCTATGGCGTCGTTATGCCGTGGACTGTCTGCGTGCTGGTCTCCGGCGCGTTGGCGTTCGGGTTCATACAAGATGCGGATTTGGGACCAGCCGATGGCTCGGCCCCGGCTGAGGAGGGCGATGATGCCGCTGCTTGATTGGGGAATATTACTCGCGGAAACATCTGGCAAAGCTGAGGCAAAACCGGGGGTGGCCGTGTTTCTGGCGCTGCTCGTGTTCATTGCCGCTTCGGTCTGGCTGGGGACGGTGGCCCAGGGGGCGATGGATAAGAAGAAGTTTCTGGAAGGCTTCTTCCTGGGCAATCGCGGCCTCGGAGCTTGGGCGCTCGCGCTCACGGCGACCGTGCAAAGCGGCGGTACATTCATGGGCTTCCCGTCCATGGTCTACAGTTACGGCTGGATCGTCGCCTTGTGGATCGGCAGTTACATGGTGGTGCCCCTCACGGGGTTCACCATTCTCGGCAAACGCCTCGCGCAGATGTCGCGCAAGGCGAACGCCATCACCGTGCCGGACTTGCTCCGCACACGGTTCGATGATCCGCGTGTCGGGCTGACGGCGTCGCTGCTGATCATGCTGTTCATGAGCCTGATGATGGTCGCCCAGTTCAAAGCCGGGGCGATTGTGATGAAGCTTTCCGCCGGCGACATCATGGCGTTCTCGGAAGACGCCGACGTGAAAGTCGATGTGCAATACTATTTCGGTCTCGCTGTCTTCTCGGTCACCGTCATCGGCTACACGATGATCGGCGGGTTTCTGGCTTCCGTCTGGACCGATTTGTTTCAAAGCGTGCTGATGTTCTTCGGCGTAATGATTCTGCTGTTTCTCGCGTTGAACGCCGTCGATGGCGGCATGGAACAAGCCACGAAGAACGCCGTGGCGAACACCTCGGTCGGTTTCGCCTCGGGGCCAGGTTACACTCCCGACCCCGAACATGAATTCCTGCCCGTCGGGCTGGCGGTCTCCATGTTCTTCGTCTGGGTCTGGGGCGGCTGGGCCTCTCCGGCCAGCATGGTCCGCATCATGGCCGCCAACGACACCGGCGTGATGCGGAAGTCGATCTTTCTCCTCTCGTGCTACAACCTCTGCATTTACCTGCCGCTGATCGTGATCTGCATCTGCGGCCGGACGATCTTTCCGAATCTCCAACAGACGGACGAAATCATCCCGCGGCTGGCGATTACCCTCACGCAGGAGATTCCCGGCGGTTCCATGATCACGGCCCTCATTCTTGCCGCCCCCTTCGGCGCGATCATGGCGACCGTCAGTTGCTATCTGCTCGTGATCTCCGCAGGACTCGTGCAGGATGTTTATCTGCGATTCATCAATCCCGATGCGACTTCGCATCAACTGCGGTTTTGGACGAACGTCTCGATGATCAGCGTCGGCGCGATCGCCATCATCGCCGTCTTGAGACCTCCCATGTACCTGCAGGCCATGGTCGTGATGAGCACTTCCTGCGGGGCGGCCGCGCTGGCCATTCCCATGCTCATGGCGTGCTACTGGCGGCGGGCGACTTCGGCCGGCATGCTGACGGCGATGCTCGCCGGCTCCGGAACCGTATTACTATTGTTCGGACTGGGACAAATCCATGCGTTGTTCGCCGGCGATCCCACCGGGGGCTGGATCGCGACGTTCTTCGGGACCGGCATCGCCACCCAGTTCAGCGACTGGCTGGGACCACCGCAGGTCATCGGCATGGCGAAAGGGTTCCGACCCTACTTCGTTCTCGGCATGGAACCGGTCGTCTGGGGCCTGCTGGTCTCGGCGATCTGCGGTTTCGGCATCAGCCTCGTCACGAAACCCCCGCGCCCGGAACACGTCGCCAAGTTCTTCGAGATCGAAACTCCAGCCGTGTAAATGCACCCCCGAAAATCGCGGGGTCGCATCCCGCTATGGGGTGGCAGGTTCCTCAAAAACGTGCCACCCAGACAGAGTTGTCAGGAGGATCCATGTCCAAATTCGCCGTGATTCTGCCGGCTGCGGGGAATAGCACCCGGTTCGGTCAGCAGCAGCAGAATCGCAAGAAAGTCTTTGTCGAATTGAAAGGCCGGCCGGTGTGGGTGCGGGCGGTGGAGTATTTCGTCAATCGTGATGATGTGGTGCAGACACTGGTGACCGTGTCACCCGACGATCTCGAATGGTTCCGCGAAAAGTTCCGGCCGAATCTGGCGTTTCTGAATATCGAAGTTGTCCCCGGCGGCAACGAACGGGCCGATTCGGTGCAGAATGCGTTAGCGAAAGTCCGGAGCGATGTCGATTTCGTGGCCGTGCATGACGCCGCGCGGCCGTTGCTGACCAAGCAATGGATCAACGAAGTCTTTGCAGCAGCCGAGAAATATGGAGCCGCACTGCTGGCGAGTCCTGTCACCGCGACATTGAAGCGGGTGAATGCGGACCGAATCATCGAGCGGACGGTGGACCGCTCGATGTTGTGGGCCGCGCAAACACCCCAGGTGTTCCGTCGCGAGTTGCTGCTGGAAGCGTATGCGCAGCGCGGCAAGTTGAATGCGACCGATGAATCGCAACTGGTCGAACAGTTGGGCCACCCGATCCACGTGGTGCCATGTTCGCCCATGAATCTGAAGATTACGACCCAGGACGATTTTCGGATGGCGGAAGCGCTGCTGGATGTGTTGCCCAAGGAAAAAACTCTCGGCGCGCTGCACCCATTCGCGGACGAAGACCCACGGTTTCTGTGATGGCGATCCATCGTTTTTGGCAGAACTCATGCGCGGGTTGCTGACGTAATGAAGAGGAGGGAGAGGGAACCACGAAATACACGAAATACACGGAATACACGAAAATGAAATGCAGAAAATGCAGTTTGTCTTTAATCCGCACAATCGAATATTTCCGAGTTATCCGTGTGTTCCGTGGTTCAATAGTTTTCAGCTCGCGGTAAGCACAATGACGGACATCACCTATCAGCTTGAGCCGCAACTCGCGGTCGACGACTTCATCGACGTGTTAAATCGTTCCACGCTGGGGGAACGCCGGCCGGTTGAAAATCGCACGCGGATGACGCAGATGCTCGCCGGCGCGGATGTGATCTGCACGGCTCGCGATGCGACCGGGAAACTCGTCGGCGTGGCACGCGCGCTTTCTGATCGCTGCTATGCGACCTATCTGGCCGATCTCGCCGTGGATGCGGCTTGTCAGAAACAAGGCATCGGCCGACGGCTGTTGCGGGAATGCCATGTCGCCGCCGGATTGAACACCATGCTGATCCTGCTCGCCGCGCCGCAGGCCCAGTCGTATTATCCCCACATTGGCTTGACCCGCCACGATTCGTGCTGGACGATTGCCCGTGAAGCTTGAACGGCCGCTTCCCATTCTTCTGGATCCTGTGTTAGAAAAACTTTGGAGATCGCTATGAGATTCGCTTGCCGCTTCGCAGTCCTCACCGCCCTGATGACACATTTCACCCTCGCCACTTTCGCCGCCGAACCGCAGTACGAATGGCAAGCCGTCACCGAATCCGGCCCGTTCGCCCCGCGGGATGGTGCCGGGGCGCTAACCTACCAAGGCAAAATGTGGCTGATCGGCGGGTGGAATCCCGGCGACAAAAAGTTCTTCCCACGAATCTGCAACAACGAAGTCTGGAACTCCGAGAATGGCAAAGACTGGACGCTGATCAAGCCGAACAGTTTTCTCGACAAGTCGTTTGACGCCACGCAAGACTGGGAAGGCCGCCACACCGCCGGCTATGTCGTCTACAAAGACAAAATGTGGATCATCGGCGGCGACGTGAATCAAGGCCATTATCAGCACGATGTCTGGAACTCGACGGACGGCAAAAACTGGACTTTCGTGAACAAGGACAAGCCGGTGCCCTGGGGGCCGCGGGCCTTGCATTACACCGTGGTGCATGACGACAAGATCTGGGTCATCGGCGGACAATCGATGCCCCAGTTTTCACCCGCCCCAGAAATGTTCTACCGCGATGTGTGGACCACCACCGATGGCGTGAACTGGACCGAAGTGAAGATGGAAGAACCGACCTGGCCGCAGCGCGGCATGATCGGCGGCAGCGCCGTGAAAGACGGCCGCATCTGGATTCTCGGCGGCGGCACTTACGACACGCCAACCAAAGGCCGCCTGTTCTTCAACGATGTCTGGTCCAGCGCCGACGGCAAAACGTGGAAGCAGCATGTCAAAGAAGCCCCCTGGCACGCCCGGCAATATCACGATGTCGCCGTGTGGGACGACAAGCTGTGGGTCATGGAAGGCTATCATGTGAAAGGCGGCAATCGGAAAGACGTGTGGTACTCCGCCGATGGCGAAAAGTGGATGGAAGTTCCGAACACCCCCTGGAAACCCCGCCACGCCGCCAGCCCCTTCGTGCATGACGGCTCACTCTGGATGGTCGTCGGCAACAACATGACGCCGGATGTGTGGAAGCTGGTGAAGAAGTAGGGGAGAGCCCAGAGGCGAGGGGCTTAGAAGCGGGTGACGTTCTCCACGGGGTGGCCGGGGATGGAGCGCCTTGAACTTGTACGCAGTTTTTACAATGGCTCCCTCCGCGGCCAAGTCCTGATTTCGCCTCTTTAAG